>ENA-UPSM01000435-UPSM01000435.1-activated-sludge-metagenome-genome-assembly--contig:-NODE-435-length-59707-cov-9.527778_pt1 | contig 59707 bp, 53 predicted proteins | sample MGYA00238181_ERZ773283 | MGnify/ENA primary metagenome ERZ773283 (study PRJEB29023, sample SAMN05720199) | activated sludge metagenome | isolation source: Anaerobic digester | place: Japan... | reverse complement strand
GGGACATCCATGATAAGAATTGTCAAGAGGAAAACGGAGATTTCCCCTGACCAGACCGGATGCCACCAGCGGTTTATTATTAATCCCTTTTTCTCCTTCCGATCTTTTTCATTCTTTCCAGTGGGTCAGCCTGATGATCAGGCGACCAGACATCCATTTACGGTATCAGGTCATCCATGCCTTTGGGCATTCGGTTTAATCCCATTCATAGCGCTGCCTTGGACCGGATAAAAACCACTTCGACCTTTGCCGAAGATTGAGTTTGGGCTAACCCGCCAGCCTCGAAACACTATACAAAGGCGTGAAGTCTTCTGGACTCACGCAGTCCCCAGAAAAGCAAGGACTGGCAGGAAGATCATTCAGTAAAAAAGGCTATGTCATCTCCTTTCAAGCTGCCAGTTCCGACGGCACAAAATCTCTTTGCTGCCGTTCAACCGCCAGCATGTATTCCACCAGCTTGCGGGCCACAGATATTGTGGCTCGGTTACGATGGCCTTGGTTCACTTCCTTCTCATGTAACGCCGCCAATTGAGGATTCCAGCGCGGCGCTAATTTGGCCGCTTCGATCAGCATCGTCTGTAAATGTTTGTTGCGCTTTTTGGAAATTGGCCCTCGTTGTTCTTTTCCTGCCGATTCCCTCTGTGCACTGCAAAGTCCACAGTAACTGATGGCCTGTCGCGCTGAAGAAAAACGCGAAACCTCTCCTATCTCCAAAACCCAGGTCAGAGCCATAACTTCTCCAATACCTCGGATACTCATTAGCCTTTCCACCCTTTCATGGATCAGATTGTCTTCCCGCAACGTATTTATAAGCTTTCTTTGAACAGCTTCAAACATCTCCAAACTGCTACGGCTCAGCCGCAACATCTCTTTTACGGACTCGGGAATATCTTCAACTCGCTCCAATAAATTGCTAAAGTATTTCCGGCGATGAAGCTTTGCTTTGTCATACGTCGCGCCAACATCCATCAAAAGTCCGGAAATCTTGTTCTTCATCTTAACACCTGTACGGACGATCATATTCCGATAACGCAAAATGCGACGCAGTTCCCGCAGCTCCTGAGAAAGCATGTGGCATTCAGGCAATAAATTGGCTCGCAGCAAATCGGCTATCTTCTCAGCATCTGCCCGGTCATTTTTCTTCTTCGCTGCCGTTATCGCTTTAAGCATCTCCGGATGAGCAACCTTAAGTTCAACAGCGTGGGGCTTAAGAAAATCATAAACCCAGCCGGTAAACATCGTCGCTTCCATTGCGCCTAACCATTCTCCCGGCAATCCCTCCATCCATTTGAGCAGTGTCTTGCGTTCTGCTGCTATCACCCCCTGTTGCACAATCTTACCGTCAACTTGCTTTACACAATACGAAATTGTCTTCTTGTGAATGTCCAATCCAATATAGTATAATCTTTTCATGGAAGCCTCCTTTGGTAATTTGATTTCGGACGACTACGTCGTTCCGACCGCTTTAAGCTATCAATACCACAGGCGGCTTCCTGTTTTATGAGTTCTTATACATTCTAACACTATCCTTAATTTGTCTTAACCCCTCAACGATGAAAGTAAATTCATCTTCGGCTACGGTGCGCAGATCGAAGAGGATTTCGTCCTTATCCACGCGGACGATGATGGGCACTTCGCGCCTGCGCAGTTTTTCTTCCATTTTTGTCGCCGGCATTTTTTTGTTTTTGACAGCGACCAAAACCGTCGGAATCTGCTGCGTGGGCAGAGAGCCGCCGCCGGCTGCCGCAAAATCTTCACGGATGGAAAATTTCAGCGAATCGAAATTTTCTTTCTGTAATTTCTCGATTAATTTTTCGGCGCGTTTTTTGATATCCGTAACCGGTTCGGTCAAAGCCTTCAATGCTCTTAATTTTTTCACTGCTTGGGCAGGATTGAGATAGTGCATCAGTGTGGCTTCCAACGCGGCCAACGTGAATTTATCAATACGTAGCGCACGATTCAGAGGATTCTTTTTGATTTTTGCAATAACGTCTTTTTTGCCGACGATGATGCCGGCCTGCGGTCCGCCCAGCAGTTTATCGCCGCTGAAGGTGACCACATCAACACCGGCGGCCAGTCTTTCACGAATGGTCGGTTCATGTTGCAGGTGGTATTTGTCGAGGTCAATCAGACAGCCGCTGCCCAGATCGTCCATGACCGGAATGCCCCTGTTTTTGCCCAGCGCTACCAGCGATTCGATATCCGCTTCTTCGGTGAAGCCGACGATGCGGTAATTGCTGGTGTGGACTTTCATGATCAGACCCGTTTTGTTATTGACGGCTTTTTCATAGTCGCTCAATCGCGTGCGGTTGGTCGTTCCCACTTCGCGAAGTTTGGTCGCGCTTTTTTGCATGATTTCCGGAATGCGGAATTCGCCGCCGATTTCGATGAGCTCGCCGCGCGATACGATGGCTTCTTTTTTCTGGGCCAGTGTATTGAGCACCAGCAAAACCGCCGCCGCGTTGTTGTTAACAATCAAGGCATCTTCTGCACCGGTAAGCGCGCAAAGCAGCGAGCTGACATGATCGTAGCGCTGGCCGCGCTCGCCTTTGTTTAAATCAAATTCCAGATTGGAATAGGCCTTGCCCACTTCAAGGATTCTTTCCAGCGCTTCGGGGCAAAGCGGCGCGCGTCCCAGATTGGTGTGCAGGATGACGCCGGTGGCATTGACGACGCGGCGCAGGCTGTAGCGGTACAAGTCCTTGATGGACTTTTCCACCTCTTTGGCGACGGCTGATGCGTCGGGGCTGAATTGCACGGGCAGCTTCTTTTTGGCGTTGATAATCTTATCCCGCAGGTCCTGCACCGCCTTGCGGCAGGTTTCCTTGACGATGTCGTGCGGTGCCAGATCATAAATATTCTGTTTTTCCAGAATCAAGATTATTTCATCAATCTTCGGCAGCTTCTTCAGCGTTTCTTTTCGTTGTTCGTCCATGAAAATCCTCTTTCTTTTTTCAGCCGATTTTAACCTGTTTCCGGCAGTAGTCGCGGAAGTTGTTTACCGCAATAAAAAATTCCCGCATCATGATAACCCAGAGATAACGGCCGTATGGCGTTAAATGCAGATATGGCGGAAAATAACGATACGCTCTGACGATTTCAAAGGCGGCTATTTCCTTCCACATGGTTTTCAAAAATTTGCCGTCATATTTTTTTTGCATGGCCTCAATATCCAACCGTGTGCTGAATAATTTCATCAGAAAATCATAGTTCATCTGGTCGTGAAGATCAAATTTTCGTGAGGCCTGCAGAGGCAGTCTGCCTTTCTCCAGAGAGGCCATGTATGCTTCGATGTCAAACGTATTGGAGTAGCATGTCCCGTAAAGATAGCCGATGGCGCCGCTGCCCAGGCCTGCGTATTCTTCAAACTCGACCACATATTCATCGACCAGCGATTCCTTCCGCGAGAAGCACCAGGCAGAGGAAAAATCATAATTTTTCTCGAGACGCCGGACGATCAGTTTGTAAAATTTTTCTTCACCGCTGAAATCCGCATTGCCAAAAGTGTTTTTCATGATTTCGCGCGTCAGGTCGGAAATCATCAAAGGATAAAAGGTGACCTGATCCATGTTTAATTTGAGAATCATGACGAGGTCATCTTCGAGCATCTGGATGGTTTGGCCGGGAAAATTAAAAATCATGTCAGCGTTTAAGGTGTGGAAAGCGCCTTGGGTGTTTTTCAACCGTTCGGCGATTTCTGCACCCGAGCCGTATTTTTCATAACGGCCAATTTTTTTGAGCAGATCATCATTGAAGGTCTGTACCCCCACGGACAGTCTTTTTACTTTGCTTTTGCGTAATACCTCAATGTTTTCAAGCGTTAAATGGTTGGGATTGGTCTCTACGGATATGTCTTTGATGGGGAAAAGATCCCGCGCCAGATTCAAAGTTTCCGCGAGTTCACCAATCAGCACGGTCGGGGTGCCGCCGCCGACGTAAATCCCTTCGAATTTATAGCCTTTTTCGTGATAAATTTTAATTTCGCGGCGCAGGGCCTGAAAATATTTACGGGTTAAAGGCTCTTCAAAAGTTATCCGGTGAAAAGAACAATAGGGACAGAGTTCTTCGCAAAAAGGGATGTGGATATAAAGCAAACGTTGTTTATTGTCGGTGCAGAAAGGCAATTCCGGCAAACTTCCGTCTTCAAATTTTAATGAACGGCTAAATTCCCTCTTGGCAACTTTGGTAACGATTTGATTAATCAATGATAAATTATCCTCATGATATTTTTATAAAATCAGGTTATGGTGTTGTTTAGCAAAATATATACGGTTATTGCAAGCGACAATTATCCCCACATAGCTTCGCACATGGGATAATTTACAATCCCGATTTATCGGGATTGGATAATTCGGCTAAAAAACTTCAATGCACTTTGCTTTTGAAGTTTAAGCCTCATTACGTCCAACAATCTTCAGTGCACCTATAGTGACCTTTAGGTTATTTGTTTCTGAAGATTGGGACTCATTACTTGAAATAACGCAGAATCGGTGATAAGGGACGCCAAAATAAAGGTAGAGTAGAGCAATGTCTTCAAAAAGAGTTTTAGCGCTATGGAATGATGAGGGACAAAACCCTGAGGATACTTCTGTCTTAAGAAAGAAATCCGTTGAGTTACCTACGCCGCTGGATAAAGAAGGACGGGAAATTATCCAAACGTTGATCGATTCTTTTATGGAAAGAGACGATGCGGTGGGACTTGCCGCGCCGCAGATCGGTATCAACAAAAGAGTGATCGTTTTCCGTATTAAAGGTTCTGAGAATGGCCAGAAAAAAATAAAGGATATCAATGAAATAGAAGTTCTGGTCAATCCACGGATTACTCAGGAACGGGGCGAAAAAGTAAGTGCGGCGGAAGGATGTCTTTCCTGCCCGGATGTTCAAGTGGAGGTCAGCCGATTTCCGGAAATCAAGGTGCGTGCTTTGGATGCCAAAGGGGGCAAGGTCAACAAAAAATATCTGGATTTTATCGCCCGTGTTATTCAGCATGAAATTGATCATCTGGACGGTAAACTGATCGTTGATTACGGCGACATTTATTATCCCAAAAGCAAACAACTGTTTTTTGAAAAATTGTTTAGTGAAACTCGTTAAGAGCGAACGCAGTGACGCTCGAAACGTAAGTCGAACTAATGAAACTCAAATATTACAAGCGTAGTGCCGTAATATTTGATAGTTGAATTATCCCGCCGTGGGCGGAGGATATTACAGATATCCGTGGTATCCCCTGAGCGCAGCGAATGGAGATTGATAGTTGCTAAAAGGATTATATAGTAGAGAAGGTTTACAATTCATCCTTGAAATATGGGCTGAGTTATAGTAATTTTTTTCGCGATAGCAATCATTACAGGAAAAATAAAGAATATTTACCCGTTAAATCATTTTTTTCCGAAGAAGGCAGTTTCATGCTGGAAATCCAGTTTCCAAAATGTGATCAGTCTTTTCTGATGAACTGTTGGATGAAATTAAGTTGAAAAAAACACCCTTATACGAAAAACACGTTGCCCTGAAGGCCAAAATCATTGATTTCGGAGGCTGGGCGATGCCCGTTCAATACACGAATGTCATCGATGAGCACAGAACCACCAGAAGCGCCGCCGGTCTCTTTGATATCTGTCACATGGGTGAGATTGAAGTTCGGGGTCCGCAGGCGCTTGATCTTTTACAATTAGTTTTGACCCGAAATCTGGCTGACCAGACCGTCGGACAGGTCAAATTATCCGCACTGCTCAATGAAGAAGGCGGTGTGATTGATGATTTGACCGTCTATAAAATGGACGACAATTTCTATATGCTGGTTACCAACGCCACACCCAAGGACAGGGATTGGGAGTGGATTAATGATATCCAACAGGATAAAAAATTTGATTGTGATCTGAAAGATATCAGCGACGAAACGGGCAAACTGGATTTGCAGGGACCGTGTTCGGAAGAGATCCTCCAGAAACTGACAGCGGCTGATTTGAAAAATATGCGCTTTTATCATTTCTGCAAATCTCAGGTCGCGGGATTTGATGCCATCATTTCACGCAGCGGCTACACCGGTGAAGACGGATTCGAAATTTACGCGCCTGGTAATGTCATCGGTCAAATCTGGGACAACGTTATGACGGCGGGAATCGATTGCGGTTTGAAACCGTGCGGCTTGGGTGCGCGTGACACGCTGAGACTGGAAGCAGGCATGATGCTCAACGGTCAGGATATGGATGAAACGGTTAGCCCGCTGGAAGTTCCTTACGGTTGGATTGTTGATAAGAGTAAAGAATTTGTCGGAGCTGTCGCTCTCAGGGCCAAACAGAACACCGGAATCAGAAAAAAACTGGTCGGGCTGGAGATGACCGGACGAGGTATTGCCCGTCATGGATACAAAGTTTTTCATAGCGAAAAAGAAATTGGTGTGGTAACTTCCGGCACTTTTTCGCCGACATTAAACAAAGCCATCGGTCTGGCTTTTATTGATGTTGATTGCAGCGCGCCGGATACAGAAATAGAAGTTTTGATTCGCGATGCCATGACGAAGGCAAAAGTTGTTAAGCTGCCTTTTTATAAAAGAAAAAAAGATAACATATATTAATCAGCAGTGATATCGGAAGCTGCCGGACCGGTGAATGCCGGGACTTTCTATAAACGGAAAAAATAAAATGATAAGGAGGGCATTATGTCCAAGCCAAACCCGACAGACAGATATTATTCCCGCGATCATGAATGGCTGATCTACTACAGCGACGGAACAGCATTAATCGGTATAACCGATTACGCCCAGGAAATGCTTACGGACATTGTCTTTGTGGACTTGCCGGAAGTCGGCAGGAAAGTGGTTCCGCATGCCACGGTGGCTGTTGTCGAATCAGTCAAATCCGTATCCGATATTTTTTCGCCGGTGACCGGAGAGGTCATTGAGGTGAATGCGAGACTGGAAGATACTCCGGAACTGATTAATCAGGATGCTTTCGGTGAAGGCTGGATAGTAAGTTTGCGTTTATCCGATCCGGAGGAACTGAAAATGCTGCTGACGGCGGCTGATTACGAAGAAATGATCAAAGAGGAAAAATAATCAAAGAAAGAAATTAACCATGAATTACTGCCCCCACAGTTCCGATGACATTGCGCAAATGCAATCACTCATCGGTATTTCCAGCGTTGACGAACTTTTTGCCGATATACCAGAAAAATTCAGATTAAAACAAATACCGGAGCTTCCTTGTGCGTTGTCCGAGATGGAGACCTTGTCTTTATTAAGCGGTCTGGCCGGAAAAAATAAACTGCCGAAGCTGACCTTGACCGGGGCTGGAGCCTACCATCATTACATTCCTGCGGTGGTCGGTCATATCATTGGACGGGCGGAATTCTATACAGCCTATACGCCCTATCAGGCTGAAATCAGCCAAGGCATTCTTCAGGCCATTTACGAATATCAAACGATGATCGCTCATCTGACCGGCACGGAAATCGCCAACGCCTCCATGTACGATGGCGCTTCCGCTATGGCTGAAGCCGCCGTGCTTTGCGCGAAAATGTCCAATCGGTCTAAAATGATTGTTGCCCGTTCGGTGCATCCTGAATACCGTCAGGCCTTGCAGACGTATTGCTGGGCTAATGGTTATACAGTGGAGGAAATGCCTTTTTCGCCGTCCGGCCGGATTGATCTGGAATACCTGCGGCAAAATATGGATGATCAGGTGGCTGCAGTGCTGGTGCAGAGCCCGAATTTTTTCGGCGTTATCGAAGATATTTTCCCTGTGGCTGCTACCGCTCACGCCAAAGGAGCCTTGCTGGTTGCCGGTTTTACGGATGGAACTTCACTGGGGATTCTTAAACCGGCGGGTGATTCCGGCGCGGATTTTGTCGTGGGGGAAGGTCAGAGTTTCGGCAATCCTCTAAATTACGGCGGGCCTTATCTGGGAATTTTTGCCGCCCGCGAAAAATTCATGCGTCGCATACCCGGCAGACTGGTCGGTGCTACGGTTGATAAAAAAGGGCAGCGCGGATTTGTATTAACTTTGCAAACCCGGGAACAGCACATCCGCCGGGAAAAAGCCACTTCCAACATTTGTTCCAATGAAGCGCTGTGCGCCCTGGCGGCAGCAGTTTATCTGGCGGCTCTGGGTAAAAATCTTAAACGTCTTGCTGAACTCAATGTTCATAAGACTCAATATCTGAAAAGCAGACTGTTGGAACTTCCTGGCTGGAAAGAAGTTTTTTCCGCGCCGGTTTATAATGAATTTATTTTGCGTTGTCCCGATTCCGGAAAAGTTAATGAAACACTGCAACACGAGGGAATCATCGGCGGCTATGAGATGCACAGGGATTATCCGGAACTGGAAAATGCTTTGCTATTTTGCGCCACGGAAATGATTTCCAGGGAAGATATTGATCAAGTTGTAGAGATATTGAAGTAGCCTCAGGAGATCATCAATGGAGTTGATATTTGAAATAAGCAAACCGGGACGTGTCGCAGCAGATATTCCCGCCGGTGACGTGCCCGCTGTCAATATTGAAAACATAATCGGAAGTCAATATCTTCGCGATGAACTTGATTTACCGGAAGTCGCGGAGATTGATCTGGTGCGGCATTACACGAATTTGTCGAGGCGTAATTTCGGCGTCGATCTGGGCTTTTATCCGCTGGGGTCCTGCACGATGAAGTACAATCCCAAAATCAACGAGAATGCCGCGGCTCTACCCGGTTTCACCGGATTGCATCCGTATGCTGATGGAGAATTTGCGCAGGGCAATCTTCAGTTAATTGAGGAAATGCAAAAATATCTGTGCGATATTTTCGGTATGGTGGAATTCACGTTACAACCGGCGGCAGGCGCGCACGGCGAACTGACCGGCGTCATGATGATCAAAAAATATTTTGAGAAGAAAGGCCGGAAACGCCATATTATTCTAATACCGGATGCCGCTCACGGCACCAATCCGGCGTCGAGTGCGCTTTGCGGATTTGAAGTCAAAGAACTCAAATCCAACAGCGAAGGCGGCGTGGATATTGAACATTTGGAATCTTTGATGACGGAAGATGTCGCGGCCCTGATGCTGACCAATCCCAACACACTGGGACTTTTTGAGCGCAATATCGAAAAGGTGGCGGCAATTGTTCACGGCAAGGGAGGCCTTCTTTATGGCGACGGCGCCAATGCCAACGCTTTTATGGGCAAGACCAGGCCGGGCGATCTGGGATTCGATGTCATTCAGCTTAATCTGCACAAAACATTTTCGACGCCGCATGGCGGAGGGGGACCGGGCAGCGGTCCCGTGGGTGTGAGCAGGGCGCTGGTCGATTTTCTTCCCGTGCCCCGTATTATTAGAAAAGAGGACAAATACTCCTGGTCGTCAGATTTTCCCGATACCATCGGCCGTGTCCGTTCGTTTTACGGAAATTTTAACGTCATCGTGAAAGCGTACACTTATATCCGCTCACTGGGCGCCGAGGGCTTGAAACATGCCACCGAAATGGCTGTGCTCAACGCCAACTACATCAAGGAAAAACTAAAGGCATATTTTGATCTGCCTTATGACCGGATCTGCATGCACGAATGTGTTTTTTCCGGTAACCGGCAGGTTGCCGAAAGCGGCGTGCACACAACGGATATTGCCAAGTCGTTGATTGATTACGGATATCATCCGCCAACCATTTATTTCCCGCTTATTGTGCATGAAGCCATCATGATTGAACCCACCGAGACCGAAAGTAAAGAGACATTGGATGCTTTCTGTCATGCCATGATTGCGATAGCCAAAGAAGCCAAAGAAAATTCCGAAGGTGTGAAAAACGCTCCGGTGACGACGGTGGTTAGTCGTCTGGATGAAGTACTGGCGGCACGCAAACCGGATGTCTGCTGGAAGAAACCTTAAACCTTTGTAAGCATCCCCCCCTTTGTTAAAGGGGGATTGAGGGGTATTTTCTGTGCGGCAATCTTTTAATCTACAGAACCGGGTTTTGTATGAATCATTTAAAAGAAAAATCTCAAATCCTCCGCAAGCCTTCCTGGTTAAAAGTCCGTCCTCCTTATTCTCGTGAGTGTCGTAGTATAAAATCAGCTTTGACCGGTCTGCAACTGCACACCGTTTGTCAGGAGGCGGCCTGTCCCAACATGGCCGAATGTTTTGACTCCGGTACGGCAACATTTCTCATTATGGGCAATATCTGCACGCGCAACTGTCTCTATTGCAATGTTCAACACGGCCAGCCTGCGGATGTTGACGAAGATCAAATCAATCATCTGATAGAGGCCGTAAAAAAAATGAAATTGGAATATGTTGTGATTACCTCCGTGACCCGTGATGACTTGCCGGACGGCGGAGCGCAGGTGTTTGCCGATTGTGTCAGCTCACTGCGAAAAGAAATTCCATCCTGCAAGGTGGAGGTTTTGATTCCCGATTTTCAGGGAAATCCGGCCGCGCTGGAAAAAGTTATTGAAGCTAAACCTGACGTCATCAACCACAACATGGAAGTTGTAAAACCGATGTTCGCGAAGTTACGGCCACAGGGCAGTTATGATGTTTCGCTCCATCTTCTCAAAAATATCAGCTCGTCTTCGGTTGTTTCCAAGAGCGGCTTTATGATTGGTTTTGGTGAAAGCCGTGAAGATATTCTGCGGTTGATTGATGATCTGGCAGCGGTTTCCTGTGCGCGATTAACCATCGGGCAATATCAGCAGCCGACGCTGAAGCACTGGCCGGTGATGAAATATTATCACCCTGGCGAGTTTGCCGAATTCAAAGAAATAGCTTATCAAAAAGGTTTCCAGTATGTGGAAGCAGGGCCGCTCGTGCGCAGTTCTTATCATGCCGCTCGAGCAGCGTAATTGAAATTTAATGATGATGAGGTGTATCGATGTCTGAACAATATGATTTGATCGTCATTGGCGGCGGGCCGGGAGGGCTCGCGGCGGCGGAATCAGCCGCGAAAAATAAAAAACGCGTTCTCATCATCGAAAAAGAAGGGTGGGGCGGAACGTGCACTCACAGAGGATGTATTCCAACCAAAGCGCTGCTTTGTTGCAGCAAGTATTTTGCCGATTTGAAAAAACTGAAAAGGATCGGAATAAGCATTGCCGACGCAACCGTTGATTTTTCCGCGATTAAAAAACATCAGCAGCAGATTGTAAGAGTGTCGGCTCTCGGCGCCCAAAAGATGCTCGCCGATGCAAGTGTCGAAATAAAACAGGGAACTGGAGAGATTCTGTCTCCTAATGAAGTGCGTTTTACCGATGTAACCGGAAAAAACGAAATTTATTCCACTCAAAATATCATGATTGCCTGGGGCTCCGTGCCGCAGGTACTCCCGGGCATCAGTCTCTCGGAAAGAATTTTAACGTCGGACGGCATTTTGAATTTAAATACACTTCCCTCGAACATCATCATTGTCGGCGGCAGTGTCATTGGTGTGGAATTTGCGACTTTCTTTGCTGAACTGGGCGCGAAGGTGACTCTTGTGGAAATACTGGACAGAATCCTTCCTCTGGAAGATCAGGAATGCGCCGATTTGCTCAAGGGGGAATTGACCCGTCTGGGTGTTGCCATTCACACCTCGACAAAGTTGGAGAGCCTGAACGATACAGGAAATTCAGTCGTGATGAGTGCTCAAAAAGACGGCAAACAATTGGAAATAATTGCCGATTGTGCTCTTCTTTGCACGGGTAGAAAGCCTCTAATGAATATTGAAGAGCTGGACAATTTGGAAATCAAATATTCTAAATCGGGAATTACCGTGAATGAAAATATGATGACGAATGTTGCCGGCATTTACGCGGTGGGTGATGTCACCGGCGGAATGATGCTGGCGCACCGGGCAATGCAGCAGGCAAAGGTTGCCGTTGAACATATTTGTGGTCAAAATCTTTTTACTTATAACGAAAACTTTATTCCTTCGGTCGTTTACAGTCATCCGCAAATAGCTCGTGTGGGCTATACACAAAAACGGGCCGAAGAAGAAGCATTGATCATTGAAATCATCAAATCTCACTATAGCGCCAATATCATCGCCCGCGCCGAACTGATGGGACAGGGGTTTGTCAAGGCGATCTTTCATCAGGAAAAACTTATCGGCGCTTCCATTGTCGGTGAAGACGCGGCGGAGCTGATCACACCGCTTACCTTAGCTGTATTTTCTGCGCCGACTAAAAAACAGTTGCGGAATTTGATTCTTCCGCACCCCACATTAGGAGAAATATTTATACCGCTATTTGGTTAAGTACAGCGACTGTTTGCATAGTTCAGATTAAAAATATTCTTGACATTATACCTGTAATAAAGTAAGAAAAATTCACCCTTTACCAGTAAACTTGCTTTAATATTATTTCAGTGCTGTCAAAGTATGTGTGATTGTTTACAAGTTGTTGATTTGTAAAGGTAAAATCTTTGCGATGATCTTTAAGGGAAAAGCTTTTTTGATTGTTTAAATCAGGTGGTCTTGAGAGGTTAACGTGAAAAAAAATTTGGCAGCCTCAATTATCGTAATTTTTCTTTTAACATTACCCATTTTATCCTTTGCCAAAACAGCCATCTCCGACCAGGAACTGGAAACCTTATCAGCAGAAGCAGGCGTAACGCTCGACTTCAGTGCGCCAACCTATACTGTCGGATCTGTTTCCGGAAGTGTCCTCGTAACGAATTGGAGTCCTGCCAAGTTTTCCTGGGGTGATTCGGACGGCTTTACGGGATACGCTTCCTCCGGTTGGGTAGGATTGGCCGGGGCGATGAATGCCACGGATTCTAATATCATCGTGTACAATACAATGACTCTGGATGTGGGCAGCAGCGGCACTGCGACAAAGCTCAACATCGGTTTGCCTTCTATTCTAATTCATCCGGTAGAAACTCAATATCGCCTTAGAATCGGCGCAAATGAAGTTATGAATCAGGGTGATCACCATTACGCTTTGGGCACATTATACAATGATAAATTTGCGTTGATCGTTAATCCTTTTGGTTCCGCGAGTTTGACGATTGGCAATCACTCAGCTGATAATTATCAGGGAATAGAAACGACTTTTAATAATTTTTATCTGGCAATCCCTGCCGAAGCCATTGACCTGTCATGGGGTGACGAAAGCGACGGTTTTACATGCCCTACGGAGTATCGCGCTGCATATGTTGGAGCTAACGCAGCAAATGTTACCGATAGTTTCACGTCTGCCGGTTATTTCGGATTCAGAAATTTCGTGACATCCGAAACGATGCTCATTCAACTTTCCGGTACCACGAGTATTGATGTTGGCAGCAGCGGCACCCAGACGGCACTGAATATTGTTTTGCCGACAACCGCCATTAACACCGGCTTGGCGAATATTACGGCGCCCCTCGTTGTGAGTACGGCGAAAGATCTTCCCGGAAGTCAAATAGTAGGTATTCTGGACGTGCGTGGTTTCAGTACAAGAATGACGGGAAGTATGCAGGTTTATGCGCATTAATAATTTTGAAAAACAATTATAAATAAAAACATAAGGGGAAGGATTTATGAAAAAAATTTTAGCGTGCGTTACCGTTGCTGTTTTCTGCATGATGATGCCGTTTGTATCGTTGGCCAAAACAGTTATCTCGGAAAGTGAATTGGATGCCGTCACAGCACAGGAAGGAGTTACGCTGGATTTCGGCGTTGGCAGCTATACGAACGCCAGAGTTATGGTTACGAATTTTTCCCCTTCCCTGATTTCATGGGGCGACTCAGACGGATTTACGGGCTACTCTTCCACCGGCTGGGTGGGAGTGAGCAATATCACGATGGGAGCGGATGCTAATATCCTGGTTTACAACACGATGACTCTGGATGTCGGCAGCAGCGGTACCGTAACCAAACTCAACATCGGTTTACCTTCGGTAATGGTACATCCCTTAACAACCAACGCTATTCTGAAACTGGGCACGGAAAAAACACTTACAACCAATCAGCAGATATTGGGCTCTGTCTATAATGATCAATTTGCGGTTATCGTCAATCCTTTCGGTTCAGGTGCGCTTGCTGGTTTAGGTCTTCCCGGCAGCAGCTTGACTATTGGCAATCACTCGGCAACGAATCAGCAGGGGGTAGACATGACGTTTAATAGTTTCTATCTGGGAATTCCATCAGTGGCCATTGATATGTCTTGGGGTGATGCAGACGGTTTCACGGGATCTGCAGAAGATGGTTTTATAGGCGTGAGTGATTATATCCACATGAACACCGGCATGGCTGGCGCTATTGGCACCAGCATGATGTTAGTAAGTATGTCCGGTACGCAGAGCATTGATGTCGGGAGCAGCGGAACGTTAACAAAACTTTCTATCGTATTACCAACAACAACAATTAACGCTAATTTCCCTCTTTCAGGTACCAATGCAACGATTACCGCTCCACTGGTGATGAGTACGGCTAAAGAGCTTACGAATCCGCAGGTACTGGGAACAGCCTATATTGAAGGATTCCAGCCTACTACACGCGGCAGTTTCTGCCTCTTTGCCCATTAATAATTTCTTGGGTTAGCATTCCAAAGCCCTGTGTCGGTGAAGTAACGACACAGGGCTTTTTTACTTCATGCGGTTTCCATCTTATTTTGTCTGCTCCCCGGAAATTTTTGCATATCCGGCTGCTTTCTGTCCGGCAAGATAACCGGTGGAAAAAGCGGCTTGCAGATTGTAACCGCCGGTGTCGGCGTCAATATCCATCACCTCTCCGCAAAAATATAAGCCATGAATCAATCGGGAAGCCATTGTGCGCGGATCAATCTCTTTTAAGGAGATGCCTCCCGCTGTAACGATTGCTTTTTCCAGAGGTAGTGCTGATTTTATATTAAAACGCAGAGCTTTGAGCAGCTCGACGATTTTCCCTCTTTCTTCGGCATTGATCTGATGCGCTTGTTTGTCTTCTTCAATTCCGGTGAGCGCGATGAATGGCTCAATCATCTTGGCGGGCAGGTAATCTTTGATAATCCCGGTTATTTTCCTTTTGCTGAATTTGTCCAGATCTGTCTGGAGGCGTTTATGCAATTGTTCTCTGGTCAAGGCCGGTTTTAAATCAATCAGGACAGATACAGGACCTTTTTCCAATGCTTCCACGACGGAGAGGCTCATCAGCAGGATAATCGGACCGCCCAGACCGAAATGCGTGAAAAGCATTTCTCCGAAGCGGCTTTCGATAACCGGATATTTGGGACGTTTTTTTTCTCCACGCCCGTAAACGCAATCGGGCGTCAGCGTAGAATCAATGGATGCCGCCTCGCCCTGAAAGGCTGTGGCTCGCACGTTGCGCAGACTGACTCCCTGCATGGCTTGCGCAAGTTTTTGTTCTTTGACGATCAAAGGCACCAGGGAAGGTCGGAGTTTGACGACGGTGTGTCCGAGTGCAGCGCTCATTGTATAACCGTCACCGGCGGAACCGGTGGATGGCCAGGTGGCGCCGCCCGTGGCCAGAATAACCGCTTTGCAGTTGAAAATGGTGTCATGTGCTTTGACACCACAGACAGCGTTTTCTTTTACGATGATATCTGTGGCTTTCGTGTTGAGTTGTATTCGCACATTATTCGCGTCAAGATATTTTTTAAAGACGCGCAAAACATCATGCGCGTCATCAGAAACGGGAAATATCCTGCCGCCCCGTTCCACTTTCGTTTCCAGACCCTGGCTGTTCACAAAATCAAGCAGTTCGGGGCGGAAAAAATGATGAAAAGCGTTGAAAAGAAAGCGGCCGTTATCTCCGTACATCGCGATGAAATGATTCAGATTGGCGGAATTGGTCAGATTGCAGCGTGTTTTGCCGCTGACCAGAATTTTCTTCCCGCAGCCGTCAGTCTTTTCCAGAAGCAAAACTCTCGCGCCAAGTTCTGCCGCTTGACCGGCCGCCATAAGACCAGCCGCTCCGCCGCCGATAACAATAATATCCCAATTATTTCGATTTTCCTTATTCATATTTTATTATCTTTGCATCCCTTGCGGATAATTATCAAGAAAGATTATTGTGAGACTCAAATTTCAAAAACGAATAACCTGAATACCCTAAAGGGCACCATGGGGTCACTATAGGTGTATTGAAATTTGTAAGTCGAACAATCCCGCAAAGCTGGGGGTGTAATACCCCGCAGCGAGCTTTCGAATTTGTTTCCAAAGCTTGCTTTGGGGTTTCATCTCCGTGATCGCAGGGAAACGACTATCTTATGTACAGGGGGAATAATTCCCCATGATTGGGGAGTTATTCTTCGTTAATTTGAGAAGAAATATTTAATATTTTTGGAATAGATATATTTCTTTTTAATATCAATTGCATATGCATTGTTAGCTAATATTATTTTGTTGGCATATAATTTGCTTTACCCATCTCAGAAATTAATGGGGGAAGGTTGTGATGAAGATAAAATTGTTGCTGACCGCTGGCATAATTTTTCTTTTTTCAACAGTGGTTTTAGCGGTTGATAAACCGGCTTCTCCCGTTAAGCCCGAAGTGGTGAAAGCCAATATTGTCAAGGCAGCAAAAATGCATGCCACGGGAAAAGTTATCGAGATTTCTGCCGAACTGATTAAAATTGAACGTACTTTAAAAGGCAGTGTGGAAGCAATGGGATTTACTTTAGACAAGCCAACGACCAATATTATGGTTGGTGATTCGGTGAAAATAGAATACACGGAGCATGACGGCAGATTAACCGCATCGAAAGTTTCTAAAATTACATATAAGAAAAAAGAAGTTAAAGCTCCGTAAATAAATATACCAGAAAAAGATAATTATTGTTTGAAGCCCCTCATTGGAAGAGGGTAGTATTAAAATAAAAAATGTAATTTAAAGGAGGATTTTAAGATGAAGAAAGTTGTATTGTTAGTTGTTGCTTTTGTTTTTGCATTCACGATGTCAGTTGTTGCTGCTGAAAAAGCTGTTGCTCCTGCCGCTGCCGAGCCTGTAAAGGCTGCCGACACCGTCAAAGCTGCTGACAAAAAAGTAGATGACACCAAAGCTGATGTCAAAAAAGAAGTAAAGAAAGCAAAGAAAAAAGCTAAGAAAGCGGCAAAGAAAGTTGAAAAGAAAGCTGAAGAAGTAGCTCCCGCTGCTCCCGCTGCAAAATAATTTTTAATAAAATTATTTTATTAAAAGAAGGGACGGGTTTTCCCGTCCCTTTTTTTTGTTTCTGGTTAATTATACGTATTTTTGGTATACCTCAACCCATGTTCCGGAAAATTATTCAGCAAATCAAAGCCTATAATGACACGCTGACCGTTCGGGTCAGGTTGATGATACTTACAATTCTGGGGCTGGCTTTGACCATGGCCATCTGGGGCATTATTCAGCTCACCGCTCTGGAAGGTATATTGGTCAGCCAGCAGGTAAAAAGGCTGGAAGATGTGGCTGAAACGGTCAGTACATTTTATCAGCATTTTCCGACCAGACAAGGACTGCGCGCCCTCGATTCCGCTTTGAAAGATCACGTGCAAACGGATGTGCGTTTGGCCAGGATTGATATTTTTGACACAGCTCATAAAGATGTCGATTATGTGGCAGGTGCAAGTCGTGTGCAATATGAATGGCCGGATGACGTTATTGCTGCCACAGGTGCCGGCAACAAGCAGCGTTATGTCAAGATCGATACCGAAAGTGGTCCAGCTTTGGGATTGCTTTATCCTGTTTCAGGAGAAACGAAGCGTTCACAACTGGTTGTCGGTGTGATTGGTTTTTCCCGCGCAAATATGGAGATCGTGAACCGGGCGCGCATCTTACTGATTTTCAGCAGCGCCGGACTATTGATTTTGATTCTTCTGATTTTCGGATTAAGTTATCGTTGGATCATTGAAAAACCCCTCAAGGCAATTCTCCAGGCCATTGATGAATTTCAGAAGCGACAGTACAAAAACCGGCTTTCCATTGTTCACAATGATGAATGGGGGCAAATATCCAGGCATTTCAATGTTATGGCGGACGAAATCCAGGATGTCATGAACAGCAATCTGGAACTCAATAAAAATTTGTCAGATCGCGTCCGTGAGGAAACTCTCAAGGTTGTGCAGTTGCAGAAACAGGTGGCTGATTTGAAACAATTGACCACTCTGGGTCAGTTGACAGCCAATCTCGCTCATGATCTGGGTACACCGCTTCATTCCATCGGCGGTCTGGCCAAACTTCTTCTGGAGCGAGGTGGCTGGCCTCAGGATGTGGAACATAAACTGAATTTAATCGTTCAGCAGACACAACGACTGGATCATGTCATTCAAAATGTGCGAAAAGCCACACGCCTGCCCGAACCTCATTTCGAAGTATTAACCGTTCAGCAAATATTAAGCGAAACCGTACCGCTGGTTGAACCTTTTGTGCATAAAAATAATGTCAGCATCAAAGTTGATGTTGGTCATGAAAGCGTGCCGCTGTATGTGGATCGATATCGTATCCAAACCGCCATTATGAACATCATTCAAAATGCGCAGGAGGCAATGCCGCAAGGTGGAGAAATCAGTGTGACAGCCCAAACTGTTTCTCCCGATAATTTTGTGACGCTGATGATCAGTGATAATGGTCCAGGTATGACGTCAGACATGATTGAAAAAGCGAGTGAACCATTCTTCAGCACAAAACAGAATGAAGGAATGCGTGGACTGGGATTGGCGATTGTCCGTGACATCATGAAAACTCATGGCGGTAAGATGGAAATCAAGAGTTCTCCGGATACCGGAACATCCGTTATCCTTTATTTGCCGATGTTTAAAGATAATAAGCGTGTTGTGTAGAATGCAGCGCGGATGAGCCATTACAGGTATTTTCATCCGCGGTCATTTTTTTCTTCCATAAGACCATAGCGACGAATCTTTAAACGTAACGTTTTGCGGTCAATATCCAGAAGCTGTGCCGCTTTGGACTGGTTCCACGCAGTTTCTTTTAGCGTCTGAAAGATTTTATCTTTTTCCACTACCTCCAGCGGCGATAAATCGGATAGCACGAAGTCTTCGTTCTTTTCTTTCTGTGTCTGGAATTTATCCGGCAGGTTTTCCGGTAGAATCAGTTCAAACGGTGAGAGCAGCAGGGTTTGCTGGAGAACATTTTCCATTTCCCGGACATTGCCCGGCCAGTGATAGGCCATCAGTAACTCCATGGCCTTCTCGGAAACACGCACTTTCGGATAGCCGAATTTCTTCAATAAAGATTCGACCAGCTGAGGGATGTCTTCTTTATGTTCCCTCAATGGCGGCACACGCAAACGAACGATAAACCTGTATAACAGGTCCATCCGGAAACGATTGGCGTTGACTTCTTCGTCAATATTCTTGTTGGCCGCCGCCACAACCCGCACCGCCACATTCTGCACATCGTGGCTGCCGATTCTCCTTATCTCTCCGTTTTGCATAAAGCGCAAAAATTTTCCCTGCAGCGCTGTGGACATTTCCGTGATTTCATCCAGGAATACCGTTCCGCCCTCTGCCGAGGCCAGCAGTCCTATATGCTGCTGATGAGCGCCGGTAAACGAGCCCTTTTCATAACCGAATAATTCTGATTCCAGCAGGTTATCAGGGATGGCGCCGCAGTGCACCACGACAAAAGGTTTGTCGCGGCGGGATGACATATTGTGTAAAGAACGCGCGGTTAATTCCTTGCCTGTGCCGCTTTCGCCTTCAATCAAAACGCTGGCCGGTGAATCCGCAATACGCGCTATCTGTTTGTAGAATTCCACCATGGCCGCTGAAGAGCCGATCAATTTCGTTTCCGTTCTTTCTTCCGGAGAATCCAATTTCAAGCGTTTTTCGCGAAGTTCTCTGATTTCAAGAACCTTCTTGACGATTTTACGGCAATCTTCCGGTGAAAAGGGTTTGCTGATATAATCCCATGCGCCCAGGCTTAACGCTTCCATCGTCGTGTCCAGTGAACCGTAAGCGGTCATCAGGATCACGGGTAAATCAGGCCACTTTTGATGGACCTGTTCAAGAAACTCCAAACCGTCCATTTCCGGCATACGGATGTCGGACATCAGCAAATCAAATTGAGAAAGTTCCAGCTTTAACGCTTCTTTTGCCGACACCATGGTTTTTACGACATAACCATCGAGCGAAAGCGCTTCCTGCAGAAATTCTCCGGCGACCGCGTCATCATCTATGACTAATATACTTTTCTTCATAGGTTACCTTTGCCGTTGCTAATATCATATTTGTTTCGGAATGACACGATTTTATCGAATCAGTTTTGATGGGGGAAGAAACAGGTCATGATCTTCTTTGCGGGTTGTCACAAGATCAAATATGCCTGCGCGCATGACGACGACGCGCAGGCACATTTTTTAAGATGCAAGGAGAAAATGTTTTTTATTTAAGTTGTTTGCTGGAATACCCCAGAACATTTCTGGCGACAATCAAATGCTGAATTTGTCCGGTGCCTTCAAAAATATCCGTGATCTTGACGTCGCGCATCCACTTCTCTGCGAGATACTCGCAGGAGTAGCCCAAAGGACCCAGAAGGTCGCAACATTTTTGACAAATCAACGTGCCGTAGCGTCCGGCTTTGGCTTTGGACATCGATGCCTCCAGATTGTTGAATTCCCCGTTGTCCATCATCCAGGCGGCACGCCAGGTGAGCAGTCGCATGGCTTCCAGATGAGCTTCCATTATATAAAATTCTTTTTCCATCGCGCTTAAGTTATTAGGATTTTTTTCATAATCGAGTTTGATGCCGCTTTCTTCGATTTTCTCTCTTGTAAAATCAAGAGCCGCCCGTGTTACTCCCAGTGCCATTGAGGCCACCAAAGGACGGGTATTGTCGAAAGTTTTCATGGCACCCTTGAATCCTTCAGTGGACTGCTTGACTTCAGCGCTGCCCAGAATATTGTCTTTCGGTATGCGGCATTCATCAAGGACGTATGTTCCCGTATCTGATGCGCGCACGCCGAGCTTGTGTTCCAGTTTTTCCAGTTTGAAACCGGGCGTTCCTTTTTCCACAACAAATGATTTGATGCCGGCCTTTCCGGCGCTTCTGTCCACGGTAGCCCAGATGACTGCCACTTCAGCGCGTTCCGCACAGGTGACAAATATTTTCTCGCCGTTGAGTACCCATTCGTTGCCATCCAGAGTGGCTTTGGCGGTAATGGAACCGGAGTCGGATCCGGATCCCGGTTCTGTAATGGCCATTGATGCCCATTTCTCACCGAATCTTTCCATTTGTTCATCGGTGGCTACGGCCGCGATAGCGGCGTTTCCCAATCCCGCATTCGGCAGGGACAACAGAAGCCCCAGGTCACCCCAGCACATCTCTTCGATGACAATAACCATTGACAGGTTCGCTCCCAGTTTCTTCGCTCCCGGTTTTTCCGGTTTTACTTCTTCGCCCGCTTTTTTCTTTTTTGGACGGCTCATGATCTTAATCGAACGGAACATGTCCAGCTCTTTCGGATATTCATGTTCGTGTTCGTCGTAATGCCGGGATATCGGGCGCAGCATACTGGTGGCCATATTATTCATGCCGCTTCTCACATCCATCATCTTTTGTGTCATTTCCAGATTAATCATAATCTTTCCTCCTATACCGTGGCCATGCCTTCGAGAATGGCGATGCCTCTGCCGTTACGATAGTATCGTTCTACCGGATTTTCCCGGATATAACCGTGTCCGCCCAGAATCTGTACGCCGTAATCGGTCAACTTCATGGTCATTTCACCGGCATAAAGTTTAGCCAGATAGGCTTCCTTTTTGGCGTCTCTCCCTGCCTCGAGCGCGGAAGCCGCTTTCCAGGTCATCAGCCTCATGGCGTCAACTTCATAAGCCATCTCGGCGATCATAAAGGCGATGGCCTGACGGCTGGCGATCGGTTCGCCGAACTGCACCCTTTCTTTGGCGTATTCTCTGGCGTATTCATAAGAAGCGCGGGAAACACCGGTGCCGATGGCCGATATGGCTATGCGGGTTTTCTGCAAAAATCTGCTGTAATCGCAACCGTTGTCTCCACCGAGACGGTCATCGGAGGATACTTCACAATTTTCCAGCGTGACCGGATAGGTTTCCAGCGCATACAAGCCCAGATTTTTTTCGCGTTCGCCGATTTTTAGTCCGGGATTGTTTCCTCCCACAATGAATAAATCCATTTTGCCATCGGCATTGGCAGCCACCAGCAGATGTCCTGAATCTTTGGCCAGGGGCACAAAACATTTTTTACCGTTAATAATGTATTTGCCGCCGTTTTTTACCGCTTTTGTTTCCAGAGCGATGGCGTCGAATTTGAATCGAGGTTCGTTGACGGCTATGGTACAGGCTTTGTAAGCCGGATCGCAATATAGCGGTAAATATTTCTTTCTCTGTTCCTCGGTTCCCATTTCAAAAACAGTGTAGATGAACGTGGAGGGTAACGTTGACGCGATGGCCAGCGCCATGTCACCGGCGGCCAGTTCTTCCAGTAAAATGGTATTCATGATGGGAGAATATTCCATGCCGTATCCCCCGTATTCTTCGGGAATTGTAGATACTGTGGCGCCCAGTTCCCAAACCTTATCAATAATATCTTTATGAAGTTTTCTTTCCTCATCCATATCATGAGCGGGATTGCCAATAACCATGCTCTTGATGAGTTTTGCTACAGTATCCTTCATACTGCTTTGTTCTTCGGACATACTAAAACCAAATTCTCTGTCTTCCATAATTCTCTCCTCAGTAAGAATCATCCAGTTTGCACTTAATGATTTCTTTATTTCACTTATTAACAGACGTTTGACAGGCTGAAAAAAATTACCGGGGGTGATGTCTATCCCAAGCCCCCCCAGGATGGTTTTCCGATACACCCCCGGCAATTACATTTTCACCAGTTAATGAATTGCAGTTAACCAGGATTCCTGATTCAGATCAGAGACTGCAATTTCATCAGGAGAACCATGTCGCCTGTGAACTTGAGTTTTCCATTCATGAACAGATTCTGCCCGGTGGTCTGCTTATTCTGCATGGCGATCCAGTCCTGCAGATCCAGACTGATATCCACGACCGGTTTTTCCTCTCCATTAAAAATCATGGAAACCGGCATGTTGTTACCGTCCTGTTTCAATGTCAGATTCAATTTGCCTTTCGTTTCCATAAGATTTTTCAGTCTCAGAGGATCGGCAATTTCAACGGGATCCGTGAAACGGTCAATCATGCCTTCGACTTTACCGGTGATGGCATCAAGAAAGACCTGATCAGACATCGCCAGAGTCAGCAACGGTTTATCGACGCCGCCTTTGACGACTTCCAGATTGGTGCCGTCTGTGATTTTTAGACAATATTTCTGATCATTGACATTGAACTGAAGATTGACTTCTTTACCGGCGAGAGACGAGAGATTGGCGCCGGCCGTAATCTCTTGAAACTGTTCCGGCACATGTTTCTCAAAAAAATCGCTTACGCCTACGCCGCTGGGAACTTTAAACTTTGCCATTTGAATTTCCTCCAATTGATTATAAAATATTTTGCTGCATGAATTATTTACCGGTTGGTAAATACAAAAAAAGAAACGTCTTGTCAACAGCTTTTTTTAAAATATTTGTATCCGTTGGTGAAATGCCTTTGTCTTCATTAAAAATATCCATATTTACAATAACATATATGATTTTAAGGACTGTTTGACGGAAATGTGTGGAACCGTAATAAATTTCATGTTAAAAAACAAAAATTTTTATTTACCATTTGGTTTAAAGTGTGGTAAAAGAATATTGTGGAGAAAACAGGCAAAAATGAAACCATCCAAACCAAAATTAAAAAAAACAGTCCGTGGACGTTCTCTGGTTAATGAAGGCAATGTCCGGGAAAGAATTCTGAAGGCAGCCCGGGAGATTTTTACGGTTTATGCCTTTAAAGAAGCCAGCACCCGGATGATCGCCAAGCAGGCCGGCGTTGAGCATCCCATGATTCATTATTATTTCGGTTCCAAGGAAGATCTTTTTTACGAAATGGCCGAGTCTCTTTATAATGAGACCCTGCCGGTGCTGGAATCCTTTTATGAAGGGATGGAGAGCATGTCTCTGCAGAAAGGCTTTTCGATTTTTATTGACCGAATGCTGGATTATACCATGACAACACCCGACGCGTTGCGGATCGCGGCCCTGAATGCGGTGAACATCGGCAATCTTGAGGAAATACCGGGATATCGTTTTATCATTTTGAGCATGGCGGCGATGAAACGCATCATGGAAGAGAAACTTGCCCCCAAAGGGTCAGGTCGCGAAATCGAAATGTTCATCTACTGTTTTTACAGCCTGATGATATCATTTATTGGCGCCCGCTCCTGTCAGGCACAAATCCTGAACATGAATCCTCTGGAAGAAAAATACCGCACCTGGGTCAAGGACGCCAGCATGACACTCTTCTTCCCCTGGTTTAAAAAGATTCTTACAGGGAAATAACTTCATTTTAATGCAATACGGGGAGACCGTTCGTAAACGCAAATTATCTTGACACTTCTGGGGTGTCTTGCTATATTTTTTTCAAATCCGCAGAGAAATTATTTACAGAATTAACGAACTCTCAAACAGTCGTATGAACATGGTATTCCCATGGATATGAAGCGCGATTATTATGAGGACGTTGAATTATTCAAGAGCGGCACTATTCTATTCTGGTCTGTCGCTTTACTGATTTTTCTTTTTACCCTGCCCATTTACATACCTTCATACAACATATACCTTCTCAACATCATCATGGTAAATATCATTCTGGCGGTCGGTCTCAATATTCTTGTCGGATACACCGGCCAGATTTCTCTCGGACATGCCGGATTTTTCGCCATCGGTGCTTATGGCACTTCCTTAATGATGATGCATTTACATGTTCCGTTTTTTGCGGCCATTATTGTTGCCGCCTTGATTGCCGCTTTCTTCGGATTCATTATCGGACTTCCGGCACTAAAGCTGGAAGGTCCGTATCTGGCCATTGCTACTTTGGGCTTCGGATTGACCATCATGCATATTATCGGCCGCTGGGACGTTTTCGGCGGAAGAATGGGGATTACCGCACCGCCGCTTGATCTGGGTGTTTCCGGTTCATCGTTCAGTTATGTGGTTCAAGGTGATGTAAAAATCTATTATCTGATTTTGATGATTACAGTCCTCATGGTGATTGCGGCCAGAAACATGATGAAAACCCGTGTCGGCCGGGCTTTTATGTCCATTCGCGATGATGATATCGCCGCCGAAGTCATGGGGGTTAATCTGACCATTTATAAAACGATGTCTTTTGCAGTCAGCGCTTTTTACGCGGGCGTTGCGGGGGGGGCTTTACGGATTTGTTGTCGGTTTCTTCGATCCGTTCACTTTTAATCTGATTCTTTCCATTATCTTTCTGGTGATGATAACGGTTGGCGGTTTGGGGTCAATCATGGGCGCGATTATGGGCGCCATCCTGATAACTTATCTCCAATACGATCTTCTAAAAAATGTGGAAAATCTGCCCTATCTGGGCGCACTGCTGACGACTGTCTCCAAGAAATGGTTTACAGTCATTGGATTGGCCAATTTTTCCAGCATCGCGCTGGGACTGATCATGATTGCGATTGTCATTTTTGAACCACTGGGCATGTTTGGCATATGGATCAGGATCAAAAAATATTGGAAGACCTGGCCGTTTTAGAAAGACAAAAGGAGTAACGCCATGTTTGAAATGCTGCTGATCGAGGGAATTGCCATCGGAGCCTGCTACGGTCTTTTCGGCGTTGCGGTTGCCATTATTTACAAGACTTCGGATGTCATAAATTTTGCCCAGGGTGAAATGGGAATGGTGGCAACTTTTGTCGCTTATCATATATTGACCGTTTACAATGTTCCTTTCTGGATAGCGCTACCGGCCACATTAATCTTTGCCGTTTTACTGGGCATGGCCATTGAATTTTGCTTTCTGCGTCCGGCGAAGGATCCGACGGTGCTCGGTTTGTTGATTATTACCCTGGGTGCGGAAATGCTGCTGATGGGGTTCGCCGGTTGGAAGTGGGGCGCGGAACAAAAAGATTTCCCCTTCCTTCTTTCCGTTACCAAGACGCATGAAGTAGCTCCCGGCCTGATGATCAATGAATGGACTATCGGTGTTTTTACTTTGACGCTCATCATCATGGTATTCTTGTTTTTGTTTTTCCGTTATTCGAAGCTGGGTATTGCCATGCGTGCGACCCAGCAGAATGTCAATGCGGCCAAGATTATGGGCATCAAGGTGGAGAGGGTTTTCTCCATTACCTGGGCCATGAGTTCGCTAATCGGCGCCATTGCCGCGATGTTTTTCGCGGCGCGTTCCGTTCTGGATCCCAACTTTATGATGGAACCGTTTATGCGGGCCTTTGCCGCGGCGGTTCTGGGAGGTCTGACCAGTATCCCCGGCGTTGTCATCGGCGGGTTGATTATGGGCATTATCGAAAATTTCTTCGGGTATGCTTGGCCGGAATGGAAGCCGATTGTCGCGTTTATCGTCATTATTCTGATTATTACGGTAAGACCGAGCGGTTTGTTCTCAAAGCATTATGTCAAGAAGGTATAATGCGCAACGGCGGAGCAGTTCAATGAACAAGACGGCAAAAATAATAATCATCATTGGCACGGTACTGATTATTTCCGGCTTTGTAATCTGGGATGCTCCTCGCAATCAGATGGCATTGTTACTGGAAAAGGATACCATTGAGCAAACGGCCCGCGCCTACTTAAACGCCGAAATGAAAAAGGATGCACGACAGGTTTATGATCTTCTGGCGCCATCATCCGATTACAGAAAGTCGCATACCTATGAAGAGTATAGGAAAGACGTTGCCGCAAATCCACCTTTGGCCATCAATGAATATAAGATTATCAGAATTTATCGGTTGCGCGATAACGATAACAGACTGAACTATCCGGGTGTGGACAAGTTTGTGCAGGTCGAGGTGGAGGTGACCTTTACGCATTCGGGACCTCATACCGTATATAACTACAGCTTCACTTTTCTGAAGGAGAAGGGAAGGTGGTACAAGGGCTGAGAGATTAAAAATGTTTTCGGGTGTTAAGGTTTAATCAATTATTGAAAGTCTTTGAATGTAAGGAGGGTATTATGAAAAAGATCGTTGTAGCATTGGCAGTTATCTGCGCGGTTTTTGCGCTTTCACTCTTTGCCATGGCCGCGGCCAAGCCCGGCTTTGACGACAAGGAAATCCGGATTGCCCAGTGGGGGCCGCAAACCGGTCCGGCAGCGCCATGGGGGTCGGTCGCCAGAGGAAGCGGGCTGCTGTTTCAAATTGTCAACGATGAAGGTGGTATCCATGGACGGAAAATTAAATATTTCATCCGTGATGACCAGTACAATCCTGCCCAGACCAAAGCGGTGGTGAAAGAACTGGTTGAGCGTGAAGGAATATTCGCTTTTGTGGGCGGAGTCGGTGCTGCCTGCGGAATGGCCGTCAAGGACTATCTGGCACAGAACAAAATCATCTGGGTAAATCCGTCAACCGCCATTGAAGAATATGTGTTTCCCGTCAATCCTTACCTCTTTGCCATGTACACGCTCTATGATGACGAAGCCAGCATCCTGACCAAATACGCAGTGGAAAAGCTTAAAGCCAAAAAGATTGGTTTCCTGTATCAGAACGATGCCTACGGCAAGAGCGGACTCAAAGGCTGCAAGGCGCGCCTGGCCAAATACAAGATGAAACTGGTTGATGAGATATCCGTTGAACCGGGAGAAAAAGATCTTTCTTCACAGATATTGAGACTGAAAAATGCCGGTGCAGAAGTAACCTTCCTGTGGGTCAATCCCACCTCTGCTGCTATCGCGCTGAAAACCGCAGCCACTATCGGATTCAAGCCGCAATGGATTTCATCCAACACGTTGATGGATTTTCCGCTGATGAACAAGATTACCGGGGGCTTATGGGAAGGTGTCATCACCGGCGGGCTTGGTTTGGCAACCGATGTGGATCATCCTCTGATGAATAAGTATCGCGAGGCTGCCAAAAAATATGCGCCCGAAGAACGTTTCGGAGTTTTCTACACTGCCGGCATTATGTTTGCCGAACCATTGGTGGATGCGCTCAAACGGGTAGGGCCGAAACTGAGCACGGAAGCGCTTTTGAAACAACTCAATTCGACGAAAAATTTCCAGGGATTAGGTGCCGTTGTAAACTGGAGCCCTACACAGCATCAGGGCTGTGATTCCATTCAGATTCTGAAATGTGGTCCGAATTCGAGCTATATAACCCTGCAGGACTGGACAGCTAACGAACTGGCAACGTGGAAAAAGAAAAAATAAATAACATATGGACGGAGGCGGGGTGTGAAGCCCCGCCTTAATCACGAAGATAAATAATTTAGAAATTACTTATGGCGCACTTTAAAGTGGAAAACCTGAGCATCTCTTTCGGCGGCATCAAGGCTGTAAACAATGTCAGCTTTGAAGTAGAAGAAAATAAGATATTTTCAATTATCGGCCCCAACGGGAGCGGGAAAACCACCATCTTTAATATGATCAGCGGTATTTACAAGCCGAACGAGGGCAGGGTATTCCTCGAAAACGAAAATCTTGTCGGCCAGCGTCCGGACACCATTGCCCGCAAAGGCGTGGCACGAACATTCCAGAACATTCAGCTTTTCGGCAATGCCACGGTCATGGATAACCTGATGCTGGGACGCCACATCCACATGAAGACAGGCATCCTGAGCGGCGCTTTTATGTGGGGTAAACATTCCTCTGCCGCGAAAGAAGAGATAAAACATAGAGAAATTATCGAACATATCATCGACTTCCTGGATCTTCAGTCTCTCAGGGATTTATTTGTTTCTAATCTCCCTTACGGGAAACGCAAACTTGTGGAATTGGGCAGGGCGCTGGCGCTGCAACCGAAAGTCCTGTTGCTGGACGAACCGTCCGCCGGAATGAATACGGAAGAGAAAGACGACCTGCGCATCTGGATCAAGGATATTCAGGAGGATTACAAAGTCACCATTCTGCTCATTGAACATGACATGAATATGGTCATGGGCATTTCCGACCGGATTCTGGCCATCAATCAGGGGGTAAAAATTATTGAAGGCACACCCAAGGAAGTTCAAAGGAATCCCGAAGTCATTGCCGCGTATCTGGGTGAGGAGGAATAATGCTCTCGATTAAGAATATTGAAACCTGGTACGATTTGATTCGGGCGCTGCACGGTATTTCCTTTGAAATCAAAGAGGGCGCTATTGTGGCGCTTTTGGGCAGCAACGGTGCGGGCAAAACAACAACTCTAAAAACCATTATGCGTTTGCTGGATGACGACCAGCCGGAGAAAGGAACCATCGAATTCATGGGCAAAAGAATCGACCGCATGGATACCGAGGAGATCGTCCGGCTGGGCATCAGCTATGTGCCGGAGGGGCGCGAAGTATTCCCCGAACTCACCGTGATGGAAAACATTCTGATGGGCGCTTATACCCGCAAAGATAGAAAAGGAATTCAGGCAGACATTGACGTCATTTTCAAACAGTTTCCCATATTGAACGAACGCAAAAATCAGGAAGCCGGCCATTTAAGCGGCGGTGAACAGCAGATGCTGGCTATTGGAAGAGCGCTGATGAGCCGACCGAAGCTGCTGATGCTGGATGAACCGTCACTGGGTCTTTCTCCCTTATTGACCAAAGAAATTTTCACCATTATTCAAAAAATCAATCAGCAGGGTGTGACGATTCTGCTTGTCGAGCAGAATGTGAATATGGCGTTGAAATATTCTCATTATGCTTTTCTGATGGAAAACGGACGCATTGTCCGGGCGGACAGACCGGAAGTTCTGCGTGAGGACGACGACGTCAAGGAATTCTATCTGGGCATTGCCACGGAAACATCGGTCAAAGGCTACAAACGTTATCGCCGCAAGGTTCGTTTCCGCTGAGGTATACGTATGACTGAAAACGATATCAAAACCCTTCCCCAGGGGCTCAAAGTTCTGGTCGATAAACAGCCGGACAGGATTGCCATGCGCATGAAGGATTACGGCATCTGGCACGACATTACCTGGAAACAGTATTATGAGAATGTTAAAAAGGTGGCCATGGGATTATACGCGCTGGGTGTTAAATACGGTGATCACGTGGCGATTGTCGGCGAGAATAAACCTCAATGGCTCTTCTCGGCCATGGGCGTCATGTCGCTGGGAGGAATCTTTGTCGGCGTTTACACGACTAATCCCGCGGCGGAATGCGAGTACGTTGTCGGGCATTCTGAATCGGTGGTTTTTTTCTGTGAAGATGAGGAACAGTTCGATAAAGCTCTGACCTTTCGCGAAAGAACACCGCACCTGAAAAAAATCATCGTCTGGGATATGGAAGGCCTCAAGCATTTTGATGATCCCATGCTGATGAGTTTTGAAAAGCTTCTGGAACTGGGGGAGAAGATCGATAAGGAAAGGCCAGGGCTATATGAAAAAATCGTAGCCGGCAGAGAGAGTGAAGATACTGCTTCCATCATTTATACATCAGGCACGACCGGTCCGCCAAAGGGCGCACAGATCTCCCATCGGAATTATTTATGGGTGGCACGTCAAAGCCGGAAAATTACCAAAATGAGCGTCAATGATGAAACCATTTCCTTCCTGCCGCTCAACCACGTCTATGAACAGATATTCGATTTGATGATGCACCTGACGACAGGGCATATTGTCAATTTTACCGAAAACACGGACACAGTGATGAATGACCTTCGCGACGTTTCCCCGACCCTCTTTCATGCGGTGCCGCGGATCTGGGAGAAATATCACTCCGGCATTGTGCTGAAAATGGCCGATGCCACATGGCTCAAACGCACCGCTTTCAATCTGGCCTTCAAGATCGGGGCAAAATATAACAGTTTCAAACTGGCCAAAAAACCGATTCCCTGGTATTTATTCCTGGGTTATCATTTCGCGTACTTCAGTGTTTTCTGGAAACTCAAACAGCGCCTGGGTTTTGACAAGGTCCGGCTGGGATTTTCCGGAGCAGCACCCATCTCCCATGAAGTTCTGAAATTTTTCCAGAGCATCGGTATTCCGATTCGTGAAGGTTACGGCCTGACGGAGACGACCGGCATTACGCACATGTCCGATGAAGAACATTTCAAGGTGGGAACCGTAGGCCGGGCTTTGCCAGATTCCGAAGTGAAGATTGCTGAAGATGGCGAAATCTTAATCAAACACGGCGGCATTTTTCAGGGATACTTCAAGGAACCGGAGGCTACGGCGGAGGCGCTCGAGGGTGGCTGGTTTCATACCGGCGACGTCGGCGAAATTGATGAGGAAGGTTATCTCAAAATCACTGACCGCAAGAAAGATCTCATCATTACGGCCGGCGGCAAAAACGTCGCGCCGCAGTATATCGAAAATCTGCTCAAGTTTTCCCCCTATATTACGGATGCCGTCGTTATCGGCGACAAGCGTAAATACATCACCGCGCTCATTGTCATTGACGAGGAAAATGTGGTCAAGTTTGCGCAAGACCACAAAATTCAATATACGACATTCGCCAGCCTGACCCGAGCGGAAGAAGTGGTCAGACTGATTACCGAAGAAGTGGAGAAGGTCAACAGACAGATTGCACGCGTCGAAAACATCCGTAAGTTCCGTCTTCTGGATAAAAAACTCTACACCGAGGACGGTGAAGTCACTCCTACCATGAAGGTCAAACGCAAATCCATCTCCGCGCAGTACAAAGACATCATCGAAGATATGTATAAGGATTAAACTGCGCCTGAACTGAACATAACCTTACAATCATCGTTATTTCCCATCGAGAACCGTGCGTATCCCTTCCATCGTTAAACTTTGCACCATGCAGGTTTTCCATCCGCAATCAATGCCTATCGTAATGGCGAAAAGGATGGATTTTTTATTTGAAAAAGTGGTATATTCATCCACCGGGTAAAATATAATCATGGGATATGATCTTCCGAAGCGTGCGGGTGTGAAGGAATGAAATTGTTCAGACTCATTATCACATCAATCATTTTCAGCGTAATGATGAATGTCGCATCTGCGGCCGATGCTGACTGGAAGAAAATATGGGAACTGGATAGCATTATCGGATATGTCCGGCCAACCAGCCAAAGCAGTGTTGATGAAATTAAGGCGATTGGTATCGTGAATGCACCAGTTGCTGTGGTGGAGGCCGTGATCCGTGATGTGTCTGTAATGCCGCAGTATATATTTCTGTGCAAAGAAGCATATCTTATCAATACTTCGGAAATGAAAAGTGCGGGAGATGTGATCTATTTCTATAGTTTGACAGATTTGCCATATCCGGTACACGACAGGGATGCTGTGGTAAGATCACACTGGTCTGTCGATAAGAAAAACGGCGCTGTCTATTGCCATGCCGAGGCCATCAAGACCACCTTTGGGCAGAGGGATAACGTTGTCCGAATGCCGCTTTCGATTATCGATTGCACTTTGATTCCCAAAGGCTCAGACAGAACGGAAGTTATTTATCAGGCTCTGGGCGATCCCGGCGGAGAATTGCCTTCATCTCTGGTCAGCATTATTACCAGATATTATGGCATCAAAACCATCCTAGGCCTCCGTCAAATGGTGAAGAAAGAGAAATACAGGAATGTCAAAAAGGTTGTTACTAAAACCTTGAGAGATGAAAAATAATCAAAAAATCTTCTGGGGTTGGTACATTGTCGTGGGCGCGTTTCTGGTCACGGGAATGAATTACGGAGCCCGTTACTGTTTCGGTGTCTTTCTCAAACCGATGGCGGCGGAGTTTGATCTATCGCGCTCGGTGATATCCATGGCTGCAGCAATCAACATGCTCGTTTATTCCTCCTGCGCGATTTTCGTCGGACGTATGCTGGACCGTATCGCTCCACGCTGGATCATAACAGCAGGCGCTTTAATCGCTGCTTCCGGTTATCTGATCACTGGTTTTGTAAAGACCCCTTTGGGGTTGTATCTGAGTTATGGATTGATGGTTGGATTGGGTTCCGCGGGAATGGGCGTTGTCGCGTGCAGTTCTTCCGTCAGTAAATGGTTTGTCAAAAAAAGGGGGCTCGCCATCGGCATCGCTTCCATGGGAATCAGTCTGGGAACGGTCTTGCTGACACCGTTGGCCGGCTATATTGTTCAATCTTTTAACTGGCGTTTCGGTCTGGCGGCGTTGAGTCTGCTTACCTTGGCACTGGGTATTTCGGTTGCGCAGACCCTGATGAGAAAAAAGAATCCCGAAGACCATGGTCTTCTGCCGGATGGCGACGATCGTATCATATCTCATCAATCAAGTTCTCCTCTGGAGATCCATAAAATTTCCGTAATGACACTTTTTCGAGATTCACGATTCTGGACAATGGCCAGTTGCCAGGGAATGGCTGTCATGATCAGTATGTCCGTCTTTGTGCATCAGGTCGCCTTTGCGACGGATAACGGCATTGGTAAAATAGCCGCCGCCTCATCTCTTGCCGCCATCAGCATCACGGGATTTATGGGACAATTTCTGTTCGGCTGGATAACTGACAAAATCAAAGATCCCAAATACGGATCTTTCATCGGTATAGCGTTTATGCTGGTTGGGTCTGCATTACTATTGAATGTTCAAAGCGCCTTTGACCTTTATACGGCCGCTTTAGTCTTTGGATTCGGATATGGTTCACTCGCCCCGATGATACCGCTTCTCATTGCCAGTCGTTTCGGCCGCAATGTTCTGGGTTCTATTTATGGTCTTTTAACTTTTTTTATCGGTATGGGTGGGGCCATTGGTCCGATTCTGGGAGGTGTTATTTACGATAAATTCGGTTCATATCACTATCTATGGGTGATGAATATGGTTGTGCTGGGCGTAATTGCCGTCGCCATCCTAACCTTAAAAAAAGGAAAACCATACGACACCTGATTTTAAGATGATACCAAATAATAAAAAAGCCCCACAACGTTACAACTGCTGTGGGGCTTTAATCTACTTTCACATTCTAACTGAAAAGAAATTTATCGAATTTATTATTTCGTTTCGAGTACAGCTTCCACTCTGCGGTTTTTCTGTCGTCCTTCAGCGGTGTCATTGCTGGCAATCGGCACTTCCTCTCCAAAACCGGCTGCCGTAATGCGCTTCCCATCGATACCAAACTTGTCAATCATATACTGACGAACATTCTTTGCTCTCTTTTCCGACAAGGCCTTGTTGAAAGCGTCATTACCCAAATTGTCTGTGTGACCTTCGATGGCCGCTGTTGTTTCCGGATTCTGTTTCATGAAATCAGCCACTTTTTTGATATCATCATAATATTTTTCTTTCACGGTCGTTTTGTTGGTATCAAATTCAACATTCAGCGTCATGGTCAGTTTTTCCTTCACTGGCGCTGGTTCGGGAGCTTTTTCCACAATTGGTGCCTGTTTTGGTTTTGCCGCGGCGGCAGGTGCCGGTTTGGGAACAGGTGCCGGTTCCGGTTTTGCTTTTACAACTTTTTCTTCACAGCAGGGGGGGCAACCACAATCTTTAATGTTTTTGTCGATTTGAATTTCCGGCAAACCACCGGCCCTGACGTCTTTAGGGCAACAGGGAGGACAGCCGCATTCTTTGATACGATCATCATATTTTACTTCCGGCATACCACCGGCTGCCTGAGCCACATTAACAACCGCAAACATTACAATAACAGACGCTAAAAATACAATCTTTTTCATAATCATTCTCCTTTCTTGATAAATTGAATTAAGTTGATTCACAAAAAAAACAACATATGAATAATATTAATAACACCTCCCTGTATAAATATGCAAGCCACTTAAATGTGACGGCACAGCCTGTCTGCTGTAAAGAACTGATATTTCAGCATAAAACGTCTTTATGCTGACGGCAAACCAACGGAATTATGAATGCTCGCGACAACGGGTGGATTTAAACCCAGTCCTGTAGCCAGTTGATTAAGATACTCCTTTTCTTTTTCTGTATCCACTTCAATAGCCAGTAGTGAAGCCGCGTACATCTGCGCTGCCAGTTCCGGTTGTCCCTGTGCCTCCGCAATCAATCTTTCTGTTTCCATGGGCTTTTGCAGTTCATCCATTAAATATTTTTTACCTTCCGCATCAACGCCGATTTCATCAAATTTCCCCATAATCCTGTTGATTTCATTTTGGTCAACCCGACCATCCGCTTTGGTCGCATTAATCATGGCTCGTAAAACCAGCTCCGAACTCTGATTCAGCATTTTTTGCTCATCTTCTGTTTCAGGTTCCAGCAGGCCAGCCGGAATCTGAGGTTTTGACTGGCCGGCTCCTTTAAGCGCGTTGAAAGCCAGCGCTCCCAGCAGCGCCATCAATCCTCCCCCTATGGCTCCGCCGGCGGATTTGCCGCCGCCCCCCAGGATGGACCCGACCAGCGCGCCTAATCCTCCAATGGCAAGGTTTTTATTACCGCCGACCGCTTTGCCGGCGTCACCAAGCACATTCGAGAGCAGGTCGCCGATGCCGCCGCCCGTGCCGGCTGCGCCACTTTTTTGTCCGCCGCCCAACACGCTGGATAGCAGATCCCCAATGCCGCCACCGCTACTGGGTGCCCCACCTTTGCCGCCGCCCAGCACGCTCGAGAGTAAATCCCCGATCTCACCGCCTGCTTTTCCGGAAGCATCACCCAGCCTGCCTGCCAGGCCATCAAGCTCATTTCCTCCTCCCAGAGATTTCTTCATGCGTTCTGTGGAAGAAGGTGACATTCCGGTTTGTACCATGGCTCCGAGAAGATCACCGATATTCATTGTTCCGCCCTCCTGTTTTAAAGGTTAAACAATCAGGTTACCATTGACACAATGTTCTGTTTGTGAAAACTTGTTTTTTGACAAAACAATGCTATATGAAACAAGCTTATTTTTCAATAAAGATATTCAAAAAATATTTGGATGGTTTCTCGATGCGGAATTTTATACGGAGCGTTTTTTTTCTGATGTTGATCATCATTCCGGCTGACGGATTTTGTGAGAATTCCATTGAATCAAGTGCTCAATTATGGAAAGTCGGTCAGCGCCAGTGGACGATTCAGGAAGAAAACAGATACAGCAAGTGGGTTGCTGATAACATAACTGAAGACTTCTTCATCCGTTATCGCATTCCGGTTGACTGTGCGGATGTTGTTTACGGGATCCGCTGGATTTACGCGAGAAAGGCTCATCTGCCGGCGGCAGCTACCACCGTTGACGGAGAACTGATCGGACACTGGTCGGAAAATTGGAAACATCTGCCCACACACAGAAAATGGTATAAAGATAAACGTTTCCGGACCGCATTGTTGTACATACTTTCCAGAACATCAACGAAGACGCTGCCCCTGGACACATACCCTATCCGCATCACAACCGACTCTGTACAACCGGGCACCGTTTTCTTTATTGCTGACTCTCATGCCGGTATCGTCCGGAGTGTCGTTTTGGACGGAAGCACGGCACATCCGGTTCAGACGTTGGAAGCCACCATGCCGCCCCGCATTCAAAAATTAAACCACAAAAATTTCATTTCAACCAATCCCGAGCCTTCCTTTCAATCCGGTCTGGTGAAATTCCGATGGCTGGAAAGGAAAGATGAACGGTGGCAATATCTTCCTGTTCAGGACCACCCTTATTATTCCGAAGAACAGTATTCAGCAACTTTTAATGCGGGATATATCGATTATATCGAAGCAGTGGCCAAACGGATCGATCCAAAAATTTATGATCCCCGTGAAAAAATTAACAGATTGCTGGATGTTTTCATCCGTCAACTGCAAGAAAGAATACCTGTCGTTTTGAAAGGCAGCGGGCAGTGTCACCAAAAGGGGTGTCCGGAGGGATCACCATTATGGGAGTTATACAGCACCCCCGGCCGTGATGAATATATCTACGTCATAATTTCGCATATCAGGGAAATTATCAAAAAAAATAATTTAATCCATGAAAATGTCCTGGCTAAAATAGCGGGCGTGAAGCTGCAGATTGCTCCTCATCTTGTCGTGACGGCAGAACAGGTATTCCAAAACGCGGTCTGGATGTCGTCCGATCCTGAAGATACCATTGCCAATCGCTGGGGTTTGGATAAATGCAGTATCATTGAAAGACGGATAAAAAAAGCGCAGGATACCATCGCTTTCATCAGGCAAGCTTATGGTACGACCAATCCCCGGCTTGCGGAGCGGCTTATTGCCGTGAGACAAGCGATTGTGAATGATATGACGGAAGAAAAGAAAAAAAGTAACTGCACGGATCATGAGATTCAATAGCCGGGCATGATAAGATCTGATCTTCCAAATGATCATGTTTAACAGAAACCATGTAAAAAATTTCTCCGGCCTAGATTTCCTTGACATATAAATAGTGATTTCCTATAATTCACAATCAAATAAGCAATGTCTTTTAAACCGGTGTTCTTGTATACGGTTGTTTAAAGGAACACGAATTAGCTGATTACGGAGGTTACCCCGATGCCCGGCATAGATTTGCGCCACGAGAGAGTTGTGGTAGAAACGGATCGTTATCGCGTGGAGGGGGACGTAACACTTCCCCAGGGAAGTTACCGTAACGCACTTAACGATTATATCAACCGCGGCGACCAGGAGTTTTTATTACTCACCAACGTGGAACTTCTGGCACTGGATGGCTCCGGTCAAAGCTGGCAGTGTCCTTCACTGAATCTGGCGAGAAGACACATTCGGTTAGTGGTGGCGATAGGTTCTTCAGAGGGGTAACCGTTATTCGTCGGGTCAATAATTTTAAAATAATCGATAAGACCATAGAGGACAACCTGAGTACCAGTTTATCAGGTATACGAAAATCTTTTGTTTTTCGTTGGTTAGAATGAAAATTAAACATATCTTATTCATATTATTAATAATATCTTTGTTGTTCTTGTCGGGTTGTAAAGGACGTGTTTATACTGTTGTTACAAATCTACCTGACCTCCCGAAAAATTATAATCGAGAGTTGCCCCCGGGAGAACTGGCTTTGAGAAAGATTGTCGATCCCAACCAGATACCGGATTACACGCAGGCTTGTGCTGATATAGAAGGACTGCATAGCGCCATTTCCAGAAGCATCAATTACATGACCAAACCATCCAGTGAAAAGTATTTCCCTTATGGTAACATCACCCATGAACAGGCCTTGAGGAGCCTGAGGGAATTGGAAAAACTTTTTGCGTTGAAGCAGTCTTCCCGGGAAATAAACGCTATCTTAAAGGAAAAGTTCGATACCTATGTGTCCGTCGGATGCGATGATCGGGGAACTGTATTGTTTACAGGATATTATACGCCGATTTTTGACGGGTCTCCTGTACGTACAGAACGTTTCCGATACCCTTTATATAAAACACCTGATGATCTGGTCAAAGATGTTGATGGAACGGTTTTAGGACGGAAGGGAGAAGATGGTCAAATCCAGCAATACCCAAGCAGGGAGGAAATACAAAAGTCAAACGTATTGGCCGGCCATGAACTGGTTTGGCTGGGCGATCCTTTCGAGGTTTACATTGTGCATGTCCAGGGTTCGGCGAAAATTCGCATGCCGGATGGACTGATCAAAACGGTTGGCTACGCCGCTCATAACGGTTGGGAATACAAGAGTATCAGAAAAAAAATGATTGTTGACGGGAAACTTACAGAAACGAACATCAACATGAACACCATGATTGATTATTTCAAGATTCATCCTGAAGAAGTCGATACGTATGTGAATCAGAATCCCCGTTTTGTTTTCTTCAGATACGAAGAGGGCGAGCCCCGGGGATCGCTTAATGAACCGGTAACGCCATTCAGAACGATTGCGACAGATAAAACGATTTATCCCAGGGGAATGTTTGCTTTTGCCGCCGTTGATTTGGAAAAGCCCATCGGTTTTGTCCTTGATCAGGATACCGGAGGTGCTATTCGAGCTGCAGGGCGTTGTGATGTTTACATGGGAGTCGGTGAAAATGCCGGAGAACTTGCCGGTAAAACCTACCGCGAAGGCCAGCTTTACTATCTGTTCCTGAAACCTGATGCTAGTCCTGTTCTTCCCGCCGTCAACCAATAAAGTCGATGATACATTCGAATAAAGTTTCATACGTCGAAACAAATTATTTGCATTCTGAGGCGGTCTGAGTTCTTCGGACAGAGAACAGGAATTTATAAGTGTAAAACTGCTCAAGGTTGATGTTCATGCCGCAGCCTGTTTCTGCGCCAGTGAGCCGAAGTAAACCATACTTGGCGTCTTTTTGTCAAAGTTGTGATGCCACCTTTTTTCATTGTAAAATTTAAAGTACAGAGAAAGATCTCTTTTTACTTCCGTCATCGAACCATAGGATTTGAGATAGACATCCTCATACTTCACGCTTTTCCAAAGTCGTTCAATAAAAACGTTGTCCATCTAGCGGTCTTTGCCATCCATGCTGATGGCAATCTTGTTCGATTGCAGGGTATCGGTAAATACTTCTGCTGTGAACTGAGAGCCTTGATCCGTGTTAAAGATTTCGGGACAGCCATAGTTGGCCATGGCTTCTTCCAAGGCATCTACGCAAAATGAACTGTCCAAGGTATTCGAGGGAATTCTGGAATCCTGGGGACAGTATAACTTTTTGTTGCTTCTTCGCATGGTTTTCTATACCTTACATCATCGTGTAACTAAAACGTTGGGACAGTAGTGATATGCGATATTTTCCGAATTCCACGGCCAAATATCACCAGCATGATTTGACGTCTTTGGGCGGGGAGCTTACGGTCTGCAAAGCTCTGGAGCCACCGGAAAGCCCCTGCCGTAAGGCTCTTGTATCGCCTTTGACTTTCGGACAGCACCTCTATCATTTTCTCAATAAATTATTTCCCATGGCTGACGTCAAAAACGTTGTGGAAATCGGCGGCGGCATGGGGTATCTGATGCGTGGTTTACTGATCCTCGATCCAGGCATACTCGCCAAAATGATAGATATCCCCCCTTTCCTTTTGAAGCGACAGAAAGAAACGCTGAAATCTTTTCAGGCTGATTATGAACTGAACAACATTTTCACAATTAATCCGCAAACACTTTCATTCTTTGATCTTACCGTCCTCAATAAAAACATCGGCGATTTCCCCGCCTTGGTTGTTGATCAAGGCAAAAAAGGCAGCGATAGCCCATCGGAATACTTTCGCGAAAAACTGGAACATTTCTGCCGGACATACGATTTGCCGGCTGATAAAGGCAAAAACGTCAATATCGGCGCAATGGAAGTGATCGAAAAATTGTACCTTACTGGAATAAAATACACTTACCTCAGCGAACATAGCTGCGAAACCGCTGTGCCGGATGAAATAAAACTTTATCTGCGTTTCGAGTCTGCAGGCGTTCCCGAAGAAATAACTCTGAAAGGCCATCAGGAATTCACCATCATATTTTCCTACTTGCGGAAAATCGCGCGCAGGCTGAATTACCAAACCATCCGCGGCTCTTTTGCCGATTTTCTAACCCTTCGGATGAACGATAAAATAAAGATGGCGCTGAGCCTGACAACGCCGATAAACGACGAGCAGGAAATCATCCGGCAGTTTGTGCATGATGTGTACAAATACAAATATTTAATTCTCATCAGGGGGAGGCATTGATTGAAAAGGAACATCGCGCTTTCAATATTTGCAGTATTTCTGATTTCGGGATTTTTAATCGACAACGCGTTCGCTTTTCGCTGCGGAAACGGACTGGTGAACACAGGCGACATCAAATCCAAAGTGCGTATGACCGGCGTCAACCCTACATCCAAGGAAACCCGTTGCAAAAACAAACTGACCGCAACAACCAAATTCGGAAAAATAAAATGCGATGAGAAAGTTGAAGTCTGGTATGACAACTGCGGAGATATTGATTTTGTTTACACCCTATCCTTTGACAGCAACTTCCTGACTGCCGAAGACACCGAAGGCCGCGGCAGAGAAAAATCGGACGGCAAGGAAAAATGATCAAACGCGAAAAGTCGAAAATAAACACCGGATTGAAGGGATATTATAAAGGGTGTGGTTGTCCCCTATTCCCCTGGCAATGCCAACTACAAAATCCAAACGAAGGGGATGGGCCCGATACTGTTGAAGCTGACGAAGAACACTTTAAATTTTTAAAACAGATAAGTTATTCCGACTTTAAAAATTATTTCAATGAAAATACAGAGCATTGCGAAAGGACCTACAAAATTTCTATCTGCAAGGGCTATAAGAAAACGGCATCTTGCATATTCATGTATTTATTGGAAATGCATAGAGAAAAAAAGTCCTTTCATAATTTTATGGAGCTTATCAAAGAGGAAGTTATCGGTTCTAAAGATATTCCTTTAAATGATCGTGTATGGGAAGAAATATTTTCAGATCAATCCAAATCGAGGGGAAAACCGACTCTTTTATTCTATACAAATTTCTGGATCATCGGAGGATTGGAAAGAGTATTAAGTACCTTATTTGAAGAATTAAGTAAGAAATATGATATTATTTTTGTTTCCAACCACCACAAGGAACGTCAAGCCTTTGAAATTCCTTCAGTTGTGAAACATATTTTAATTGATGAAACATTGGAAGAAAAATTACCCTTTAGTCTTCTCTTACTCAACCTGCTTTTCAAGGTTAATATTTTTATAGGAAATTCAAATTTCGTTTATACTTTCTTGGATACTTATTTATTATTGAAGGATTGGGGAGTAAAAACAGTAGCCGTAAATCATGGTTATTATTTCCTTCCCTACTGGACCCCGTACTTGTATCCTGTCATTACGAAAAGAAATCAGATTTATGGAATGATCTCAGCAGTGATCTGGCTGACTAAGTTTGGCGGAGGGATTTATAAAAATTCATTCAACAACGGCGTGGTTATCCCCAATTTATTATCATTTGATACAACCGAGACTGTTTCAATCAATAAAGTTCATAATACCATCTTATGTGTTGGAAGATTCGACGATAAAATCAAACGTCTGGACTTGATTTTCCGGGTATTTAAGAAAGTTTTAATAAAAAATCCAAATGCTAAACTTTGTATTGTTGGAACGTATAATTTAGATCAAATCTTTCCTCAGAACGATGGGAAGACATTACGTCAATTATTAGATGAGTTGCAGATTCCCCCCCATGCAATCCAATGGAAAGGTGAACAGCAACAGGTCGAAAAATATTATAAGAATTCCAACTTACTAATGATGACATCGGATAACGAGGGATTCGGCATGGTACTGCTAGAGGCCGGTTATTTTAAATTGCCATGCGTGCTGTTTGAAATAAAAGGTGTTGAAGACATAATTATAAACAATGAGAATGGTTATATTATCGCAAAAGATAATTTAGATGAAATGGCCGATAAAATTTTGTTTTTATTATCCAATGAAGACATCGCAGCAAGAATGGGACGGGCTGCCCATCTTCTGGCAAAAAGATTTGATAAAAAGATTATCAGTGCCAAATGGGACTCTCTATTTGAGATATTGCTGGGCAGCGATGATCAGGATGAAATCAATAAGAAACTATCTGAAGAATTTCCACTCTGTATTGAAAATCCTGAAGAATTCATAAAGAATGTGATTAATGAATATGAACGAAATATAACAAAAGTTATAGATACATATTCGCTGGTAAAAAAAACAGAACTCTCATTTTATCAATCTGCTATCGAGGAGATATACAACAGTACATCATGGAGAATTACAAAACCGTTCAGATTGTTAAAAAAAATTCTTATGTCGATTGTGAACGGTCTTTTCAAAATGAGCCAATTGCGGTCGTGAAAAGTGTTCCACCTGATTCTTCATTTATATTTACTCATGTTTCATTGTCAGCAATTATTATTAGAAGGAATTCTATTCCGGAAGTGACGAATGGATGTTCTTAGGGGGAATCCGCAGTTTTAACAACAGTCCCCATTCCTTTAAGTCCAAATGATTTACCGGTAACCATGATCATTTCAGGAAAATCGCCGGACTTATTTCACTGACGCAATGGGTGATCCCATTTTTTTTCCGCACAGAGCATGGCAACCATCTCTTTTGTTATCTTTCCCCTGTTCAGAAGCATCTTGAATACCTTGTGCCGGAAGATGGCCTCCAGCTTTTTGAATTCCAGTGGCGGGGCGACGCGAAACATGCCTTTGTCTCCGTAAAAGCAGCCGTCGGTTACGAGAATGTGGCGGTGCGGATTGAATCCAAGGCCCCGATGAACGGGATAGTTCGTTTACGAATCTTCTTTTAGAGAAGATTCTAACTCACTAAAGTCGCCGAAGGTCTGGATGGCGATGACCGCGCCGGGGATGGGATAGCTTTTCGGGAACGATCTGCTGCATGAAAACTTTCAGGGCTTTCCAGGCGCAACGGCTCAAGTTGGCAAGAAGCTTTCGGTCATAGAGAAAATACCGGCGGAGGATTTTCGGGATGCTGAAGATGAAGTGGCGGTGAGGCACTTTTTTGAGGACATCCGTGCAGAGCCACTCCCCGAATTCCACCACGCGCTTCTGATGGCATGACGGGCAGAAGTGCCGCCTTTTGCACGAAAACTCCAGCAGGTATTCGTGCCCGCAGTCTTTGTATTTCACCCGAGCAAAGCCGTGGCGCAGATCGCCGCAGTCAAGATAACGGTAGATGACCTGTTCGAGATAAGGCCGCCAGAATCCGTACTGCTTGGAAAAATGTTCATCATAGGATTGAACGAAGGTTTTGAAATAGTCCTCGACACAATGATAATAATCCGAATCCTGCGGATGGCGCGGGTGGTATGAGGCTGCCGGCAATGCCATATCGTCCTCACTGGAGATGAAATGAACTGTGAAGGAATGATTTATAGCAGGGCGAACGTCCTATTATCAAGAGGGGAAAATAAGGCAAAATCGATTTATCACCAGAATCGTCGGCAGATCTTTTGCAGCAGTGCTGCCAATTTAATCGAGACAGTATAATTTATTGTTGACCGTGGGACGTGATTGTGTAATTTACAGCCAATCTTTTTTATAAGGATTTTTGATGGAGAAATCACTTTTAATTATTTTTTTAATTTTATTTCTCGGCCGGATATTCTGGCGATTTTTTTTACAGCAAATCAACATCAGGCATTTGCGCGAGCAGGGGAAAGTTATTCCGCCGGTTTTCTATGGTGTCATTGATGAAGCGACTCTTGCCAAAATGGTGGACTATACCTATGACAATTCGCGTCTGGAGACCAAAGAAGATTTGACAGAGGATATTCTGGAGCTGGCCATCGTGTTTCTTCTTTTGCCGGTGCTAGTCGGAATCATTGCTGGCTTGCAATATCACATAATCTGGCAGGCACTGATTTTTTTCGGAATCCTGGCTCTCATCGGCGGTGTTGTGGGAATGCCCTTTGATATTTACCACACTTTTGTTCTGGAGAAAAAATACGGTTTTTCCACCATCACCTGGAAGCTCTGGTTGACAGATCTACTTAAATCCGTGATGATTTCCGCCGTCCTGATGGGCATTTTACTGTCCGCTTTTATGGCTTTCATTCTCTATCTGCCGAAAAGCTGGTGGTTCTGGGCCTGGATATTTTTTACCGTGTTTGAAATTCTGCTTTTGTGGCTTTTCCCTGTAGTCATTGCGCCACTCTTTAATAAATATGAACCGATTAAGGATGAAGTCTTAAAAGAAAAAATTACAGCGCTGCTGGCTAAAGTCGGATTAAAAGCCAAAGGAATTTTTCAAGTTGATGAAGGAAAACGGTCCAAGCATACCAACGCCTATTTTACCGGCATCGGCAAAACCAAGCGCATCGTTCTTTTCGATACACTGCTTGCTTCACATTCGCAGGAAGAAATTCTGGCGGTGCTTGCCCATGAAATCGGTCACTGGAAAAAGAAGCATATTATGAAGCAGTTGATTTTTATGATTGCCGCTTCCTTTGTCGGGTTTTATCTGGTTTATCTTCTTGTGAACTGGCCTCCGCTCTATGGTGCGTTTGGTTTGCAACAGACACCGGTTTATGCAGGCCTGCTGATGGTGTCGATTTATTTCAGTTGTATCGGATTTTTCTTCAGCCCTTTGGGCGCTTTGATTTCACGACGCTACGAACGTGAAGCCGATAAGATGGCCACGGAACTGGTAGGCACATCCGAGCCGATGATTAACGCTCTCAAACGACTGGCCAAGGATAACCTGTCCAATCTGCACCCCCATCCCTGGTATGTCTGGTTTTATTATTCCCACCCGCCGCTTTTAGAACGAATAGAATATCTCAAGGCAATGGATAAAGAAATGAATCATAATTAACTCCTATGCCTTTTCCAGAATATCAATGCCCAGCGACGCCTCCTCGACGCCGACAACTCCGCCGCCATTGATATGCATTCCAATTTTTGCACCCTTCACCTGACGCTGACCGGCCCGTCCTCGCAGTTGCAGGGCCAACTCATAGACCTGTGCCAGACCGGTGCATCCGACAGGGTGTCCCCGTGAAATCAGTCCTCCGCTTACATTCGTGGGAAGTTCACCCCCCAGGGATGTGGCTCCGGAAGAGCAGTAAACGCCCGCATGTTCCGGTTTGCAAAAACCGGCCTGCGCAGTCTGATATATTTCGCCGAAGGTCGTTGCGTCATGAACTTCGAGTATATCGATATCCACGGGTGTCAGGCCCGCCTGCCGAAAAGCAATTTCCGCACCACGACCGGAAATGTCCTGATCATAATCGCCCCGGTCCCTGCCGGAAATTAAAACGGATGCCCGAATAAGCAGAGGATCTTTGATGTCGGGATGTTCCTTCAAATACTTTTCCGAGCAGACGATAGCGGTTGCGCATCCTTCACCCGTGGGGGCGCACATAGGACGGGTCAAAGGGTAGGTCACGAGTTTGTCGGCCATGACTTCCTCCCATGTCATATCTTTTTGATACTGGGCCTTGGGGTTCATGGTGCTGTGGTGATGGGTTTTAGCGCAAATTCTGGCCAGTTGTTCCTGCGTATAACCGTATTTCTTCATACCCTGGAGAGCTTTGACGGCGTAGTAATCCATGAAGGGGCTGCGATCTCCGCCGACGGTGGTTTCCTCGAAGGGGATGCCCAGCAGTTCCGATTTCTGATGCCGCCAATGTTCGATATAAAACTCCTTGCGATCCTGTTCACATCCAGCCCAGAAGGCCGATAAACCCATGAAAGGAAGGGCTGCTTTGATTTCGGGAAATTTATCCAGATTGTCCAGATCCGGAAACATCTTTTCTATGCCTATGGCCAACCCGACGTCCGACACGCCAGCCAGAATATGATTAAAGGCTTGGTTCAAAGCCGTGGTTGCCGTAGCACAGGCGTTTTCCACGTTCACAATGGGCATCTTCTCGAATTTCAGGCGGCGAAGAATGACCTGGCCGCGCACACAGTGCTGGCTGGTCAGCATGCCCTGGACACAACTTCCGTACCAGATGCCCCCGATAGCGTCTTTATCTCCCTCATAGCTGAGACCCGCGTCCTCCATCGCTTCGCTTATAGCTGCTGCACACATGGATTCATACGAGCCGGCCATTTTGCTGATCGGAATCATACCCACGCCAATGATGTAAACTTTTTCTTTCATATTTCTTCCTCCGTGATGAGCAATAAAGGGGATAAATGCATGCCCTTTTTGCCGAAAGGAGATTTTGTTTACCCGCGAACATGACCTATTTTGGCGCCATGCGCAGCGCCCCATCCAGACGGATGACCTCACCGTTTATATAAGCATTGAGAAAAATCTCCTCCACCAGTCGGGCGAACTCATCCGGTTCTCCGATTCTTCTGGGAAAAGGAACGGAATTGTTCAGCGCTTTGATCGTTTCCTCCGGCAGCATTGCCAGAAGCGGCGTATTGAAAATTCCCGGAGCGATAGTGACAACTCGAATCCCCAGACCGGAAAGATCCCGGGCCATTGGCAGCGTCATGCCCACGATAGCTCCTTTGGAGGCGGCATAGGCAGTCTGACCAATCTGACCATCAAAAGCCGCTATGCTGGCCACACTGACAATTACGCCTCTTTCTCCTTTTGCATTGGGTTCGTTCGCGCTCATGGCAAAGGCTGCTTTGCTGGCGACATTAAAAGTGCCCACAAGATTGAGGCGGAGGATTTGTTCAAAGACAGGCAGAGAATGGGGGCCGGTTCTGGAGACCGTGCGTTCAGACCAGCCGGTACCGGCGGCGTTGACGCAGAAATGAATACCGCCAAAATGTTCTTTAGCCTTGGCAATGCTGTCATTGACGCTGTCTTCGCGGGTCACGTCCGTCAGGCAGAAAAGGACGCTGTTTCCCAACTCGGCAGCAAGCGCGGTTGCCTTTTCCTGCTGGATATCGAAAATAACCGCATGGCCTCCGGCTTTGACGATTCTCCTGACAACCGCTGCTCCCAGGCCGGAAGCGCCTCCCGTGATTAACGCCGTGCGATTCGTAATCTCCATGGCATCCTCCTTTCTTTTCATTATATGATTTCTTGAATGGATTATTTGACAATTTTTTCTTCAGTCAATCTCAATATCTCTTCTTTTGTGTAACCGAGGCCTTCCAGGATTTCCGACGTGTGCATGCCCGCCGCGGGAGGCGGTGTATCTTTCTTGATCGTTGATTCAGAAAAAATAGCGGGGAACCCTCTGTATTTTATCTTACCTTCAGAGCCATGATTCATTTCGAACACAGCGTCGCGGTATGCCATTTGGGGATCCGCATAGCTTTCCTCAACGGTATTTACCGGCCCGCAGGGAATGTCAGCCGCATTGAGCATGGCCAGCCATTCATCAAGATTTCTCGTGAGGAACGCGTGTTTCAGAACAGTGGTAATTTCCTCTCGTTTCACGATTCTGTTGAATAGATCCAATCCCGCGAGGGGCCCCATGTCAATAATGGAACATAGTTTTTTCCAGAAGTGCTCTTCATGCACTATGCCGAGAGTGATGAACTTTTTGTCCCTGGTTTCGAAAAGACCATAATGAGGTATGTAAAGGGATTCGCTCTGTTCCTGTCCCTGAAAGCCGGATAACAGGGAGGCGCTGACCCATGAGGAGGCACTGGCTGTCATGGATACGTCAATATATTGTCCGACGCCGGTTTTGCCTCTGTGAAGAAGAGCGGTAAGGATTGAGACGGCGGCAAACATGCTTCCTGCAATATCTGCAATCGGGATGGCCGGCATCCTAGGATATGCATTCAGGTCGCCCTCCAGACTTAACAGACCGGAATAACCCAGATAATTAATGTCGTGACCCGGCTTGTCTCTGTAAGGCCCATCCTGTCCGTATCCGGTTATTGAACAATATATGATTTGAGGATTAATCTCTTTGATGACGTCATAATCAACATTTAATTTTTTGCATACGCCGGGGCGGAAACCTTCGAGGATAACATCAGCCTTTTGAGCCATTTGGTGAAAGATTGTCTTTGCTTCAGATGATTTCAGGTTTAGAGAAACACTCTTTTTGTTTCGGTTAATGCCGTTGAAAAGAAAAGGCAGAAGTCGGGATTGGTCGCCACCTTCTATATTTTCGATCTTGATGACTTCGGCTCCCAAATCGGCAAGGAGCATTGAACAATATGGCCCCGGCACCTGGGTTGACAAATCCAGTATTCTTGTTCCTTCAAGCGATGGGCATCGCTTACTTATTTGATCTTTCTGAGACCGCATTTTTCAGTGCCCATTCATTGAGTAAATAATTTTGATGATGATTTTACCACATGTACAACAAGAGTTCAGCTACTTTATTAATCTACAAGCAAGATTGTATGATTGCCATGAGTGGTACTTTGGGAAAGGAAACTTCAGGGGGCATGCGATGGCAAGAAGGATAAAAATTGCGCGTCCTGTAAAACAGGACGCGCAACGACAAACCGGGTAAAATTATTTCTTTCCGTAACCAATGGTCTTGGCGGCTTGAGCAATGATGTCCAGCACGGAAGGATCATCAATGGTGGAAGGCACCACATAATCCTTGCCGTCAACGATTTTACGCATGGTGCTGCGCAGGGTTTTTCCTGAGCGCGTTTTCGGCAGAGCCTTCACCACCGCGGCTTCCTTGAAGCAGGCCAGTGCGCCCAGTTCGTTGCGCACCATCTGGACGAGTTCCTTGACGATATCGTCGGGATTGCGATCTACACCGGCTTTGAGCACGACAAATCCCACTGGAACCTGACCTTTAAGCTGATCTTCCGCGCCGAAAACAGCGCATTCTGCAACATCCCTGTGCTTGGAAACTATTTCTTCCATCGCGCCGGTGGACAGGCGATGTCCCGCGACGTTGATGACGTCGTCAATGCGTCCCATGATAAAGATGTAACCGTCCTCATCAAAACGTCCGCCGTCGCCGGTGACGTAATAGCCCGGTCTTTCCGTAACGTAATCCAGATAACGTTTGTCATCCTGCCACAGTGTGGGGAGACATCCCGGAGGCAGGGGAAGCTTGATGACCACGGAACCTTCTTCGCCGTTGGGAAGCGGATTGCCGTCACCATCCAGTATCTGCACATGATAGCCGGGAACCGGTTTTGTCGGAGAGCCCGCCTTAATGGGGAATTTTTCAATGCCCATGCAGTTGGCGGCGATGGGCCAGCCGGTTTCCGTCTGCCACCAGTGATCAACAACGGGAATCTTCAGCATGTCGCTGGCCCAGTGATAGGTGTCGGGGTCGAGACGTTCGCCGGCGAGGAAGAGATATCTGAGGCACTTGATATCGTATTTTTTCAGGTAATCGCCGTTTGGATCTTCCTTCTTGATCGCGCGGAAAGCTGTCGGCGCCGTAAACAAAACAGAAACGCCATGTTGAGAAATCACGCGCCAAAACGCGCCCGGGTCGGGTGTGCCGACCGGCTTGCCTTCATAAACAATCGTGGTGCAACCATAAAGGAGCGGCGCGTAAACAATGTAGGAATGGCCCACGACCCAGCCGACATCGGAGGCTGCCCAGAATACTTCACCCTGTTTGACATCATAAATATTTTTTAGAGACCATTTCAGAGCGACAGCATGACCGCCGTTGTCGCGCATGACGCCTTTGGGTTTGCCGGTTGTACCGGACGTGTAAAGAATATACAGAGGATCGGTAGCCGCTACCGGTACGCAGGAAACGGCTTTCGCATCCTTGACCAGATCGTTCCAATCCAGATCGCGAGAGGCATCTAAATCCGCTTTTACCTGAGGGCGCTGATATATGACGCATTTCTGAGGTTTGTGAGATGCGATTTTGATGGCTTCATCCAGCAGAGGTTTGTAGGGGATGGTCTTTTTGCCTTCAATGCCGCAGGATGCAGAAATAATAATTTTAGGCTTGGCATCGTCGATGCGAACAGCCAGTTCATTGGGAGCGAATCCGCCGAAGACAACAGAATGAACCGCGCCGATGCGGGCGCAGGAAAGCATCGCAACCAGGGCTTCCGGTATCATCGGCATATAGATGATAACCGTATCTCCTTTCTTGACGCCCAATGAACTGATGGCGCCGGCGAACTTTGAAACTCTGTCCAGCAACTCCTTGTAGGTGATTTTTTGAACCGTGTCGGTTACCGGGCTGTCATAGATGATTGCCGCCTGGTCTCCTCGGCCTGATTCCACCTGATAGTCGAGCGCGTTGTAACACGTGTTTAATTCCCCGCCGGGAAACCAGCGATAGAAGGGTTTATTGCTGTCGTCGAGAACCTTGTCCCATTTTTTGTTCCAGACAACGTCTTCAGCCGCTTTACCCCAGAAAATATCCGGCTGGTTAATAGAGTGAGAAAACACGTCATCATACTTTAATGTATTGGCCATAATACGTCCTTTATGTTTGGATTTTGTAAAGGCATAGCAGATTGAAAATGAGTTTGTCAAAGGAAAGATAAAAGATGATCCCCATTCGCTCTCGACAAGTCTCATAAAAAAACAGCCCTTAATCAGGGCTGTTTTTATGTTCAAGACGTTTCAACGGGCTATCAAGAAGCCAGAAAAAACTATTTCATCTGTTTAAAGGAACCATCAACGACTTCGGGCTCAGGCTTGAAAATCTTAAGTCCGAAACGTGTGTGCAACTTGTTCAGCGTATCGGCCAACTGTGCCGGTTCCATGCCTGCGCCCAGGGCGAAAGGTCCGGCAAAGGCTCTCATGCAGTGAACCATTCCAGCATCGATATCTGCCGCGGAAGCTGCGATCTTCTCTTTGTAAACCCGAACCGCTTCATTGATCTGGATAGCCAGAAATTCCATGGGGCCGAAATCCTTAGACTGCTCAGAAGCATCGATCTTGGCCTTGCCGTTTTCCCAGGTGTAGATGCCCTGGCCACTCTTCATGCCAAGTTTTCCGCTGTCCAGCAGTTCCTGAAGCTTTTTGCCGGGTTTGTATTCCGGAGAAAGTGTTTCGGAATAATATTTGAGAGTATGATAGAAAACGTCAATACCGACGTAATCCGCGAGTTCAAATGGTCCCATGGGCATACCAGCCAGTGCCTTCATCACGGTGTCAATGCTGTCCGTCTTGATGCCTTGATCCAAAACGGCGCTGATCAGGGCCTGATTGGGTGCGCCGATACGGTTGACAATAAAGCCCGGGGCATCTTTGAGGACCTTGATGGGAACCTTGCCGATCTTCTTGGTCAGTTCGCAAAGCAGGTCGACGTTGGCATCGGAGGTCTGCTTGGCGTAAATCACTTCCACCCCTTTCATGACCGGTGCGGGATTGAAGAAATGCATACCGAGAATCCGTTCAGGGTTTTTCCCGGCGGTGGCGATTTCGCTGATGCTCATAGTGGAGGTGTTGGATGCAAACAGCGCGTCAGCCGGAGCTGCGGCACATATTTCGGCACACACCGTTTTCTTCAGAGACATGATTTCGGGAACTGCTTCGATAATAACCTGAACGTCTTTGACCGCCTCGGCGTTGTTTAAAGACGTGGACAGGTTGCCAATCACCTCGGCCTTCTTTTCAGCAGTCATCTTGCCCTTGCTGACCAGAGTATCGAGACTCTTGTTGATGGTGGCCATGCCTTTGTCAATAAATTCCTGTTTAATGTCCACCATGACAGCCTTGATGCCGGCCTGCGCGCATACCTGGGCGATGCCGTTTCCCATAGCTCCTGAACCGATTACCGCAATTTTTTTCACATCTTCCAATTTCATAGTAATTCTCCTTCTTATTTTATTTTTGATAAGACTTCATGCAGCAATGCTTTTTACGGTGGGCGGAGTATAGGAAATTGAACGCTGAACTGTCAAGCAAAAAAGGCACTTCTTGCTTTAAATTTTAGTTTTTATTCCGATTCTGAGAAAACAAGAATTCAATGTTTTTTTATAAGTTGGTATGATGTGGATAAATTTTTATGCACAGTGTGAAGTGTTTTTCGCATATCATGATAAAATTTTTCATGATCAAGAAGAACTCTTTTTTAAAACTTAATAAATACAAGTTATTTTGATGAGCTAAAATATATATTTCTCTGGCATGGATTGTGCTAGTCATTTGATAATTTAGTCATTGTCAGAATAAAAATTTTAAGATAAATTTGCGCCTCTTTAAGGAGGTGTTGGGATGAATGAAAGATAATAAGAAAATTGCAGTTGTTTTTCCCGGTCAGGGTTCTCAGAGGCCGGGCATGGGAAAGGATTTTTATGAACAGATGCCTGTGTGTCGGCAGACTTTTGATGAAGCCGCCGCAGCGCTGGGCTGGGATGTTGCGGCAATGTGTTTTGGTGAAGATGAAAGACTGAATCTTACCGAGTTTACGCAACCCTGCATTGTCACGACGGAAATATGCATGCTGCGCGGACTGCATGAACGCTATGGTTTTGTGCCGGATTATTTCGGCGGTCATTCGCTGGGTGAATTTACCGCGTTGGTTGCCGCAGGGGCATTGCCGCTGGCAGACACGTTGAAAATCGTCCAGGCGCGCGGTAAATTAATGCAGGAAGCCGTTCCGGTGGGCGTTGGCGGCATGGCGGCGGTGATTGCTGAAAACATCGATGTCGATATGTTGAAAAAAAACCTTGAGGGCCTGAATGCCGGTGTCGCCAATATCAATTCCGCCAATCAGGTGGTCATCAGCGGTGAACTGAAGGCTGTTGATGAAGCGGAAAAACGTCTGACGGAAAATTTTCCGGCAGAGAAAAGTTTTCGCTTCATTCGCTTGAACGTCAGCGCGCCTTTCCACAGCCGTTTGATGAAAACCATCGAAGGCCGGTTTGCCGAAACCCTGGAGAAATACGGCAGTCAGTTAAACGCGCAAAACGCAGACAGAGTTACGTCGAATTTTACCGGCGGTTTTCATCGGGCGGATGCTCAAGAGGTAAAACAGAATCTGATCAACCAAATCAGCAATACCGTAAATTGGCGCGGAAACATGCAGGCGATTGCGACGGAGGCACAGGAAGTCTATGAAGTGGGACCGGGCCGTCCGCTGCGCGATTTTTTCAAGACGATCGGAGTGACCTGTCAGTCTGTTACCGGGTTGAATACAGCGGAAAAGATTTTTAAAACTTCAACCTGATTCATTAAAATTCAAAGCGATTCATTCGCGAAGGAGAAAATATTTTGAACAAGATGGAAAATAAAAAAAATCCCCTGAAAATTCAGGATAATACTTTTCGCGACGGGCATCAGTCGATCTATGCGACAAGAATGCGCACAGAAGATATGATCCCCATAGCCGAAGAAATGGATAATTGCGGTTTCCACGCGATGGAAGTCTGGGGTGGGGCCACGTTTGACACCATGCACCGTTTTTTGGATGAAGATCCCTGGATGCGTCCGAAGATTTTGAAAAAATACATCAAGAAAACGCCTTTTGCCATGCTGCTCCGCGGCCAGAATCTTGTCGGCTATCGTCATTATGCCGATGATGTGGTGCGCGCTTTTGTGGACAAGGCCTGCGAAATCGGCATTGATGTTTTCCGTTGTTTTGACGCGCTGAATGATTTCCGCAATATGGAGTCCTGCGCGGAGAGAATTAAGGCCAACGGCAAGCAGTTTCAGGGAGCCCTCTGTTATTCGCTGACCGATGTCCGTCTGGGTGGAGAAGTATACAACGTGGACTATTACGTCCGGAAGGCCAAAGAACTTGTACAAATGGGCGCGGACGCGATTTGCATCAAAGACATGGGCGGCATTATGTCTCCTTTTGACGCCTATGATCTGGTTTCGGCCATCAAGAAGGAAATTCATCTGCCGCTGCATCTGCATTCCCATTACACCAGCGGCATGGCGTCGATGACGTATTTAAAAGCCATAGAAGCCGGTGTGGATGTGGTGGACACATGTCTTGCGCCCTTCGCGCTCAGAACGTCCATGCCCGCTATCGAGCCGATCGTGGCGGCCCTGCAGGGGACGGAGCGTGAAACCGGAATTGATTTAAACAAGATACTCGTGCTTGGCGAGCATCTGGAAAGCATCGCGCCGAAGTACAACACACATCTGGCCACGCATAAACTTTCAATCATCGATAATGGCGTGCTGGCGCACCAGATTCCCGGTGGCATGATTTCCAATCTGACCACCCAGCTCAAAGAAATGAACGCGCTGGACAGGCTCGGAGAAATTTACAAAGAAGTCGTGCAGACGCGCAGGGACATGGGGTCTCCGCCGCTGGTTACACCTGTATCACAGATTATCGGTGCGCAGGCTGTTCTCAACGTTTTGTTCGGTCGTTATGTCCGGGTTTCCAATCAGTTAAAAGATCTGGTTCTCGGTCTTTACGGAAAAACGCCGATGCCGATTGATGCGGAACTGACGAAAAAGATATTGAAGAATTACAAGCGCGGACAGGAGCCGATAGCCGGAAGACCTGCTGATCATCTGGAACCTGAGATTGAGGCGGCGAAAAAAGCCATGGGGGATCTGGCCCGCAGTGATGAAGATGTGCTGGCGTATATCTTATATCCGGTGACCATGACCAAGTTTTTACAGAAGAAGTATGGGATAGAACCGCTGAAGCAAGCGGAAGCATAAAAACACTATAAAAGAGAGTTGCCGAATTACAAACTGAGTTCCTTTTTTGAATGGCGAAAGTTCATCAAAGGAACGAGAGGGTAAGTTTGTCCTGGAAAATAAATAAATTAAGTAATGGGATATATTATGGATTTTAACTTAAGCGAAAGTCAGTTGTCGTATTTGGATACCGTCCGCAGGTTTGTAAAAAATGAAATAACGCCGCGAATTCTGGAAATGGAAAAGGAGCACGTCTTCCCCTGGGAGATCATCAACAAGGCTTGGAAAACCGGCTTGATCAATTTGAGCATCCCGGAATCCGTTCGGGGTTATGAAATCGATGCCTTTACGTCCGCTTTGATTGTCGAAGAACTTTCCTACGGCGATACAGGCATTGCTACTTCGGCCATGTGCAACGACTTGGCCAATGTGGTTATCGGTCTTCACGGCACGGAAGAACAGAGGAATCTATTCCTGAAACCTTTTGTCGAGAAACCGATTTTAGCTTCTTTCTGCCTGACCGAGCCGAATGCGGGATCGGACAATTCAATGATGACCAGCTTCATCAACAAAAAGGATGATGGCAATTACGTATTAAACGGTTCCAAGTGCTTTATCACCAACGCATCCTACGCTTCACAATTCACGGTTCTCTGCAAGGTCGGCAAACCAACCGGTAATTTCATGGCCTGTGTGATTGTCCCCGTGGAGCATGTCACGTCATCTGAGATTCCCGACATCGGAACATCAACCAGAGAAATTAACGTTCCGGCAGGTGGAAAGATCATCATCGGCAAGCCGGAGGACAAACTGGGACAGCGGCTTTCCAATACAGCCAGCGTGACCTTTGAAGACGTCGTCGTTTCTCCAAACCAGATTATCGGCGACCGGCGTCTGGGCTTCAAGTACATTGTTGATGTTCTGGATTACGCCCGCCCGATGGTGGCCGCCATCGGGCTGGGGCTGGCCAAACGAGCCTTTGATGTAACCCTCGAATACACGCGGGAAAGAAAACAGTTCGGCAGCCGAATCTGCGATCTTCCCGTGGCCCGGGAGATGCTCACCACGATGTGGAAAAAAGTCGAACTGGCCGAGATGGCCCTGTTCAAAGCGATTTTTAAGATTCAGGAAAAAGCCGGGGATGCCGGACTTTATGCCTCGCTGGCCAAGAACACCGCCGCTGAAGCGGCTATCTTTTGTTCCACAGAAGGACTGCACCTGCACGGCGGTTACGGTTTTACCACGGAGTACGAAATTTCCAAGCTGGCGCGCGATGCTCACATTATCGATATTTATGAAGGTGTCCGGGAAGTTCAAAATATGATTATCGGACGGGAGATTGTATAATGCTTTATCTTCACGGCATGGGACACTTTCATCCGGAAAATGTTCTTTCCAACCAATTTCTGGAAGAGTTGAATATCGGTACGTCCAACGACTGGATCATGGAACGGGTCGGCATTCAGAACCGCCGCACGGTTCTGCCGCTGGACTATATCCGGGAAACAAAAAACGTCAATCCGCTGAAATCTTTTTCCCTCCGGCTCTACACCAATGCGCAGATGTCGGCCAAAGCGGCACGGATGGCGCTGGATCGGGCCGGTTTAAAACCGGAAGACATCGGCCTGGTGATTTCCGGATCTTCTTCGCCGGATAACATTACACCGGCGGAAGCGGGCGCGGTTGCCGCGGAACTGGGAATCGAAGTACCTTGCTTTGATTTGAATTCAGCCTGTTCCACCTTCGGCATGCAGGTAAATTTTATCATGCGGATGCGACCGGAAGAAATGCCGACCTACGTTCTACTGGTCGGGGCGGAATCCACGACCAAAGTCATTAACTATACCGATCGCAATTCAGCAGTCCTTTTCGGCGACGGCGCTCATGCCGCCGTAGTCTCGGCAACCATTCCCGCGCGCGCTGTTTTTGTCAGCGGCGGTTATAACGCCCGTCCTTCGGGATGGACAAAAGTCGGCGTGACCGGAGGCTGGGTGTTCAGTCAGGACGGCAACGCCGTTCAGGGTTTTGCGATAAGAACGACGACGGAATGTTTGAAAACGCTTCAGGATGAATATGAGGCGCAGGCAAAGCGTTTTATCTTCATCGCCCATCAGGCCAATTACATGATGCTGAAAACCGTCTGCGAGCGCAGAAGCATCAAGCCGGAAAATCACTGGTTCAATGTGGATCAGTTCGGCAATGTCGGTTGTTGCGGTGCTCCCGCGGTTTTGAGCATGAACTGGGATAACATTGAACCGGGAGACAACATCGCCATGGTGATTGTCGGAGCCGGACTGGCCTGGGCTTACGCGATGCTGAAAGTAGAGGAGAAATAATGATTGAAAAACCTGTTGCATTGGTTACCGGCGCTGCCAAAGGAATAGGAGCGGCGTGTTGCCGCGCACTGACCGAGGAAGGATTCCATATCGGCATCCATTACAATAAAAGTGCCGCAAGCGCTCAAAAGTTACTGGATGAAATTAAAGAAGGATTTTTAATTCAGGCTGATCTGTCCAATATCGAACAAGTTGACGCTATGATCGGTAGGATTAAGGATACCACAGGACGTGTCGACGTGCTCGTCAACAACGCCGGCCATTCCATCAATGCGGATATCATTTCCATGAAGGTGGAACAGTTTGACGAACAACGGGCTCTGACGCGAGGCGTGTGGTACCTAACCAAGAGAATTTTGCGTCAATTCATGTTCCGGAGTTCAGCCGGCCGTATCATTAATATTTCCAGTGTTGTCGGTCACACCGGTAATGCCGGCCAGATTCCCTATACCATGGAGAAAGCGGCGTTGGATGCCTTTACCAGATCGCTGGCGCGGGAACTCAAAGGAAGAAACATTTTGGTGAATTCCGTTGCTCCCGGTTTTATCGATACGGAGATGACTAAAGAATTACCGGAAGAAATAAAGAACAAAGCCGTGGAAGAAATTCTTCTGGGACGTGTCGGCCGGCCGGAGGAAATCGCCGAAGTGGTCGCTTTTCTGGCTGCGAGGGGAAGTTACATCAACGGTTCGGTCATTCATGTGAACGGAGGTCTCTATGGAGGCTGATGCCGCGCTGAAGCAGGAGGTGCTGTCTCTTGTTCCCCAGAAGGAGCCTTTCCGTTTTATCGACGAGATCATCCGTCTCGATGATGAACAGATCGTCGGGGCTTATCGTTTTCGGGAAGACGAATATTTTTATCGCGGCCATTTTCCCGGCAATCCCATTACGCCGGGCGTTATTCTGATTGAAACGATGGCCCAGGTCGGTGTCGTGGCCTTCGGAATTTATCTTCTGTCACGTCAGAAAAACATGCGGCCCCGTGACATGAAATTGCCGATCAGTCTGTTTTCTCTGGCGGATGCTGTAGAGTTCAAGCAAATGGTGAGGCCAGGCGAGAGAGTCATCATCAAGGCGAAAAAAATTTACTTTCGTAAAGTGACCATAAAGGCCAGTGTTTCCATGGAAAAGGAAAACGGCGAAATCATTTGCAGCGGGGAATTATCGGGAGTGGGGGTGGATCAATGAAAAAAAGAATTGTCATTACCGGAATGGGAGTGGTGGCGCCCAACGCGCACGGTCTGGATGATTACGAAAAAGCGCTCAGAGGCGGTGCGTCGGGCATTCGTTTTATTCCGCAATTGAAAGATTTAAATTTCGGTTGTCAGATTGGCGGCGTTCCCCAAAATTTTGATGAAATCAGATCGCGATATTTTAATGAGGAAAAACTTTTATCTATCAACGAAAACATCGGCTATGCCTCCGTTGCGGCGATTGACGCCTGGAGAGACGCAGGATTCAGTCTAAAAAGCGACGATGATGATCATGTGGATTGGGACACCGGTGTCATTGCCGGTTCCGGCATCGGCGGTATGGACACGATCGCCAACACCATCGTTCCTCTGATCAATGACGGCAAGGTGAAGAGACTGGGCAGCAGCGTCGTCGAACAGGTGATGAGCAGCGGCACCAGCGCCCGTATTTCCGGCCTGCTCGCCGTCGGCAATCAGGTAACTTCGAATTCTTCGGCCTGTTCCACCGGCAATGAAGCCATCATCGACGCCATGTGGAGAATCAGGACCGGTCTGGCCAAACGCATGGTGGCTGGCGGCTCCGAAGGGGCATCTCCTTATATCTGGGGAGGATTCGACGCCATGCGCGTTCTGTGCCGCAAGTTTAACGATAATCCGGCCGCCGGCTCGCGACCGCTCAGTGCCACAGCAGCAGGATTTGTGCCCGGTTCCGGCGGCGGCATGCTGGTTCTGGAAGAACTGGAAACAGCCCAGGCCAGAGGCGCCCGGATCTACGCGGAAATACTGGGCGGCTATGTCAATTGCGGTGGCCAAAGAATGGGAGGTTCCATGACGGCGCCCAATCCCGAAGGCGTGAAAAGATGTGTCCGAGGCGCGGTGACGGATGCAGGCATTGATCCTGCTGACGTGGATGCCATCAACGGACACCTGACGGCAACCTATGCCGATCCTTATGAAGTGAAAAACTGGGCGGAAGCCCTGGAACGAACGCCGGAAAGGTTTCCTTATATTCAGTCCACGAAATCGCTGGTCGGCCATTGTCTGGGGGCCGCGGGCGCCGTGGAATGCGTGGCGGTTGTCCTCGAACTTTACAAGGGATTCCTGCATCCTTCCATGAACAGTGAGGATGTTCATCCCGATATCGAAAAATTTGCGTCCAAAATTCCGCAGACATGCATGGAATTGCCTGAATTGAAAATTATCGCCAAGGCCGGTTTCGGTTTCGGTGATGTCAACAGCTGTCTCATATTCAAAAAATGGGAAGGAAAATAATCAAAATAAAGGAGAAATAAATTTATGGATGTTACAAAAATTTTTGAAGAGATGATTAACATTTTAAGGCCGTACGCCAAAAACCAGGAGCTTCTGGCAACAGCGACAATGGATACGCACATTTTGAACGACCTGAAAGTCAATTCCGCGCGCCTCGTGGACGTCATCATTAAATGCGAAGACGTTTACGGAATCAGCGTGGATGATGACGAGGCGGATAAAATCCGTACCATCGGCGATGCCGT
>ENA-UPSM01000422-UPSM01000422.1-activated-sludge-metagenome-genome-assembly--contig:-NODE-422-length-60611-cov-13.335491_pt1 | contig 60611 bp, 103 predicted proteins | sample MGYA00238181_ERZ773283 | MGnify/ENA primary metagenome ERZ773283 (study PRJEB29023, sample SAMN05720199) | activated sludge metagenome | isolation source: Anaerobic digester | place: Japan... | reverse complement strand
AAAGTAAGCAACAATACTGCGCCCGGAATCCATAATGTAATTATCATTGATGCTGGTCAGACTGGACATTGCGTCAACGTAAGGGACTGCACCAAAGTACATTTCAGTTCCAGATACCGAACGTTTCCAGTTCTGGCGTATCTCTCTGGCAATTTCGTAAAGCGGTCTGGCTGGTGTTTTGGTTTTGCTGGTCATGACTGTTGAATTAATTGGTTTCTAATACTTATACGAATTTAAATTAAAAATGTTACATCCGGGACAATATATTTTGCACATTGTGCAAAATAAAAAAAGAGGGTTAAAATTCCCTCTTCCAGCTTTTGTCTTTCCGGCTGTATGCCTTTGCCGATTTATGCACCCTGTGTTTTGCTGACCAGCCGGACTGGTTTTCCATTTCTGCCTGTCTGCTACCTATCCGGTTTGCCTTAATGTAGTCATCCATTGTGAACCGGAAGCCGTTTGAACATTGTGCGTTTGCGTTTGCCATTGGTTTGTCGTTTTAACTGGTTTGTATTAATATATACGAATTTAAATTAAAAATGTTGCATTCAAAGGGAAAAAAAAGAGGGTTGCCCCTCTCTTTTTATGCGAACCGGACATTGCCCAACTCGATTTGCAGTTTCGCCCTTACTCGGTTTATTATCCCTTTGACCGTTCCCATTGGAAAACCTGTCTTTTCCTCAATCTCGGCATACTCATATTCCTTTTTGAAGTACAGGTTTGCAACAATCCGTTCCTTGTCGTTCAGCTTTCCAAAAGCCTTGTTTATCCTTGCTTTCAGTTCCTTGTTCAGTATAAGACTGTCAGCCTTTGCGGACTTGTCAACAATCTGAAAAAATGCTCCGGTTTCCTCATCATCAAATTCAGTCAGTGCGGTGGTGTTTTTGCCGTAACCGTTTGTGCGGTGAAAGTCAATTATTGCAGTGTTGGTAATTGTCCGCAACCACGTTGAAACGGCTGATTTGTCAGGATTGTAATTACCTGATTCATAAAGCCTTAAAGCCTTAACAAAAACGTCCTGTGCCAAATCCTGCGCAGTTTCGGCATCTATACCCCTGTAAATGATATAGTTAACAGTTTCGGTGTAATTCTTTGCGTAAATCTCTGAAAAGTTTGTCATAGCTTTTTGATTTGAGTTAAACATGATGCAAATATAGTAACTTTTTTAATTTAAAAACTTTTTTGCGACTTTTTTTTATCTTTTTTTTTGCCTGTCGTTTTCGCTTGTATTAAGTTAAACGGACAAAACAAAATAATGTTTCACTTTTGAGCAATTATTTTCACCCTTATAGCTAATTTGTAATCATTCTAAACAAGCTAATATATATACCTTATTATATAGCAGACCGAACCAAAAATATTTTCATTCATAACTGATTGATAATTAACATCAAAGAAAATATTTTACATTTTTAATTAAAAAAGTTACAAATAAATGAAACATTTTGCACCCTTTCAGCGTATAAGTACATGAAAGCGGACACAAACAAACCGCTTATAACTAAAAAAAACAAGCTATGACAAACTTGAATTTAAACAACAGGGACGAAAGAGTAAAGGCAATTCTTGCCAAGTGTATCATGATGAACGGCTCATCTTTCGTAGGTATCAGAGGGTATGAAAACTCCAAAGGTGAGGTTTCAAATCACGTTATCATTGCTAATTTCAATTATGGCAATGCAGTTGCTAAAGACCTTGCAAAACTCAAAGGTGCAACGGCTGAAGATATTGAAAACATTGCCAAAGGTGGTCATTCTCCCGAACTCGTAAAGGAAGCTATTAGCAAAATGATTGCTTCATTTGAAAAGAACTCCGACCCCGAAACCGCTTCAAATCAGTCAGTTGCACAGAAGGAAACCTATACAAAGGTAACTGATTGTATCAAAATGCACAACGAAACGGGTGAACTCTACATCTATGCAATAGGTCACTCAAAACAGGTGCTTGTTCCTATCGAATACAAACCTGTAAACTCAAAGCCTCTCACCCTTGCACAGAACGCAGTCAAAAAATACTTCGACCTCACAACCGCAAAATACCGCAGTTTCGTAGTCAGTGAAGATAAAATTGATAGCGTCAGGATAACAGGTGATACCATCACCCTGTAAACAGGAAGACAAATAAATTAAGGGTGCAAAACGCACCCTTTTTTTTTGGCTTATTTTAAGACGTTTTAAGGCAGTCAGTATTGAAGTGATATAAAGATACTGCTTAGATAGTTTAAATTAAAATACGGGCAGATAACAGGGTAAATAAACTAACCTAACACCCCTGCCCTATCCCCGTCACTCCCCCCCGTATCCCCCCCCTCTACCCCCCGGCTTAGAACCCCCTCACGGAGAGCCGGGGTGCTACACGAGTAATTTATAATAGACCCTTAAAAAAATTCTAAAAAAAAATTTTGAAAATTTTGGCAAAAACCTTTACCATTAGTTTAAGTAAAACAATCAAAAATCCTGATACTCTGGAACTTATCCAAAATTCAGGTCTTTAAAAATTTCCCAAAAAAATTTTTCTATAAATTGTAAATACCTCTCTAACTAATTCTCACACAACACCTTCAATCATTTTCTTGACATTAGCAGCCATAACGTTTATATCGCCACCAGTAAGGAACAGTACGAGATTTGCTTTAAGGTTTTTTTCTTTGAGTCTTTCCTTCTGGAATTCTATTCCTTCATCGCTTACAGACCAGAACATAAACTGTTTGCCATAACGTTTTTCTATATATTCCATTTGACCCACGTTATATTCATGGTCTTCCTTGCACATATTCATACTCTGGGTACAACCCATACGAACGACATCCTGCAGTTTAAAGAAAAAGAATATCACCACGTCTTTATTATCGCCCACGTAGTAGTTGGTTCTGAAATATGCCTCTCTTGCGTTCATTGCATTTAAATTATTAGCCATACCACTTATACGAAAGCAAATTAAATTTGTTACAAAAATGATTTGGAATTTAAAACAAATGTATATATTTGAATTCTCAAAATTTCCCCGAAAAAATCCCCCCCAGACCCCCCCTCTGAAAAATATTATATATACTACGTATATATAATATTTTTTTCACCGAAGGGTAAGACAATTTTATTTAAAAAAGACAATTAAAAAAATTAGGGTGTTTAGACTTGTTTTAAGTCCAATCAAAAATAATTTTGTTTTTAAGACGGGGGATTATGATTTTACTTTTCTTCTTCCAAGAAGTTTTTATCCTTAGTGAAGTCCTTATAGAATTGTCTAATCTTTTCCTGATTTTCTGGTGTGGTTATGTCAATAGTTCCTTCAGGGGTTAGATATTTTTCATCAAAGACGTATATTGAGTCAATACCTGCACGTTCTTTAAGTCTTATGCCGTAGAAGCCTAAGTGTTCAAACAGGTCTTCAGGGTTTTCGAATTCATCTGTTGAGATATATGATAGTGCTGCCCAATCTATTTCTTCGTTTCTACCGCTTGATTTGAATATCATGCTTAGTGTGTAGTCGTCAATATATTGATTAAGCAATCTAAGGTGCATTGGGTTTTTAATTGAGAAGAGTTTATTTTCCCCAAAGGGTAGTGTATAAACATAAAGTTCTTTACCATCGCTATAACCTGCAGCGTAGCCAAGTGAATCTGTTATGTATATGTATTTACCAGCGTAGGGACGATTTTGATTTCTGCCGTGATAGTATAATTTTTTACCGGACTGGTTTGTTTGTTCACCCAATCCCATTGAATATATTCGTCCAAGTGGTAATGCCATACCTTTTGTTCTTTTGCGTTTTCTTTCCTCAATAGGGATTTCTGAATCGAAGTTATTTAATTCTTCCCAGATTGTGTCGTAGACTTTTTTATTATCGGGAGTTTCATTTACTCCGTTTTCAACGTATCCCCATTCATGAATATCATTACCATCGGTGAATAATGTTCTTGCCGGGACTGTTTTTGTGAGCACACGATATTTGCCTATATGATTTTTGCCGTGGTCTCTTGCGTATGCCGGATTTATTGTTACCCAATCTCCGCTATTGATTTTAACTTTGCTGTCTTGTTCTGCAGGTAGTGCTTTTAGTTTATCGATTTCACCTGAAATCCAGTCATAGTATTCTCTGCTGTTTTTCCAGTTATCTACTCCTTGTGGAAGTCTACCTGTTTTCAGGATATATGCTTTTTGTTTTTCGTAGTTATTAATTTTTTCCTGATTGGTTATTGCGATAGGAACTGCACGGTATATTTTAACCTGTGCGTTGGGTTTGTTTCGTACTCTCTGGATTAAAGAAATACTATATGCATCGTATGGATAGCCATTGCCGAAATATCTTACGGCTTTTTGCAAGCCATCGTACATATCTTCTCCGAATGCGTTTGTAACGTCATGCATAGGAGAATCGGCAGCAGTTGGTGCTGTATGATAGCCACGATAATCTTCGAGTTCTTCCTTGATTATGTTTTTGATGTTACACATTAACCTTGTTCAATCTTTATCTTTTTGCCCTGAGAATCGTTTACGTGCATTAACCAGCGCAAATGTAATTTCTGTATATTATAACCGCCAGCATAAATTGTTTGTGTAAAAATATTTACCTTTCCATCTGGATTATCGGCAGATAATGTAAATTCGATACCATCCACTCCTTTACGAAAGTTTGTCATAATGAAGTTAGATAGACTTGGGTAATATGCTTTGAGTTTATAAATGAGTTTATTTATTTTATCATATTCTTTTTCCCTGTATGCTTTTTGTGCTTTAGCTATGAATTCCGGTAATTGTTCATCACGTAAACGTAAAAGTACACCAAGACGTGAATATTCAAATTTTGCCAACGAATAATATTCTTTTGCTGGCTGACCACCCATTGCTTTAAAATATTTCTTCTCGCCATGTTTTTTTGCGAAGTCTTCACGACCTAATGTTCTATAATCGTTTTGGATATAGTCACGGGTTTTCTTTATATCAATATCAATCTTGGCTTCCTGTTCAACAAGGAAATCTTCAATTTTTTCTTTGATTTGTTTTATTAACTCACCATACTGGTCGGCACTTTGACTGATGTTTTTCACATCAGCTTTTGCTTGTTTTTCACCACCAAGTCTTTGGAAATGTTCGATATATGGTTTGAAATTAAAAGTCTTCCCATTACGATTAGTATAGTTTTGTTGGCTAAGTTCTTCGACTTCTTCTGGTGAAAGTTGTGGGAGTAGGTCAACAAGTGCTTTTGTCTGGTATGCTGTTGCACTGCTTATACCCGAACGTCCACCGCCACGAGTTTTGAGCATATATGGTTGATAGCCGACATTAAGGATTGAAGTGAGCATTGCCACGAATCTTTCTTTTGGAGTTCTTTTATCGGTGATATCTTCCTGAATATATTTTTCTGGGTCATATACTGGACTGAAAGAATATTTACCTTTGCTTACGACATATACTTTCTGTCCTGTCATTCCTTCAGCAAATTTTACCACTGCTTCATCACCACCCTGACGAAACTGGTCAACAAGAATTTCATATAGGGTTTGTTCATCATTGCCAGTACGTCCACCTATTTCAGCAAGGTCTCTGAGATTAAGAATTTGTTCATTTTCATTAACCAGAGAAATGGTTGGTGAAAGTGGGTAGAAGTTTTCTAATTCTTCGTTTATTATTTTTTTAATACCTTTCATATTGATAAATACTTTATCATTTAGAGATTGCATTAATCATAAAAAAAAAGGGTTAATAACCCTCTTTTTTCATTTCCACAAATATTTTCGAAAAATCGCCATTATAGACACGTAATTTTTCCAGAAACACATTTTCAAACTCACTAACATCCAAAATCAGTTGTTTAAAATTATATTTAATATAGTTTTCTTTTATATTCTCAACCTGTAAAACTGATTTTGTATTGCCTTGAAATTGCTGACCATCATATACCAACACCAAATATGAATTCGGGTTTTTATGATGTGTTATTTGATGTTCGGTAATATAATGTCCCATTTTTTGATAGGTAGTTCCATTTACATCAGCAAATTTACATTCGATGTAACAATCATAGACAACACCAAACCTTACTATTTTTATACAGTATTCAATGCTTTCTTGAAGATAGTTATAAAGGGGATGGTTTTTTAAAAGATATATGTTATTTCCCTGTGACAACAGAAATTTATTAATGTCTCCATTGGGTACAGTGTTTTTTAAATCACAATAATTATGAACATTACAAAAACCCTGATTTAAAACATCATCAGAAAATCTATTGATTGAAAATAGTTGGGTTTCAATATGAGATTCAAAATCAAAACCAGATTTTGTCGATTTAACATTTTTCATTAGTAAAAATTTTTAATATAAAAACATCCCACCCAGAGAAGAGTGGGATGTTTTCAGATGAATTACGAATAAACTTCCTTAATGTGATTATAATAATCCTCAGATTTACCCGCATCTGGTCGAACATGTGGCATTTTAACTCTCAACCTATCCAAATCAACGTTGTTTTTAAAAATAAAATCCAATAATCCAATAAGAAACGGATAACGTTTGATACCGGGTTTAATGCATCTTTTCTGTGCATAAGACACGATTTCAATTATTTTTCTCGTATCAGCATCATTAGGATTAAAATCCTTGAGTGTTCCAAGCAAATATGCACCGCCATTTGCTTTAAGACCGTACACATAACGGGGTGTTTTATAGACAATCGCCATTAACTGTGATATTGTAATTGCCTTATAATCCTTATTTTTTCTCAAGGATTTATTTACATCCAAATAGAATTTAAGGAATTTTGCAGATAACTTATCTGAATCGGCAACGGTTGTGAGGGCAGAAATATCTGACCATTTAGTTACGGTTTCTGATGTGATTAAATCAAACGGTGTTCTATCCTCACTAATAGCATAATAAACACCAAGACCCAGAATTCTTGCAGCATTAATCGTATGCTGCCCCGAAATAACTTCAAGATTCGAATTCACCTTTACTATTTCAGGGACCCATTTTCCGCTTTTTTCTACGGAGTTAAGAATTTTTTTGACACCAGCACTAAGAACACCACGATTAGCATCATATTTTTTAAAGATGCTCATATCTTCGGTGTAATGGAGTTTATCGCTAACAAACCCGACAACCTTCACTTTTTTAGTGATGTGAGAGTAATCTTTTTTATCGAACTTATTTGTCAATAAAAAATTTGTTTCTGTGGTTGTTCTAATTCCACGAGTAGACTTTTTCTTGTTCGTTTCTTCTTGACCGTTTACAATGGGTGTCTCATTTCCAATAGAACTCAAATTTTTACTCATTTTTTATTTTTTTGTAAGATTAATAATAAATGAAAGAACTCTTTCATAAAATCGATTTTCGATTTCTTGTGCAAATATAAAACGATTTTTTATATTACAAAAAAAAAGTGCAAGAATTTTTATGTCAAATTGGCGAATGGCTAAATTTATTGGATTAACAATCGTTTTTCGATGATGTGTTCATATTCTGGATTAATTTCTGTACCAATAAAATTTCTTTTTAATGATTTTGCTGCTTTAGCCACAGTACCCGAATTTCCACACCAACTACAAAATCCATTACGTTTAACATATAATGTGTGGTTTGGTACTTCTACACAATAAACATTACCAGAATATTGTGTTTTACTAATATGTTTTGAAGGTTGAATTTCTTTGTTTTTTGATTTCCGCACATTTATTTCAAAAATGGGTGTTGTCGTAATAATTGGTCTATCACGAATCACACTATTTTTTTGTCTTATTCTCGTACTGGTTTCATATCCTAATTTCAAACATAATTCTTCAAATCCCGCACATAATTGTTTTGATACCGTATAATATACTATAGCATTACCACGAACTGTTCCATCCCCCAAAATCAAACCATCAAATAATGCATGCAATAAATTTGGAGAATAATTAAGCAATTCAGAACTAATGAATTTATTATATTTTGACGAGCCACAGTTTTCCAATATCCAATTAATAACCATAGGATTAAATTTAACCCTCATTTTTCTTTCACCGCACTTAGATATTTTATATCCATTTAGTCTTTGAATGATTTCATTCCATTTCGTACCTTGATTTTGACATATCATCACATTATTACTATATTCGCCATAACTTTTTCCACGAAATTTTTTTTCAATATATCCATCAGACAAATACATGCCTAATAAAAACATAAATGATTCATCAATATAAGAACTAATCGAGTTATCAAACGGTTCACCGCCAACCCAATTACCACCTATAGGTATTCGATATAAAGCATTTTTTAAATTTTCTGCTATAATAAATTCAGGTTTTCTTTTTTTCAAGAAATTGTTATGTGTTAAAACATACATATTATGATTAGGGGTCACTAATAAATCAGTACTTCGTGATTTAATTCTAATCATATCACCATTATATTCATAATTATAATATTTTGTGGGTTTTTGATATTCAAGAAATGATTTTTCATTTTTTGTCATCATGAAATCTGTTGATAATAAATCTTTGAAATATTTCCATCCATTATTTGTAAGAACTTCAGTTTTATCATCATAACATCCCAGAAACGGGTCGTAAACTAAACCGCCTTCATTTGTCCATGTTTTTATGTGGTCTTCAGCAAGTTTTTCTGGAAATATTGCGGGATGTTCATATGCAATATCGTCATTACCACTAAATCCCTTTCCCGTCACATATGTCCAGATATTTAATCTTGGACTGAAATCTGGGATGGGTTTGAATTTTTTCTTTTCAACAAGATTGTCTGATTTATTTCTATCCGTTTTTACTTTAGCAAAATTAGTTGTACCTGCCCAGCGATTAGGTTTATCACAAATAAGGTTTGCTATTGCAGGTGCGCCTTTTGAAAACACGAACATATATTCAAATATTTGTGTATAACGTTTACCATTATGTCTTGCTGGAAATGTTGTGGTATTTTTCTGGAATATCATAGTATCGTGTAAACGTAATCCACATTCATCTTTAAAATACAGTGCTTGTTTAAAAGAAGTTCCAGTTTCAGAACCTTTAATAGTTGCATCACCAACAACCCATACAATCACACCGCCCGGTTTTAATTTTTTTGCTAAAAGCTGTGCAATTGTTTCGAAATCAAAACAATAATTATTATTATAACTTCGAATGTCATCGTAAGGGGGAGAAGTTAAGACTAAATCAATGGTGTTGTTAGGAATTCGATTTTCTAAAGTATAAATGCAATCTTCAATATAATAGTGATTTAAAGCATTATTAATATCAATCATGTTAATTCATGTGCAATAATATAAATGTTATTTTGCTCAAAAATATTGAAAATTTTTGATAGATGCAAGACTATTTCTTAGATGATATCGATTTGTTGACCAATTAAATCAACAATATTTTGGGGTATTTTACCGTGTGTCCATTCGCCTTCAACACCAAATTCATCCACCCAGAATACCATTGATTCTTCGTTATCGATTTTTTCAAGCGCATTTGGTGAAAAATAAAAACTGTGGTGAAAATCGTTTCTTTTTGCTTCTTCGTAAGTATGCACTTCTTCAATTTCACCATCATAAACACTGGCAATTCCAATCCAAAATCGTTTGCCACCTGCTTTTAATTTCCCATGATTTTTATTTTCACGAAAATTTTGAATTTCTTCAAATATTATATTCTTTATTGACAGCATTAATTAAAAAGGTTTTTCATCGCCATCATAGATTAACTTGGTTGCGATTTTTTCAATCCATTCTTCAGATTTTTCGTCAAACATATCCAAGTCAGTACTTCCGATTTCCGGGAATTCCGGGTCTGAATATTGTTTTGGTTCTAAAAGTTCATAATACAATTCCATTTTCTTTTCAGAGGGAAGGTTAAATGCTTCAATATACTTATCAATGAGTTGCATTGGTTGAAGTTTTTGAAGTTGTGAAACCATATCATCGTATTGCATTTTCTTTGTAGAAAAATCCTGATTAGCCTTATCGTCTTTTTGCTGCTGAATATTTTTTGTTTTATCTTCAGGAGATTTTAAGTCCTGCATTAATTTCTGAAATGTTGCAAGGTTTCTACCTTTTAATATTCTTGAAAAAACCCTTTCGAGTTGTCTTGGGTCTTTCTTATATTGATAAAACATTTGATTATATCCTAAATCTGAAAGAAATCGTTCGAGTTTTTGTGTATTTGGTGCTTGTTCAATTGCTGGACTCACAAAGTCTTCATTAAGAGTATGCATTAAATTGAATGTTCTTTCTTTCGATTCATTAAGGCTAAGTTTCTTCTTCATCTTATAAGTATTTTTTATAAATACTTGAACAATATGCAATGTTGAATAGATACATTGAAATTGTATTCACGAGAGTTTTATTTTGCGCAAAGTATCGTTTTGTGGTACTTATTGCAAAAAATCACTCTTCGTTTCGATAAGGTTTACCTCTTTTTTTCTCAGCTTTTCTTTTGAACTTTAAAACTTTGTTTTGATTTTTTTCTTTTTTTGAGCGATATGGACGCTCCATTTCATCGTCTTCCACATCAAGCTGGAAGTTACGAACCGAGTAATTTTTCGACATTATTATCGTTTTATGATACTTTGATAGAAAATTTACTATTATTTTTATTCGTCACGGTTACAATAACAAGGTAGTTTATCTGTTCCGCAATATTTACAATAATCAGAAAACAAGTCAATGCGTTCATCTGCAGTAAATTCTCCAAGCAGATATTCAACAGCATCAAACAAGTTTTTAAAGTTTAATATTGTTTGTGATTCAGGAGTGTTAAATTCGATTTTAACTGTACCCTTTTTCATTGATATTTTATTATAAATACTTTATTCCTTACTTTCACTAATTGTTGGTATGCAAGTTGTTTCTGGGCGAGTTGCACATTCTCCCCTACTTGAAATTTGAGCACAGGTCAATCCGTTTCGTGCTGCTTCAAACATTTTATCTGTATATAGCGTATTGAGTCTTTCAATCGCTTCTTCACCGCCAAAAATTCCACCATTTTCGATGTTGCCATCATCGTAAGCAGATGTGAGAGTTTCCAGCAGTATTTTTCTTATTTCGTCTTTCATGGTTTAAACTTTTATTTCATATCCACAAATTTCGCATTTTTCGTAGCTATAATGGCTGTCATTACCACTACTTCTGAATGCAGATGTTCCATCCGGGTTATTATGAGTACAAACCTTCTGTAACGCAGCAACAGCATGCATAAATTCCATTGCCTTATCTTCAGCAGCTTTTGCTTTTTTTCGAAGTTCATCAATCACACTGGATTTATTTTCAATTTCCAATGTTGCTAAAGAGTCCATTGCTTTCTTGTGGTCAATTGAAAGTCCACGATACTTTGCAAAATTTCTGTTCAGTTCTTCAATTGTCTTTTTCATCTTTGCATCATTAACATGTTTGCGAAGTGTTTCGCTAATTTTTTCTTATTTTTCTCAAAAAATTCGTCAGCATCGTCCGAAAGATTCCAGAACATGAAGCCTTTACGTTTTTCAATCTTTTCCATAGCAGCAACATTGTCATTATGACAATGTTTACTGAATGAAAGCCAAAGAGATTCACCCAATTGAATCACGCCTTTTTCATCTTCGTATGTGTAGTACAAAATACCTGTTGGTTTTGTTGAAAACATATAAGCCTTAAAATAAACTTCACGTGTTGTCATATAAAAAATATTAAGTGTTACTATTGTTTTCTGTTGTAAGTGTGGTACAGCCACCTTCCAATGTTATCGTATTGTCACCACCGGGATTTGATACCGATAATCCTTCTACGGTCATTAGTGGCATTTCACCAAGAGTTGCTTTCGCACAAAGATTATTGTAATTGATTTCATTGACTATATTCTGTTGTTCAGCAAGTAAATCCTGAGTTTCTTTAATCCTTTTCGGTTTACCAATGTCTTCGGTAATTTCATGTGGATAACTTTCGTTTTGAAGATAAACCTGTTCACCGCATTTGTTACATGTGTGAACATATACTGAATAAAAATTGTAATGAAATGCAGTTCCATTTGCAATAAGCAAACCTTCTTTGCACTTATTACAAACTTTATCAATCCGATAGGTTCTAACCTGAGTTTTTATTAGTGTCATTATTCTACAACTTTACCGTTTCTCATTACATAAAAATCCCTACAACCTTCGAAGTAATTATCGTTATCTTCGATATATAGTCCGAACTTTTCGTCTTTCTTGACGATAGCTCCATAATCACCATAGTATGATATTTCAGGATATTGCTTCATATTCAACGTATGGATATTTTATGTTTCTGAAAGTTTCGCCATAACCGCATTCAGGATTATTACATATGTGCGGAAATAGTGGCGGGTCGGTGGTTAATACCATCCTTGTTGGTCTTAGATATCCTTTTCCACATTTCGGACAAAGAAAATCCACCTTAATCGTTTTGACTTCCTTTCTTTCTTCCATCGTAATTCAATTTTTGCCTTATTAATAAATTTATTCTGTTTACAACCACTCTTTTATGTATCCATGAACATTCAGTACAATCCCAAATTCTTCTTCTGCCGACTTTAAGATATTTTCCAAGCTTTTCGTTTTTACATGGATAAAATGGGCAAAAACAAAAAGTACAGTCTTCCAATTCTTCGTGGCAGGGAAAGTACTTGCAAGCTCTATTTACTCTCAGTATTGACATCTTCAATTACCGTCCATCTGTAAATTGAATTATATGTCCTGAATGTGTTGGTATCAATTACTTCCTGAACCATACTGGTTCTCCAAAAAGTGCCCACCCAAAAACATTCACCCACTTTTGGCTTGGTATTAAATTCACCTTCAACCACGTGACCAACTTCAATGTTATTGGGATGTCTGGCATCTGGCAATTCGTTCAGTTTTTCCAGTTTAATTTTCATCGTGTTTTCCAATTAGATAGCAAATATACGCAATATTTTTAAAATAGCAATTGTTTTGTGACGAGCATTCAAAAAATTTTGACGGAAAATAAAAAATGGATACCTTTTGAGTATCCATTTCGTATCCATAAATATCCGCATTATTCCTCTTTCAATTTCTTTTCAAGAATTTTTGCAGCCTCTTCAAGTTTGCGAACCAAACTATTTTCATAAAGTTTTTCAACAACTGCATTACCGCACATAAATTCAATGGTTGAATCGTTGTACATTTCTAATACACGGCTATCTTCATCCATATAATTTATTTGGCTCTGGTCAAACATTTTTTCAACCACTGTCCAATCCCACATTTCTTCGATTACTGAGTGATTGTGCATTTCATCAACCTTGCTCATGTGTTTGAGTCTGTCGGCTTTAGATTGGTCAAGCATTTCCATTATATTTGCGTCACCTTTAAGCATTGCAATGCGTGAGTGCTCAAACATTTTTCCAACCCTTGCTTGTCCAAAAATTTTCATGATTTTTGAATAATCTCGCATTTCTTTGATTTTTGCAAATCCCCAAACTTCCTCAATTTTTGAATTATCACAAAGTTTGTCAACAAAACTTTCATCTGTCATTCTTTGAATTTCAGAACTATTGTCAACAATTTTAATGTGCGAGTTATCATACATTGCGAAAATTACAGAATGTTTTGATTCGTCAATAACAGCATTTCCAGCGAGTATTGCACCTTCATGCAATAATAATTGTTTACGACCCTTAACTATCATCGAATTGATAATATTTTTGAGATTGTTGATTGCCGTTTTCTCAACTTCAGATGTAAACCAATGTGGGTATGAAACCTCTGCATTTCTTAAAACATATTCATTTACCTCATCAAGTCTGTGACCATCTTTTGGAACAAAAACTGCTTTAAAATACGTTTTTTGTTTTTCATCTTCAGGAGTAATGTATTTATTCACCAAATCTTTATGAGAAGTAGCGAATATGTCATAAACGATATTACCATCGTTTTTCGCCAGTATTAATAAGAAATCATTCAACATATAGTATATTTTCACATAAATACTATTCAATGAAATAATTAACCATTAGCTGGTTCTTCCTTAAAGAGAACAAGTTCCGTTTTCAAAATTGCAGCCAAAAAGAAATATGTGACAATCATTGTCCAAGGATGAAAAATTGTTAAGAAAACCCACATAAGTCTAATTCCAAGTGGGTTAATGTCTGGGTCAATCCATTTTGCAATGCCACCACAAACACCGCAAAGTGCCCTTTTTTTTGTTTTTCTTAAAATAGCCATGATAGTTGAGATTAAATAAAGTAATTTTATTTAAAGACTCAGTAAAAATTGAAGTGATGCATTAACTGCCAAGAATAATTTTTGAAACTAATATTCCAATAACTGTTCCAACAGCACTGCCAATTGTAAATCCAATCCATTGTGCAATGCTGTTTGCATTTGATTTAGCTATTCTTCTTACAACGAAAAATGATATGCTTGCCACGACAATATCGGTAAGTACCGACCATAGATAATTTGCTTGCGCTATTGCTCTGTAATTGATGCTAATAACAGCAAATGATGTCATTTGTGCGCCAAATAAAACAATGCCTTCTTTTATGTTATTTAATGTGAGTTTTGTCATATTTATCTGAACCACACTTATATAAATACTGTGAGGGTTAAAAAAGTATAATTTTTTATAAAAATCTATGAAATTTCATTTAAATTCGCTATATTTGTTTGTAATATTAATTGCCATGTTTTATGACGATGATGATGAGATAGAAGATGCGAGAATGGATGTCATTGAAAGAGCAAGACAAACCAATTCTGGCACAAAAGAAGAAATTCAATTATATGAGCAACTTTCCCTTGCTCTTGGTTTAATTAAGAATGATAAATTTCGTGTTGAAGGAAGCCGAATATGTAATGGAATTGAATTCAACATCGCAACGCCATACCCAGATGGATTACCTGAAAGTGTAGGGTCAATGTTTTTTAATCTCAGTACTGACTATTCGGTAAAGATTCGTGAACTACCTTTATATGCTAACTCAAAAAGAATTTATTCTTCAATCAATACTAATGGGTTGTGTTCCAGCACTAATGAAATGAATTTTGAAATTAAAGTAAAAAAAATCTGATTTTTTTGTAACAAATTAAAAATTTTGTCGTATAATTGCAAAAGAAACGGACGGCAATCCAAGATGGTTAAGCCTAACGTAAGGTTGCAAAAGGAAACGTAAACTTCCTTCGCTGGGGTAAAAGTCCCCACCGTCCCGGTTCATTGAAATAAGAGGGTATGGACGAATTGGTAGAGTTGCCCGTCATGCAGACGGGAGTTCCGTTGTGATGTACAGCACGTTAACGGAAAGATTGGATGCGAATTTAATGAATGAGTGCGCAATTGTTTGTTTTTGAAGTGTCCGGTCTTCGTGGGGGTTCGACTCCCTCTGCCCCCACAAACTGTTTGGGTTCTGCTTCGGCAGATGGTGGTTCTTTAATAGATTGCATAACAAATCCGATGGTGCGGGAATCTGGCTCAAATATATAATGCTTAACAATGGTCGATATGTTCCCGCACCTGCCTAAACTTTTAACTTAAAATTATGGACAACGTAGGTGAAAATGTAAAATTCGAAGTGTCGATGACACAGAAATTTCCCGCAGAAAAGGGCAAATATCCAATCATTGATGTTCCAGCCACAGGTAAACCCGATTGGTTTGAAGGTGCACGTACAATGATATTTGTATATTCGAAGCATCACGGTAATTTTATTCTTCGTGGTTTCCGGGGAGAAGTTGAAAAATATCTCAAAAAACATTACACACATTATTTCTGCTATATTTCAATGTGGAGTGAAGGTCGTTCCAGAGGACATTGGAAATTCTGGAAAGAACGTGTTTACATTTTTGAACCACGTAGAAGCAGAAGGCGTTCAGACAGGCGTGACAAATATACTGTTCACAAGTCTGGTGAGGGTGGAGTTTATAAAGACTTCTCTGACCTGAAAAAAGAAAAAGAGGTTAATCTTGTTTTCAAGAGATTACCGAAACGTTGGATACCGGAATTTGATACGCTTTAACACATACCATCATGTTAATACAAGAAAGAAAAATCAATTACGAGACAGCAAAACTTGCAAGAAAATGTGGCTTTGATGAATATTGTAGTCATCTATGGGGCGTATTTGATGGATATGAGGGTTTACACCACTATGATAATCATAACAAGTCCAATCCTGACATTTGGTTTACAGCACCAACACAATCACATCTTGCCAAATGGTTGAGAGATATGCACAATCTTCAGGTTTATGCTTATTCTTCCACAAAGAACGGAAATGGAGAATATCGTGATTATGTTGCTTATATTAATGGTATACCACAAAATGATGCACGTGATGAAGAATACCAAACATATGAAGATGCAATGGAGTTTGGCTTACAGAAAGCATTAGAAATGCTCGGAAAATAAGAAAAAATTAAAAAAAATAGTCACTTTCGTTTACGAAATTCTGTTTTTAATTCTTCGTAACAAACACCACCCCATTTTTCTTCTGCTTTAAAAGCACGTTTTTCGTGTGGATGATTTTCATATACATAATCATTGTCCGGGCACACTTTAAACATTTTTTTCTCAATTTTTAAGTATTCTTCATTGTTCATAAGATAATGCTTGTATTCGTGTATGACTGTTGCACATAAATCTCTATATGATGAAATTGTGCCCAAATATATGGTAATTAATCCATCGCCATAAGTTCCACGCACACCTGATTCATCGGCATAGTACTCTGAAGTTCCTTTTGATTTATATACTCTAAGTGACGGAAAATCGTCACAATACTTTGATATTCCAAAATTTGAGATGCACCATTCTAAAATAAGTAGGACTTTTCTTCTATTTGCGCTTTTCAACATATTCGTCAACAATTTTCATAAATTCAAACTTATATGGATGCAGCCTATTAGCATTATTGAAAATTTGTTGATATTTCTCCGGGAATTGTCGATAAGCATCTGATTGTACAAATACATTGGTACTTTCATTTCTCTGTACAGCAATAAATTCATCGGGTAATTCATGCATATAATCAGTATCCAATCCTTGGGGAACAATTCCTTTTTTTGCAAGTTCTTCCAGAATAATTTCATGTGCGCCATAATATGTTTTTGCAACATAAAAATCGCCATTTTGCATTAAAATTCCTCTTGCAGTTTTACCGATACCTTCAAGCGACCTTGGATTTTTATATATTGGAATTGCGGTTTCTAATTTTCTTCTACCCCAATCAGTTGTAACATAGCCAATCACTTCTGCGTCTACTTGCTTGGCTTCTTTATTTGGGTCGCCAGCATCTATACCGTGATATTTTTCATAGTACTTATCAGCGATGCTTGGTTCATCACCCATTTGCCAATCAGAAAAAAAGTTCTGGACTTCTTCTTTTATAACTTGAAAAACGGAACGTTTCATTAAAAGTTCTTTTTAATAAATACGTTTCAATCAGATGAATTACTCTATTTTCGGTGCAACACTTATCACTTTAGGAACTAATTTAGCTCCATTACATGCGGGACATGTTTTTTTTCCGGCAGTTGAACTTGGTTCAGGAATTGTTCCCATGCCGTGACAAATATAACATTGCACCAGTTCTGTCTTGGCTTCTAATACTACTGGCTCAACATCCTTTTTTTCTGATGTTACATAATCGCTAATATCTTCAATTAAACTATACTGAATGTACAAACTTTCTTTGAGTTCCCACGTTTCGTTTCCACTGTCCCAACGAATATGATATGCCTTATCTGTAATTAAAAGAATTTTTGCTGCAAATACGCTACCATGATTGCGTAAAAGCAAGTATGTGTGACCCTTTTGTAAATTTCTAAGTTCAGTATCCATGTTGTTAATCAAAATATCCAATTATTTTTACTGTTTTAGGGTCACAAAGAAGTTTATATTCTTTGCCTGTTTCATCTTCAACATGAACAACTTGCTTTTTATTTACCAACGGTTCACGATGATATGTTTTCCCCTTTTTCCCGGTTTTGGTTTCTACCAGATAACCCGGATTTCTATCTGTACTCATAAGACTGATTTTAAATCATTTTGCTTCTTACCAGCCACAATTACAACATTAATCTCAGGTTTACCCCAAACATTATTTACTTCTTCTTTTTTTTCGTTGTAATAGATAATTTCAAATCCATCTGTAATTAATTCATCAAAGAGGACTTGTAGTTCTGGTAATGTTAATTTTTCTTCAATTCTTTTATATTTAATGAATCTTTCCATTTAGAAAATATCTTTTCCCAAATATAATAAAATTTGGATTGGAATGCAAGTCTTTTAGTATTTATAAGAAAATAATTTAATATAAAACAATACTATCATGGGCGCAAAAAAAGACAGAGACTTGAAAGTTTTAGACCACAGAGCTAAGAAATTTAAACAAAAAGTTGCAGAAATGAAAAAATGTGGCATTTCACAGAAGAAAATTGATAAAATGGAAGAAAAGCAAGCAAGATATGAATTGTGGCTCGAAGAAGTAGAACAAACGGGTGATTATTAATTAGATACGAAACTACAAATGGAAGTCGGCAATCTTTGGTTGCCGATTTTTTTTCTCCATGAATTGATGTGCAAACCCTGCCTCTAAATCAGTACCAACCATATTGCTGAGATATCTTTCAAGTTCATCTTCAATGTACTGAAAAAATTCATCAATTGTTTGTGTAATCTCAGATTCTCTTTTTATTTTCCCATCCAAATATTGTGACCTAACAATTGTTGCTGCCCACGCTTTTTGGTCTTTATGTTTTTCATTATGATTTGTTTCAATGTGTTTGATGGCAATATCTAATACATATGCTAAATATGGAATTTCCTTTTTATTCTTAGTTAATTCCAATAAGGGAGCGTATTTTTGAATAAGTCCGTTTATTTCTTCAACACTTTTATTTGTTAAATCTATCATATGCGTTTTTTGAAATTTGACAAATCTGAACATTTCCTATAAATTCATCTAATTCTTTCGCATTTACATAACTCATCATATTACGTAAATAATGCTCGAAATTTTCAACCCAACCACTCAGGTGATATTCTACTCGTCTGATTCTTACAACGCCTTCAGAAGTCTTAAAACTGGTCTTTCCCATTGCTTTTTGCGCTTCCTTGGTACTCATACCTCTGAAATATTTCTTTATTGGATATCCTCTGTCAAAAAGTTTCTCTGCAAAATTTTTGCTTAATTTAAAACCGTAAAGATAGTTATCTGCAGCACTTTCGAATGCTTTATTGAATATTGAGCCAATCATGACATAATCAGCACCAAGTGCTAATGATTTTATCACATCGGAATAATCTTTCATTCCACCATCAGCAATAATTTCCGGGGGAACTATATCAACATCATCGCTTTCAAATTCATTTTTTATTTGTTTGATTTCATGAATTAGCGATGCCATTGGATAACCAATTCCAGACTGCTTCGTTGTAAGACAACCATTTCCATTCCCAATACCAATTCGAATATAATCAACGCAGTTATTTTGGCAATACCAGCGATATGTCTCAGGATTGGCAATATTGCCAACCATAATAATAATATCCGGTCTTAATCTTTTTATTTCCCGGCAATAGTCAACGATTTTTTGCATATGACCATTGGCGATATCAATTAATATGTGCGCATTTTTATGGAAATCTTTAAAATTGGTTTTGTAATATTTATCCAAATCCTCAAAACCCATACTTACAAACACCCCTTTATCACTTTTCGACCCACTCACGATTTCACGTGCCAAAAATTGGTCATATTTAATTGTACGTGGAAGTGTAACGTGAATCCCATTTTCCAAAAAAGTATTGAAATTATCAAGATTTACCACAGTATCCATTGGTGCGGTAAATAATGGAAGTTTTTTTGGAAGTTTAATATCTTTGTATCTGCTTGTAACGTGTGTGTTTACACTTGGAACGATGAGGATATCATCAAAATCGAATTTAGCTTTTATATTTTCCATTTTTACGGTCTAAGAAAAAAAGAAGTGTGTGCTTTTCTCGAAATGAAATTGATGGTAAATGAGGCTTGAGGTATGATGCTTAAATCTTGATAATCATGAGAGCATAAATCTTGAAAACTCAATGTCATTATCTTTTACCATAATTGTCAGAACGCAAATCTTGCGCAGAATCAACTCACTAAGTTACTCAGCACAACACTCCAGTTGTATTATTCGGCTTTTGGTTCTTCGATGAAAGGAATTTTTTCATCTTCACCCGGCTCATCCCAAGGAATTTCGGTGGTGTAGTTATAAGTGTCGATTTCTTCCTGAATTGCATCAACACGCTTTTGGAAATCAGCAACATATTTATTGCGGGTTTCGTCATCAACCTGTGCCTTATATTCCCTCAGAGACTCAGAACCGAATCTTCCGGCTTCCTGCATACCTTCTGTGGTATTTACGCTATTCCAGAAAGCAATTAATGCTTTGTATTCAGCGATAACGTATATTTTTGACTGAATTTCACGATTTGCCTCATTGATTGCAAATTTCAGACCAGTGAGCAGGTCGATTTTGCCAACAAGTTCATCGTAAAGCTTCTGTACGTTATATTTTTCAGGATTTAATGAACCCACCATGTATGAGTTCTTCTGTTGAATCTTCGATTTCAACTGAGCGATTTCGCCAATGAGTTTTTTTCTTAGCTTTAATGCTTTGTAAAGTTTCATATTCTTATTGTTTATTATTTTCTTCCGGTAATTTTTCAGTATTATTCTGTTTCGGCTTTAAGTACATATAAATTAAAACGGCATAAAGCAAAAGGTCAAGAATGATTGACCATCTCAAATCTTCAATGGAGTATCCCATGCTAATACCAATAGCACCAATCAAAAATCCCAATACTAATCCAACAGCAATTGGAATTAATGATAGCCATCTCCATCCACGATTCCAAGCAATGATTGTTAAAATGATTTGAAATATAGTTCCCATGCTTTTATTTTTTCAATGCAAGTATAAGCATATTATTTTGATTATGCAAATGTTTTTAAATTTTTGTTTTTATTCTAAAATCAATTGACCAGCCGTTTGGCATATACATTGGGTTCATTGTATCGATAAAATGATTTCTCCACAGCTTAACAAACTCTTCAATTTTATCTTCAGTGTCAAGTTTTTGTACTACATGATATCCGTGGTCGTAATATTTTCTATTTTCTTCTTTAAATACGTACATTTGCGTCAAATGTTCCTCTTTCAGTAGGAGATATAGTTTATACATTTGAATGTAACTGAAGCTTCCTATTGTGCTGTAAGGGATATTGGTGTGTTCCGATATAAAACGCAATTTTTCGAATTTTATTTCATCAGGCATTTTTCCATATGATTTAAATAGTGAATGAATTGCATTCAGCAAAATAGAATTTCCTTTGCCTCTCTCACGTAAATTTCTGGTATATTCGGCATTAAGTTCGCTTATTGTTTTCACCCCATACATTTCGGCAATAACATCTTTATATTCATTTGCTTTTTGCTCGTATTCTGAATGTATTTCGTGATTAACAAGCACCACATCGTGATGATTTTTGGATTTGTATTGTTCCGGGAAGTAAGAACGGTAGCAGTACGGCACAATATGATGCCGTTGCAGTCCTTCTTCCATCCCGGTTACAACACATCTGGATTCACGGATACTCCGACCAAATTCTTCGTTATCCTCAAAGCCATTTCCTTTTGGAACAAAAGTGAGTTCAATTTCTCTTTCACCAATTTGTTTGGCTAATTCTCTTTCCAAATACCAGAACGCCTTCTTCTCACCACAAGTAAACATATGCCTTCCATTGGGGTGGAAAACGAGCCAGTTTTCAGCATTCAGATTTTTGCTTCCAACTTTAAGGATATTGTTCCTCTCCTTATTTTGACTAACGCTCCCCATTATAGACTTGCATGAATTTCTTGTATATTGTTTGATAATCAGCAGTTAAGATAAATGTTTTAAAATCATTGCCTTCGAATTGACTTTTGAATTTCGACATCGCTTCACCCAATTCCTTTCCTTTAAGATTTGGAAGCCATGACATTACAATATCACCATTAAATTTTTGCGATATGAACATATCAAGACTATCCTTTTCCTGCAATTCCTGAAGCTTATTTTTAAGATTCACTTCAGGAAAGAAGAAATCAATTGCGGTTATATATACTGACTTATCGGGATTAAAATCCTTTTTTGTCCGTATGTCATTTTCTTCCAGATAATTCAAAAATAAATGGTATGAGCCACGTTTACGGTTTCTTTTTTTATCGATGCTTTTAAGGTTTTCTATTTTAAACATTTCAGCATCAAAGTTTATACCGTCAATTGCAAATTTGAATATGTCTTCCAAAGTATCAAAGCCTTGCAAATATCTATCATAATTGTAGCCACCAAAATCAAATATTCTTTTTGCATCGGTAGTCAATAATATATCAGCAGAATTTGTACCACGAAAGTTCCTGTACTTATAGAACAATCCGTCCCATCCATATGACAATCCAAATTTGTGGAAAGTTTTACCCATTATGTTTCCAAGCGGGTCGTATGAGTAATAGGTTTGCGCTATTTCCCATTTATCTTCCTTTATTGGAATAAAGTCAACTTGGAAATTTTTGTAATCGAAAGAATATACACCACCATTGTTGTGTATAGCTTGCGGTTGCAATCTATATGCTATGAATTCTCTCCAAGCTATTTGCCTGTCTTTTGGCATTTTTATCAATAAATCCAAATCACCATGTGTTTCTTTAGTGTGGTAACACTGAACCACAGTACACTCCAATGCCAATTCGGTAAGCACCTTATTTTTCAATTCAGTACCTATCTGCTTGAATTCGTCAGTATTTTTCCTTTCGGTGAATACACCGTACTTATTTAATGCTTTACCGCCCATTACTGATTTGTTTTTGCAATTATACGAAAAACAAATCAAATTGTTACATGTTTTTTAAAAAATTTTAAAGGATATGATATTTTCACTTATTTCTGGTTCTGAGAACGACCAATTACCGCTTTCTTCTAATTCATCCAAAAGTTGTTCAATAAGTAAAATATCTTCATCGTATGCATCTTGCAATAATTCTTCTGAACTTGAAGATTCGAAGTCAAACAATGGCGCATCTTCATCTTCGTCATCATTAGGAACAATAATCTCAACTTCTTCTTCATCAAGATTATATGTCCAAATTATGCAATTTCCATGTAGTGTCAATTCACCATTTAAATCTTCGGGGAGAAATTTATTTTGAATCTCTTCAAACAATTCGCTGATATTCATATCAATAACATATTTATGGTAGAAATAATTTTACCATAAATAGGAGAAATTTTTCGAAAAGACATTAAAGCGCAAACAAAATAAAGAAATAAATCCCTAACATTGCAATGTTACCAATCATTGTTGTAGCAATATCCCAATTGTCTTTTTTCTTGTCTAAAGATTCTTTTATTTTTGCAGCAATAAATGTAAATAACATTGAATTAACGACCACTACATATGGATGCCATAATCCAAATGTAAGTATACATAGCATGGTAATAAACACCCCAATGCCAAAGTGTGCGACTCTATCTATACCAATTTTTTCTATCAATATGTGGTATAGTTTTATTATGGAATTCTTAATTCCAAAATACATTTTATCTAATAACTTTCCCATAACGTTTATTGTTTTCTACTTCGCTTGGACTACCACTTAATTGACTTAATGCACGAGACCCCCCTTCAACAAATAATGCAGCCAAATCTGAACGTTGGTGGACAACATTTAATATTTGGTCGAGAAGTGGAAGCTTTTCTTCAGGAGTTCTGGCTTTTCTCACTCGTGCCAACAATGTTGTTAAGCCGGGTCTACTGCCACCAAAATCACTAAATCCATAATCACTAATTTCTTTAACGTAGTCCCAGAAATCTTCCTTATCTTGTTCGGTGTAGCCATATTCCTCAAAGTCATCATCGGGGTCTACTGGTGTATGCCCAGATAATTCAGTATTAACATATAATTTTAAAATGTTTTCAGTAATAATATCTTCAATCATTTCCAAACCAATAGTATCTCTGACAATACCCATTCTCATGAAATCTTCCCAAATTTTTCTTAATCTTGGAAATGGTATTAATCTCCAAGGCTGTTCTTTTATTCCACGTTTTTTGTGTTCAAGAAAACCAGTTAAAATATCTGTTTTTACTTGGTCAAGTTTATCATATAAATCCCAATCAGTATCATCATCGTTATATTCACGAATAAATTTACTAAGTTCTTCTTTAATGATTTTATTGAGTTTATTCACAGTGCAATCCTTTTTTATAAATACAAAAAAAGCCGGAAAATATCCGGCTTTAAGCATTAACCTCAAAAATCATTGGTGGATTCACGCACATATAATCTTCATCCAAATTAGAAGCGTTAATAAATGTAGTGCTCTCAATAATTTTTTTACCATAACTACCATGAATGTGACCGAAGATGTGAACCTTTGGTTTAATTCTTTGTATCACTTCAAAATATAGTGAAGGTGAACCAGTATGTTTTAAATCATATATGCTCCAATCTAAGATTGTATATGGTGGGCAGTGTGTGATTAATACATCCGTATCATCAGGAATTGCTTGCCAATGAGGAACTAATTTATGTTCTGGTTTATTGAATGCCCAATTCATAAAAGGCAATTGAACTGGCGTTCCCCAGAATTTAACCCCATCCAACTCAACACCAGAATCTTCCAAATAAATTACGCCTTCTGGAACTTTTTCAAGTGCTAAAAGACGATGAGTTTCAAAAAGCCAATCATGATTTCCTGCGATAACTATTTTATATTTATATGGCAATTTAGAATACCATTGCATAAAATTCACAATCTCATGACTACGACCAACAGATGTGAAGTCACCAGCATGGATAATAACATCTGCGTCCGGTAAATTTGCCAGACGCTTATGTTTATTGTGTGTATCAGATATGATGCAAAGTTTCATTATTTACACTGCTTACCATTTTTGCCGTTCTTCTTAACGTATTTTGCGTTAACTAATTCGCAAGTTAAATTATTAATACAAATCTCGATATTTTTAAAAACCTTTGAACTGAAAAGGTATTCAATTAAATTCTCAGAATAATAATTCAATTCGAATTCATAATGTGTGTTTCCATCACCGTACCAAATAACATTTACATCGAGCATAAATGTGTCACCACTTCGTTGTATTGTTTCTGGGAGTTCGGAAAATTTATCTATTATTTCACCACCAACATTATTTTTTTCGAGATATTTAAGAAACTCTTGTTTCGTATATTTTTTGGGTTTAATATTTACCATAATTATTTAATAATTTTTACAGAATCTCTACTAACTGGTTTTACAATTATTGATGGTGTGTATGATGATTGTTTTGCTTGCTCGATTCCAGTTTCTAATTGTTTCATTTGTTGCATTGAATTTAATTCAAGTACGTTTTTTAACAAATCTTTGTTTGTTTTACTATAATCAATAATTAAGCCAAGTTGTTTGTTGTTGAAAACTTGAAAATCCGCAAGTGCTTTATAATTGTCATCATAAACCTTATTTATTCTTGCATTAACTTCTTCAAAACCCGCTTTCATTTCTGCTCTTAAATCAACCATTGCTGCAGTATTCGCATCCAATAGATTTTCAAGGCTATTTAATTTATTTAAACGATTTGCGTTTATTTGTCCAAATGTGAATGACACAATCACTGCTGTGCTTGCAACACCAATGACCCATTTCAATAAAAGTTTCATTTTTGAAGGCTTTAATTGAACGTCATCAACAATATCCACCAATATGTTACTCATAATTTTACGTATTATTTACCGTCTATAAATACCTTATGGACGGTTATAAGTCGATGCAGAATTATTAAAAAAATGTTATTTAAGTAACGGCAAATCTTTCAATGAATTAAGTCGCAGATGACCAACATTATGTCTAACATTCCAAGGTGCAGTATATAGATAAGTACATATGCCAGCATTGTTGAGTTCCACAAAATTATCATATGAATCGTCAATGAAAATTTGGACACCTGCTTCTTTTGCAATGTCAATTTTACTTGTTGCTTCGGCTATACTATATACACGTCTGGCAGGAAAATGATATTTATCAAGCCATGCTTCTGTTGTTTCAACAGGAACTGGTCTTGATGTGATGTAGCAATGCGGAATGAATGGCAAATCTACGGGCATTATTAGTGGCTTAACATTGTTGATGTAAAAATCACTAAGCGTGTTATTTTCTAACATCTGCTTAAATCTTTTACCAACCTTCCTATCCAAGTACCAAGAATTTGGTTCAGACAACACATCAGGATATAATTCACTCCATGCCGTTGTCCAATCAGCAAGAACACCATCAATATCAAGTCCGATTTTTGGAAGCTTCAAATATCTTTTCGGTCTATCATCACCTTGCGGAAAGGTATAATAAAATGCATTTAAGAAATGAACGTTGCATGCTGCGTGTGCAATATGTAAACGTCCACTTTCCGGGTCATAATCTTCTCCAAGTTCAATAGCTTGAATATGTCTTTTGAGAGAAGCCAATACAGATGTCCAAGACAAACCATTTTCCCAATTACGGTCAAAATATTTATTTGCACCATCAGTTAAAACCTCAACAAAGTCTCTATATGCGTGTGGTTCAACTAAATCATATCTCAACTTTCCTTTATTGAGTCGAAATCCGCCACCTTTGCCTGTAAGAGCATCGCTGAAATCCTTTTCTTTTTTATTTTCTTCCTGTTTTTCCATTATTACTTGTTTAACTAAATTATCTTTTTCCATTTTATTCGAATATTTTTACACCAAAAATGTCTTGAAGTTCTTTAAATGGTGCTTCGTATTTCATCATATCTGTTTTGATATCATCATCAACAGAATAGACTTCCAATTCAGCCTCATCCATTTCAAAATCTTCTGTTGTTCTAATTTTTTCTTGTTTTGATTTTTTACGAATTGATGTCACAAACATAAAAATTGCACGAAGATGACCGGGTGGTAAATCAGGATGTGACACAATACGGAGAGAACCCAGAGGTTTAGTCGTTCCATTCTCACGCAAAATCCAACGTGCATCTACACGTAATTCGCTGATAAAACCTCTGAGTCTATCCCAATAAGTATTATTAAGGTCAATATTTTCCATTTTAATTCAATGGCTTGCCGTCCTTTTTGCATTCACAGTCAGAGCATGTGCATACTGATTCGTCAGTACCAGTAACTACAATTCTTTCCGGGCAACCGTGAATTTCCATTGCTCTTACTGCAAGTGCAGCAACCTTACGAAGTTCATGTGTTGCACCGACAGTATCAAGATGATATACTCTTTCTTTTGCCTTACTTACGTGATACTCAATGTAATTTATCCATTCAGCCACTGGCTTTTCTTCGTCAGGAGTTCCATCCATTTGTCTGCGTGAACCCCAATTTGCATCTTGGTAGTCTCTTTCACCATCAAGACGGTTGTAAATTTCTTTTCTTTCCATTTTTATTCCGTTTGTTAAGTTATAACCAGCATCACTGTAATTAGTGAGCATATTATTTAATTTAAATAAATCAAATTCGTTTGAATCAATGAATTTAATAATTTCATCAACATTAATTTCACCATAAAATGTCCAACTAATGTTAGGATATTTTATGTTCGGTTTGTTTATTAATTTTAATTCATACCCGTTCTTTTTTGAATTACTTAAACCAATTTTTAAATAATCTGGTGTTAATTCTTCAGGATGAAGTTTAATTGCATTCAACATTTGATTCAAATCAGTCCAGAAATGGCTATCTGGAACAACCTGCATGTAGTTTGCGCCTGTCATTTGATTAACGATTAGCTTTACGTGATGCTCTTTGTGCCCTGTTTTTACGTCTGCGTTCTTTACGGTAATCAGAACCAAACTGATTTACAGTAACGTTTGTTAAAACAGTTTTATTTTTTTCTTTACGTGTACCACCGAATTTTCTTGGAACTTCAATAATGTCTGTTGTTTTAACAGCAAACTTTGTAGGACGGAATCTTATTTTTGATTCTTTGAGTTCTTTAACAACAATTTCGTGTTTTTCATTGTCAGTTAATTCTCTTTCTTCTACCGTTCCGGTCTGTGGATTGAAAACCCGGTATATTTCCTGTTCACTATTTCCACTTAAAAATAATACATGAAATGTTGGAGATATTTTTATGTATTTTTGGGTAGCTCCGTCAATAGCACCCTCAATAGCTCCGTCAGTTGCTCCCTCATTTTTTAGTTCTTCTTGAACCTCATTTTCAATTTCTTCTGTGATTAGTTGCGGAAATTCATCGACTCTTCCTTCTTCTTCAATTTTCGGTGTATTGATTACACCTTCATTGTTTTCTGACATATTAATATGGTTAAAATAAAAATTATTTTGACGTAAAAATAAGTAATATTTGAATTAGATGCAAGAAAAAAGGGGGCGAACCCCCTTCTTTTTTTTATTCAGCATCTTTAACAGCATACTGTTTCAATAATTTATCAATATCATATTGATATTTCTTGAGTGGATGGTTTTCTTCAGACCATCGTGCTTCAATTTGTGAAAGGCTTTTACCTCTGGCAATACCATAAGCTGCATACATGATGCGTAATTTCTCACGATTTGCCATGTGCTGATATGTGGCATCTTTTGCCGACATTAACCTATCACCTTTAATGTGAACGGTTTTTCTCTGATTTTTGTAAAATTTCTGAATTTCGCTTGCTTTTTTAATAGCGTCCTTCATTGCTGCGATATTTATTTTAACTAAAGTTTCCATAATAATATGATTTTAAATTTATAATAATTTTTATACATTTTGTATTATACATTTTGTATTATACATTTTGTTGTATTTCGCATTATGCATTTCACATTTTGCGTTACGTAATTTACGTTACGTATTTTACGGAATTCAAATTATTATGGTGGTCTGATATTTACCTATGTATCTTTCATAACATTAATATTTTTCCATTTTTTACCTTTGTTTATTTCACATACGGTACTACAACTTATATTATATTTTTTAGCAATTTCTTTTTGCATCACACCAATTTGTAGTGCTTTTTTAATTTCCAATACGATGTTTGGTGTTAATTTTTTTGAGAAAATTCCTGATGTATATATATGTTTTGAATTTTCTGCATGTTCAATCCATTCCAAATTAGTTTCACGATTATCGGTTTTAATGCCGTTAATATGATTAACAATAAGATTTTTATTATCATTATTTTTAAATGTAATTGCAACCAATCTATGCACCCTATGTGTTTTTGCATTGTGTTCATAATCAGTTAATCTTACAACAAGATAATCACGAATAAAATTTTGACGCATTATTTTATCTGTATTGGGATATCCATGTTTTTTTATACGACCCATATTTGACACATAATATAATCCTTCATAGTTGGGTATTGATTTCCAAATTTCGTCTTTTAAATTGCTGGTATTTAAATTTTGATAAATTTTGCGAGCACTATTTTTATAATCTTGTGCATTTTTTTCTTTAACAATATTATCAATATCAACATTTATTTCACTTATTGGGATAAAACCATCTGTTGATTGATTTTTAACATCTCCATAATAATCGACAGTCTCAACATATGGATTACCAAATTCAAAATTAATGAAAATGAATTTACCTTTATACCATTTGGCTATACTGGTATTTCTGCAAGTACCCATGTAGTACGAACCTTCTTTTAAATTTAATTTATTTATCATAATTATAAATTTAATAATAAATACTTGAATTGCAAATAAAAATACCTCATTTGCGAATTATTGAAGTGCTAAATCTAATTTTTTTGTATGCAATTGCATTTCAGGCGTACCATAAAAACAAAAAGCAGTCATCTGGTTCTGAACGTCAGGCTCATAAAAAGCAATAACGTCAGCACCATAGTACTGCAATTTATTATAAAGGTCTTTGAGGGATTCTTCGTTATCGGTTGATAACGATATTAAATAATTGGATTGCTCTTTCCATTCAGCAAATTTGTCAGGAAATTGCTGTGCAAATTCAGCAATTGCATGCCCTGACTGGACGAGTTGATATCCCGGAGAGATATCTTTGCGAGTTACGGTTACTAATTTTACCTACTTCATTGTACTTTGTTTTTTAATAAATACTTAGAATTGTCGAAATATTTCATAACTAATTGTTTCGCTGATTTTAGATAAAAATGGTATCTTTATTGTATATATTATGCCATTATCAAGCTTACGTATCTTAAAATCTTTTTCAATGATAATATATTGATAATAATTTCTGTACTTTGTGAGTAAAATATATGTTTCCTTATCTACTTCTCCGTCACTTGTATTTTCTTTTTTTTCGAAACTTATTATATCGTAACTTCCCCATTCTTTACCATCAGTGTATGTTAATTTCAAAACTTTACCATCGAAATTTACACTAATTGGAGTTTTTAATGAAGTGAATTCGTAATCCCAAGTGTCTCCCAATATAATTGATGACTTTTCATTTGCCACAAATTTAATTGGTGATTGTCCAAATGAATTAAGAGTGATAAATAATATTGTCAATAATACCACGATGTTTTTCATAACCAAAATTTTGTTTAATGTTACAAATATACACAAAAATTTTATTCTACCAATTTAATTTCGAAGTATTTTTAAAAGTTTTTCCGTATCAACATTAGTTTGATTGATGTTAGATTCACGTAATAATAACCAAATTTTATGTATTTTTATTCTATTTGATATTATGTTGCGATTATTTTCTCCCATATAGTGAGTGGAAGAACCATCAATAAATAATGTAACTTCATCGATAAATTTAATCGTTTTTTCGGTAATATTTTTTATTGTGTTAATGTTAATTGGATTTAAACGCAGATTCCTAAATTCGACATTAATGTGTGCCGAAATATTATTTCTATATTTAATAATCGTATCAATTTCATCACTATTTATAAATTGTGTTATTTCATTTAATAAAAATACAAATTCTTGCTTTGATTTTTTTGGTAATGGATGTGTGGCTAAAGCATATAATTCATCATAATTATCAATGATATAATCATATATTTTTCTCATACAATATTTGTCATTACCACTCCTTCTTGCACGTGGATAAATTTTATGAATATCGACAATAATTAATTGATAGAAGTCTTCATATAATAATTGAATGTCTCTATATCCTTGTATCAAATTTAATTCTTCTTCGGATAATGAAATAATTTCATCATAAAAGTCAACATGATACTTTAATTTTAAAATAATCAACTTAATGTTATCTATCGCTTTTTTGAGATTAGCTTCAGTCATTTTGTTATTAATATGAATTTATTTTGTGATTCTGGTGGGATTCGAACCCACGATTTTGCAAGTTTTAGAGACTTGTGCGATAACCACTCTGCCACAGAATCGAGTTCATATACATTTATTTCAACAATACATTGCATTCTTTATACATATCGAGTATTTATAATAAACTCTGTTCGATATGGAAACAATTGCAAATATAATAAAAAATTCGAGAAATAGACTTGAAGTTTTGAAAAAAATTGGCTGGGATACAAAAACATATGGTTATCGTAAATTAAATAGATACATCAAAAATAACAATATCGACATCTCACATTTTGAAACAAAAAGTCAGCAATATATGAGAACAAGAGATTTGATATTATCATCGAAGAAAATACCGCTCGAAAAAATACTAACATCTGGTTCAACATATCAAAACACAACAAATCTTAAAAATAGGCTATATAAAGAAGATATAAAACAGCCAATATGTGAAGAATGTGGGCAAGATGAACATTGGCGTGGAAAACATATAAGTATGATTCTTGACCACATCAATGGTATTCATGATGATAATCGACCAGAAAATTTAAGAATTCTTTGTCCTAATTGTAATGCAGCACTTCCTACGCATTGTGGTAGAAATAGTAAGAGAAATAAAAAAATATTACAACTAAAAACAAAAGAAGAAAAATTTTTAAATAAAAAACTTCAATCTATTAACAGTAGGCTCAAAGAACGTCCAGTGCGTGAGAAACTTCAAAAAGATATTATTGAATTAGGATATGTTGCAACTGGTAAAAAGTATGGTGTTAGTGACAATTCGATTAGAAAATGGATTAAGTTTTATGAAAAATATGATGTACATTAATCATCTTCAAATTTAAATATCTTTTTTCTTATAATGGCGTAGTTTGCAAAGCATAAACACATTATTTTGAACTCTTTTCCTTCTTTAGCCACCTGATAGATGTATTTCTCACCTTCTTTTATCACACGCTGCAGTTCATTCACATTAATTCCCCATTCTTCCCTTTCTTCAGGTGTACTATTTTGCATTATATAATCATACCCGTCACAAAATCTATCAAATTCTGAGACCGGGTATGTTCTTTTCAGGAGTTCAAAATCTTTTGGCATCTAATTGATGAAATAATCGAGTTCACCAACCTTTTCGGTAACTGGTTTCATTTGGGTGAGTCCACCGTCCAGTATCATTATAACCATTTCGTCAAGCTGTTCACCCAACTGGTCTTGCAGTTCTTCCTGAGTTTTGTCAGCATCTGACACTTTGGCAAAGATTACTTCGTCAAATTTGTCATTTTTGACATATATCTTGCTGCTCAGTACCGGAACACCGTTTTCGTCCTTTTCTCTTTTGATTATGCCGTGAAAACACCTGTTCCAGTCAGCTTTCGCCATGAATATTTCGGTAATTTCAACTTTCATTTTCTTTTCCATTTTGATACTTATACGAAAAGGATTTAAAAATGTTACAAAAAGCACTAATAAATTAATGCTTCGTCAAACAATTTATTTTCAATGAAGATTTCAACTTCATGAATATCTTCAATAATTTGACTATAAACATAAAAGCGAATGCCACCAAATTTTAATTTAATTTGATGTATTTCGAAATCTTGGTCGAGTTCTGTGCAGAGTTCAAGAATTTCATCCAGAATATCCAACCATTCTGGAACAATCGGAGTGCCGATGCTAAACCCATACCATCCGTGTGGAACATAATCCGCATACTTTTTTAAGAAATATCCATCGGTTTTTTCAATATTATAATAGTATGTCGCATCGTCAGGATTCTTGTCTTTATAACGATAAAGATTTTTAATGCCATCGGGAAGTTTGATTGGCTTCAAATCGTACTTGGCAAATATTTGCTCAACATCATTTAGGATTTTCATGATATTCTCCTTTCTTATAAAATTCACATTGATTAAAGATTGGCAACATTTTATCTTTTTGGCTGACCATCAATCTTGCCTTCATTTTCCAATCAACATTTAATACTTTATCATCATATTTAATGCCAGTTTCGTGAGTGGGTGAATATTTATTATCCACCTTATATTGAAATATTGCGTCTTTGGATAATGTGATAAAGCCGTGTGCAAATCCTCTCGGAATAAATAAGCTTAATTTATTTGTACCATCCAAAATAATCGATACCCACTCACCAAATGTCGGAGAATCGACACGTATATCTACCACAACATCCAATACCATTCCTTTAACCACTGACACTATTTTAGCTTGATTATATGGTGGTTTTTGAAAATGAAATCCTCTTACAACGCCACGATATGATTTGGATTGATTTTCTTGAACTACATTGAACTCACCTATGTAATTTTCAAGTTTTTCGTGATTGAATGTCTCAAAAAAATATCCTCTTTCATCACGATAAATGTGCGGTGTTATTATTAATACATCAGGTATGTTTGTTGCAGTTACATTCATAGCCGTTCTAAGATTTCACTGAATTCTTCATCAGTTCCATTGAATTTTTCTCTGACGATACTGATTGGTGTTAATATCCCATACATTTCGCCATATGCGTCTTCATATATTACAAACAAATCATCGGGATGTTCATTTGAAAATGGCTTAACTAACGTCAATGCGCTATCGCCATCACTATTAATAGTTATTGCTTTTCTCGGTGTGTACATGCTGGATTAATTTTTTTGTTTCTTAAATAATATTTTTGCTTCGTGCTCATTGCCCCACTCTTTGGGTTTATTCTCTTGATAATAAATTACTTCCCAATTATCTGCACCAAATTCGTTTAATTTATCATTTAATTCTTGAAATAATTTATATTTGACGTAAACCATTTTATATTCCCACATAACATTCGTTTAATATAAATACGAAAAATTATGTTTGCGGAGAGAGAGGGATTCGAACCCTCGGTACTGTTACATACGTCAGTTTAGCAAACTGGTGGTTTAAGCCACTCACCCATCTCTCCAATAATCAAGCCACTTCTGATTGAATAACAAAACCTTCCTCATATTCGTCTAAAGTAAACGAACTTGGAAAAGTATCTGGGTCTTCTGGATTCACATTTATCCAATCATTTAGGTCTTGTTTATACATGCTTTTATAGACATGATTTCTTGGGTCATCAATTTTTTCTTGTAGATATTTAAGAAGATATTTATGTGCATCAATTTTATTTTCTGCCATTACATAAAATTCTTCACCATAGCCATTGTGATTAAAATGATAAAGTTTCATGATTATTTATTTTTATAACGTAAAATTACATTCGTTGAAATCCTGTAAGCCAGAACTGCTTCCTGATTATAGTGTTCCAGTGTAAAGTCAATAATCTCTGACATCTGTTCTTCAGTACAAACAATTCTGCAGGGTATCATTCTGTCAATATAAAGTTTTCCAGTAGGACTAACCCACTGACCTTTGGCTGTTTTCATTATTGTAACACCACCAGTTGTCTTTTTTACAAAAGCATCCCATGCTTTGTGGTGTTCAAAGCTGAATTTCTGGTCTTTATTGTTTGACGCAGGGACTAATATTTCCCATAATTCATTTTCCATTCGGCAAATATACGAAATAAATTTGAATATGTTACAAAAAAAATAAAAATAACGTGAGCGTACCCAGAATTTTATAAATATTCATTACAGCCGTAACCCGAATTCTGCTTTATGTAGTAATTTATCTAATGCACCAACCCGACTATCACTGAGTTGCTTTCCCTCTAAGTCTATTTGGCTTGCACCACTCCGCAGTATTAACGACTGTTTAGGTCTCCTGCGTCCAGCAACGGTGTTCGGAGTTTTCTCATGTAAAATACACGCTACTACTCACTTATAATGAATATCTATAAAATAATGTTTAGTTTTTCCAAGTCTTCTTTAAATAAAATCCGAATGTTTTTATTGTTATTTTGTTTTTGAACCAATTTCATTTTTTCTTTATCTTTAGGAAAAAAATATCCTTTAATTTCAATATACTCATCTGTATTTGGAAGATAAAAATCTGGAAAATAATTTCTTGTCACATTATCGGCTTTTTTATATTGCATTGAAATTTCTTTTGACCTTATCCAATCAACATTATTTTCATTAAGATATTTAGCATATTTCAATTCATATGTTCCCTGAACGGCAACAAATTTATTCATATGTGGTGAAAATATTTTATAATATTTGGTTTTTATGATTCCGTTGTTATTTCCAGATGCAATTTTTGAAAGTTTTTCTTTTGTAATTGTTGAAAGTTTTCTACCTTTTAATGTATGCTCACCAAGATATTTTCCAGAACATGCTCGTGAACAAAATTTACGTTTAGAAACTCTTTTTTTAAAATATTTTCCACAACATAAACATTTTACAGTATTTTCATTTTTCTTACAAGGATTACAAATTATTTTACCATTAAAATTTGGTTTTTTTCTTTTTACTCTTTTATTGCATATTGAACACTTATGATAATATTTTGCCATAGTTTTTTATTATAAATACAATGATTTTTAATAAAAGCGATGTTCTGAAGTTCCTCTTATGAGACACTTTGTCCTATAAAATGTCCTATAAGCGATGAATCCTCTGTGTTATTTTTTTGTGTGGCGGGGTAGTCGATTTTTGTATAACCACACTAATATTCTTGTTTTTCTTTTAGTGGCATTGGAAGATTTTTCTTTCTTTCGACTTCAACCAATTTAGAAAAATCTCTGTAACTGATATTATATCCAAGTTTCAAACAGAGCGTATGACCTTCGCCATCATAATTTTCAATATCAATACCTCTCCAATCATCTACAATAGTATATATTCCATTATATTTGAAATAATCACTGCTGGGTTTGCAATGTACAACAACTAAATCACCTTTTTTAATTGGGTTTAGATGTTGTTTCCAGAACAAATTCACCTTTTTATATTTCTTACCCTTGTAATTCATATTAAGTTTTTCTCATTATACGAATAAAAATTTAAAAATGTTACAAAATTGAGCGAGATATGGGATTTGAACCCACGACCCCGACTTTGGCAAAGTCGTGCTCTACCACTGAGCTAATCCCGCATTTTAAAATAAGTTGTGTGGAGCACCATCGGTCTCTGCACGTTACCGCAGTTTTAAGTTACCGGGGCAGACTTCACACTCCATGCATACAACTCACTTTTTTTGTTAAGGCATCAACCGAAAAGTTTTCAGTATATTCCTTAGTTTTTCGTTTTCAAGCCAGTAAACATAACCGTCCGCTTTTTCATAAGCATCGAACTGTGTTAAGGCATTAACGTAAAAATTGTGGATTTCACCATCCGTAGAGGTAATTTCCACGAGCCAGAGTCTTGCAATTTTCGGATTCTTTCTGTAGAAAGAATCGTCTTTTACGACTTCTGGCTTTTCTTGCTTCTTTGTTTCTCTAAACAACATTTTAATCGCAATTTATCAGCAAGCGGATAAACTACGATGTGTTTGTTTTCTTCATGTATGCAAAATTACTTAAAAATTCTTTTAATCCAAGCAAAATGTTTTCTTTTTTTCAAATACTCGAAATCATTTTCATATTCATTGGCTTCACGTTCAAATGAAAGATTATAATATGCTTTACTTCCATAAAAAAATAATTTAATCAACCATTCAACAAAATACCAAATGTAGAAAAAGATTATCAGCATTTCTAATTGCTGTTGCCAATGAATTTTTTCGTGGTTTACCATTCGTTTTAACGTCAAATATTTTTCTTTGATGTAAATACCGAATGGTGCTAATGTAATTCCTGCTGCAAAGCCAAACGTGATAAAACTCACGAAGCCGTTCATTTTTTTTACTTTTGGTTTTAGACACATATTAATCTTTTACCATAAATACTTTGGTACATCTGGTGAGATTCGAACTCACAACCTTTGGTTTCGTAGACCAATGCGCTAATCCAATTGCGCCACAGATGCATTTGTACCCTTGGCAGGACTCGAACCCGCAAACCTCTTGGGTCGAAACCAAGCATTCTATCCATTGAACTACAAGGGCGTTTATTTTTTGTACTCCCAGCAGGAATCGAACCTGCATCTAAGGTTTAGGAAACCTTCACCCTATCCGTTGGACGATGGGAGCATATTAACATAGTGGTATTTAATTCCTAATGGGTCGCCTTCTTCAGTTAAATACTTTGCCATTGCATCTCTACTTCCCTCTCCATATCGGATTATAATGCAATGCTTATATTCATCCATAAAAGCATAACCATTTAATTTTACTTCTTTACCTTTTTCATCCAGCACTATAAGTGGTGGCATGTTTTCAATCGTGAACTTCATTAATCACATAAATTACTTCATCGCAGCAAATTACAAAATCTTTTCCTTCCGGCACTGCAATTACTTTTCCACATTTTGGACAAATAACTGTTTTCATTTTGTGTGTTTTTGTACACCCGGTGAGATTCGAACTCACCACCCTCGGTTTAGAAGACCGATGCTCTATCCAAATGAGCTACGGGTGCATAGATTACAAATATAAGAAAAAGAGTGGAATTACCCACTCTTTTTTCTTTTATTTTTAAACCAAGCGAATGGATTTACTTTAGCCAGCAAGAAGTATGAGATAAAGCATGAGGCTGAAACAAGGTAAAAAATAGAAATTGAAAACCAATAACTGCCTGTTGTATCCATTAGCCATTTGAGTAAAGCATCGTATCCCAAGGGATTGAAAAAAGTCCCTAAGAACAGAAATAAGGTTGCTGTTTTTTCCCTGTTTACCACCTTCATCACTTTCCATAGTTTTAGGATTAATAATTATTATTTTTACTTTAAAGTATCGAGATAATCGGTTACATAATTAAATACTTTCTCTTGCGTATTTTCATTCCATGCAGGATGATTTAATATGTTATCAAATGTTACAAAAACATTTGGATTATTTTTCTTATAAAGTTTTTGGTTTTTTGTATCAATTGCCCAGATGACACCATCCACATTGATTGTGCTTTTTTCTTCTTGCTGCCTTTGCAACATTTTTTGTTGAAACAATTCCTTTTTTTGTTTTTCGTTTGCTAAGAATTTTTCCAAATTTGGAATTGCTATATCAACACCCAATCCACCGTCAACATTTCTTTCTTTATTCATTGACCTGCGTTGAACACTCTTTCTAAGCATCACCGTCTTTAACACATTGTTTCTTATGATTGCCCACATTTCATCGCCAGTTGAATCTTTTGCGAAAACACCATCATCAGAAAATATTTGATAGAATGGTATTCCGGGGTCATATGGATTTGTTATGGTATAAAGTGGTGATTTTGGATTTGGCTTAAACGCACCCAAAAAAATGCCATAATCTTTTGAATCAAATTCGTGTGTTAAAATGCTATTTAAATTTTTTCTTATTTCAGCATCTTCTTCCGGTGTAATGTCACCACCAGATTTCATCCTATCCAATCTTTTTCTCATCTGGTCAAAAGCGTGTCCGCTAATATCAGTTTCAAAAAGATTAATTTCTTCATTGATGATGGATAATACTTTATTCTCTGGCTTCATTACAATCGTATTTCATATAAATACTAATACGAATGAAACGAAGAAATCTTGAAAAGTTGCTCCTTTTTGAGCCGACAGTGAGATTCGAACTCACGATTGTCACTTTACGAAAGTGGTGTTGTTGCCACTGAAACCATGTCGGCAATGAGAGCCGAAGGTGGGATTCGAACCCACGTGGGATATTATCCTCTGGTTTACAAAACCAGTGCTATCGACCACTAAGCGACTTCGGCATTTATTTATTTGCTTGATATATTAAAATATCGTGTGGTGCTTTTTTATTTCCACCAAAATAGAGGAAAAGTTTATAACCTAAATTCCAAGTATTTTTTAATGTGATTGGATGAACTGTGCTATGATGTTCAATACCATCAGTTACGGTATATTCAATTTGTCCAAAAACACCACTTTTATATTTCAATTCAAATCCATAACATTTGTTTAATTCAATATCACAAATTGGTATTGTTGGTACTCTTAATTTATTAATATATTCATATCCAACAATTTCAATTTTATCCAGAGTTTCGTTGGGTCTCCAACCAAACCTCACTGAATTTTTGTGATGCCAACCAAAACTGAAACCAAATAATTTATTCACATCGTGTTGGTCTTCATCATTAAACAAATAAATTGCAGTTTCAGTGAATTTAAAATATCTGATAATTGAATAATCTTTATTCCTGTTGATTAATACTGGTATGAAGAAATCAAAGTACGGAAATGGTCTTCTCTTATTCTTCGGTATTATTTTCTTCATTTTTTTCTTTTCTGACTGCAATTATGTCTTTTATTGTATTAACAATTCCTGCAATAAAAAATACAACAAATGTAAGTAATAAATATCCACCGGAAATTGCACCAATCCATCCACAAACTGTTTGTGTTTCAGGAAATCTTCTTCCAATTGCGACAGCAAGTGCCAAGATTATGAATGCAGCAAGGATTTTAACCAATCCGTAATGTTCGAACCAGCGTTGTATTGCTTTAAGTATCTTTTTCATGTTGCGAGTTTAATATAAATACTCAAGCAATATGACCGATTCTTTCTTTAACGTGATTTTTATATTTTTCAATGTTTCTTACCGCTCCACGAGTTGCGGGATGATAAATAAATTCGTGTTGTATTTGGTGTTTTTTGAGTTCTCTTTCAACTTTTCTGCCCATTGCAATAACCACACCTTTGAAGGACAAAATGTCCTCGATTTTGTCTTCGAAGACGTTTGCGAATGCACATTCATCCCAACAAATATCAAGATTTTTTAATGCTTTATAAAGGTGTCCTGCAGCAAGGCGTTTATCTACCCATGTAACATTCATTCGAATTGCAGTTGGACTTCTGCGTTCACCAACAAAAAGGTATTTTTTCATATAATTTTATCTAATAAAAAAAATAAAAACAAAAGAAATATCGTATAGATTCCACCATTGTTTACCACATATTTTCCAAATAACGTGAAACCATTAAATTTGATGACAATATTATTTGATGAAATTCGTTTTCCATTTTCTATTAAAATTCTTCCAGAATAATATAATTTAAGCCATTCTAATAATCTTATTGCAATTAAGGTCAAATACTTTTTTTTCTCATCATTTTCATGGTTTAAGAATTTAAATGGAAAATATTGTCCGAAAGCAATTGTATTTTTGTTGATTTTACCCTTATCGTTTAGATAATACGAATATAAAACAGGACGTGGTTTTTCGACCATGAAAACATTATCGTCACGACACAATTCATTGAAAAAAATATTTGCTTGTTTTAAAATATAAAACGGGTCTTTTAAATCGAAATTGAGTTTTTCGAAAACAACAAAAACAACAATTAGGCATAATAATATTACTGTTATAATCATGTGTGATAGAATTTATTGCCCTTTTTCAATTTTTGATACAATCTTTTCCAGAAAAAGTACCGTTCACTAAGCTTTGGATATTCGTACATTTTATAAAAATTAAAAAACAAAGATAATAATTAAAATGATGATTCCAAATCTTTTTTGCGCTCCGGGCAGGACTTGAACCTGCGACCCTCTGATTAACAGTCAGATGCTACTACCAACTGAGCTACCGAAGCTTATATTATACCAGCAGCAATTTCTTTATGACAATTAGAACAAACAAGCATACATTTATCCAATTCTTTTTTTATTGCTTCCCAACTTTTTGTATATCCTTTTTGACCGATTCCAAATTCTTTATTATTTTCAGGATGATGAAATTCAAGTGCTCCAATATATTTATCATATCCACACTTTTCACATTTTCCACCTTTATATGCAACTGCTTTTTCTTTTAAAACTCTTCGTCTTTTGGTTACTGCATCAACAACACATTTTTTGCATCGCCATCTTTTTGTGCCATTACCATTTCCAACACAACTAAATTCAGTTAACCCATGTTTTTTACATTCTTTAATCATAAAATACAATTTATGCATAAATACGTGGTTAACACAAATTGTTAACCAAAAAAATAAAACGCAGCCGATTTCGAGAACCGATTTCGGGTTTAACTACTCCTTTATAACAGTTTGCGAGACTGTGAGCACTGCGTTTGTAGTGGTGAAGGGACTTGAACCCCCAACCTCTTGGGTATAAGCCGAGTGCTCTAACCAATTGAGCTACACCACTATGGAGAGGGACAGGTTATTTATACCTTTAAGGGACTCCCTCAGACCCATTTTGAGCAGGAAGCGGGATTCGAACCCGCAACTTTCAGCTTGGAAGGCTGACGCTCTGCCAATTGAGTTATTCCTGCATTTGCACTTCCTACTTCGTGTAGTGCGAACCGCATGGATGGGGGTGGTACGGGGCAGAATCGAACTGCCGACACATGGATTTTCAGTCCATTGCTCTACCAACTGAGCTACCGCACCGTATTTACAGGATGCCTTGTGAGACAGTTACCCAAGCCACGCCCTCTGTGACCCGACCTATAAAAAATTTTCACACTCCGAATCGCCCACTTTCGGATACTCACCTATTCGGTGAACAATGTTTTTCTGGTTAGGACAAACACCCGTGCGACCAGTTCTTAATTGCTGTTGGAGAAGGATTTGAACCCTCTTGTCCACCTGCGCATGGCAGACGTTTTGCCCATTGTAAACTACCCAACAATTTTGCACTTCCTCGTTAATCACCGTGTAGTGCGAACCGTTGCGGTGGGGAGAGATGGATTTGAACCACCAACCTCTCGTCATTACTCACATTCAGTGGAAGCGTTGTTAGAATTGTGCGCACGTTAACAACAACCCTCATTCTGTCTGACTTTTGTAAGAGGACTACCTACTTTCGTAGTTCAGTTTTCACACTGACGAGTCTACCAATTAACCCTATCTCCCCATTTGCACTTCCTACTCTCCATATCGTGTAGTGCGAACCGTTTCGGTGGAACGGGCAGGACTTGAACCTGCAACCATCTGCTCTTCAGGCAGACACTCTACCATTGAGTTACCGCTCCATTTTGGTTCTGGTGTGAGCCTCATACTCACGTCCCCCGAAAGTATTTCAACTAACTTGGATGTCTCTCAACTACTTATCGTGTACTATTCGCACTGCCAAATGCGAGTACATGATTTCGCCACTGAACATCAGGGCAGCTTCTTATGCAACCCAGAACCCTGACATCAAACCGGGTCATGACTCCTTTTTGATGTGAAAATCGTGTGATGATAGTCCAATGCACACGACTTTGCGGAGAAGGTAGGATTCGAACCCACGGGACTGTTACATCCAGCAGTTTTCAAGACTGCCACCATAAACCACTCGGACACTTCTCCAAATAAATGACTCCTGCGTGTGAGACTTGAACTCACCTTCACCCATTTCAGGGGGCAGCATTGCCAGCTATGCTAACCACAGGTAGCCATTTCAACGTTGCAACGTTAAACCTTCGTCAAGGTTTGTTGGGAAGGTGGGATTTGAACCCACGTGCAACCAAACTACACTTTCGACTGCTTATCAGGCAGAGGTGATACATCCCAATGTTCCTCATAATGTAATTCTTTATGACAATTAGAACACAGTAAATCACATTTATCTAATTCAACAATAATTCTTGACCAACTCAAATTTTGATAACGTGATATTCCAAATTCTTTTTCTTCTGGGTTTCTATGGTGAAATTCTAACGCAGCAATACATTTATCATACCCACATTTCATACATTTTCCACCTAAATATTCAACACCCATCTCTTTAAGCCGTTGTCGCCTATTTTTTACCTTTTCATAATTTCTTTTTCTTTTTTCAATTTCACACAATACCAGTCTCTTATTTTCAGTGTTTGCAAGAACAGTTGTTCTTGATATCTTAAATTTTTCTGCTGTTTCGAAAATAGTATGTGATTTATAATATTCATTAAGTTCAATTTTCTCAGCCTCATTCAATATTTTACGACCATCAATTGGTTCATTCAATCCGGCATTTATACAATGGTAGGATACTGTGGGTTTAGAAATGTTCAGCATTTTACTTATTTCGCCATAACTTTTTCCAGAAAGTCTTAGTTTAATTACACTATCTTTTGTTTTCATACTTTCGATTAATTAATTATCTCATTATTTATAATAAATAGTCGAAAGTATGAAAAAGATTTGCGTTCGGGGCAGGATTCGAACCTGCGGTGGGATTTCTCCGTCTGCTTAACAGGCAGGACTTTTCGACCAACTAAAGCAACCCGAACAAGTGCAGTGAAGGGGGTTTCACCCTTCCTTTCATACGTATTGGCATGCATGCGTATAAAATTCAACGCCATTAGTTTGTTGAACCGTAGAGTCGGGAATGGGATTCGAACCCATGTGTGCATAAGCAAACGGTTTTGCAGACCGCCCCTTTCAACCACTCAGGCATCCCGACAGGTAATCCAGCATGTCAAAGAACATCTTACAGTGAATATAAGATGTTAACCTTATATTCGGTGTTTATAAGCTGTAAGACTTATATTTTTGAGCCAAGTACAAGAATCGAACTTGTATCCCCTGAATACCACACAGAGATTCTATCCGTTAAACTAACTTGGCAATATGTAAAGAACGCATTAAAAACAAAAAACCCGGAACTTTTTTGGATTCCGGGTTCTGATTTTATTTCAGTTTTATTTTACCACCTACTTATCTTTTTAAGTTAATAAAACCTGAACCCGTATCCGCAATATTATTTCTGCCGAAATCTGAACAGAATGTACCTTCTCCAATACGACTGGTTGTCGTTAGACTCGATACTAATATGTACGCTATTCGTTTCATCGTTTTATTTTTTTCGTTTTTAATAAAAAATTGGTCTTTTCATAAACTCATTTTTACCTAAATACGATGCAAAGGTATAAAATGTTTCATAAATACCAAATTATTTTCAATATTTTTTTCATTTTTTTTACAGAAAAAATCTAACTCGTTAATATTCAATGTATATGAACCCAAGTTAAAATTTGTCCTAAGATAAAATATAATGCACCGACAACTGCAAAACCAATAGCCATCCCTTTCATTCCATCAATTATTGTTGACTTATAATTAAAGTTCGGTACATGTTTATTTGTTGGACTTTTTCTCACCCAAATAGTATAAATTGTCACCCCTAATATGTAAAGTAACAATATTGTTAACACAGTATTCATGATTTATAATTTTTTATAAATACTCTCAAAATAATTTAAAAACCCCGAAAATATCGACTTTCCGGGGGTTTTCTTTATTTTTTTTCGATTCGTTCGTGCTTTTTTAGCCACTGTTCAAGATATGCTTCATCATTACTTATGAATCCATCGTGACAATCTGCTTGAAAATCTCTTACAAGCCTTTTTAAATCTTCCATTGTCAGGTAATATCCTGCAACGTACTTTTCACCAATAATTTTGTTTTCCAATATTATCATATTAACCGCATTTACTGTTTCCACATGCCATACATGTGAGGCAACCTTCTTTAAATTCCAAATGGTCACTACCACAATTCGGGCATTTTTTATTTACTTCAATACCATCTTTAATGTATTTCTTTATCACACGAGCAACACCATTTTTCCAAGTGTTGATATAGTCTTCTTTAAAGTTCAATGAATCAATTAATTCCCACGTATAAAGAAGTGGCATTCCATGCCTGAGAACTGCAGATATGAATTTTGCATAGTTCCAGAATTCAGGATTGAATGCATGATTTAAGCCAGTATGTACTTGTCTTTCGCCATTAGCGTCAATATATTCAATGTCATATCTTTTTTTTCTGACTTTAACCAATTTACCATTTTCATCTGGTTCTTCAACTTCAAAGATTTGCTTAACAATTTCACATTCTTTTAAATTGTTTGGCAGATAACTCAAGCCGTTTTCATTTTTACCTGTGAAAATTTCATATGGTCTGCCGTCTTTTAATCCAACAACTGCAATCCATTTTTCAAGACTGTTTTGAAAACGATGAATTTCACCTTTTAATCTCTTAGGACGTTTTGGCGCATGCGTATCATGAAATTCACTTTCTTTTGTTTTCTTTTCTTCAGTGATTAACACACCACTGCGTGAACCATCACGATAGACAGTACAACCCTTACAGCCAGATTTCCATGCGGTTTCATAAACTTTTGCCACCATTTCTTCAGTAATGTCACTTGGGAGATTGACTGTCACTGAAATTGAGTGGTCTACGTGTCTTTGTAAACGACCCTGCATTTCAACCTTTTTTAACCAATCGACATCATTTGCCGTTGCTTTATAATATGGCGATTTTTTCACAACTTCATCGAGTTGCGCATTATCCATTGTTCTTACAACATTAACGTCATATCCATTCAATTCAAGCCATGTTTCGAATTTATGGTGAAAGACTGGATATTCAGTCCACGCAATTCCTTCTTCATCAACAAAATCAATGCGAACATCTTTTTCCTGTGGATTAATTTTACGTCTACGTTTGTAAAACACTTCAAATGCTGGTTCAATACCCGAAGTTGTTTGTGTCATGATTGAAACAGTACCAGTTGGTGCAATTGTGAGTAATGAAATATTTCTACGTCCATATTTCATCATATCTTCAAACAATTCTGGGTCTTCAGCAGCTATTCTAAGAATGAAAGGATTTTTTGTTTCACGTTCGCCATTCCAAACGGAGAATGCGCCACGTTCTTCTGCCATAATAACACTTGAACGATATGCTTTTAATTTTAATGTTCTATGTACTTTTTCACTAAAATCTGTTGCTTCATCAGTTCCATAACGTAAATTCAAAGCTGCAAGCATGTCACCTTCAGCAGTTACACCAAGTCCGGTTCTTCTACCTTTAAGCGTCATTTCCTTGATATTATTCCAAAGGTTGATTTCAGTTAATTTAAGAAATTCATCTTCGGGGTCAGACTTGATTTTTTCAAGAATTGCATCAATTTTTTCAACTTCCAAGTCAATGATGTCATCCATATATCTCATAGCAATAATGACATCTTTTTCAAACAAATCCCAATCAAATTCTGCTTCCTTGGTGAAAGGATTTTTAATATATCCAAACAAATTAATTGCTAACAATCGACAACTATCGTATGGACATAGTGGAATTTCGCCACAAGGATTTGTGCTTACGGTTGTGAATCCTTCATCAGCATAACAATCTGGAACACTTTCTTCCATAATCTTATCCCAGAAAAGTATTCCCGGTTCGGCAGATTTCCAAGCATTGTGAATAATTTTTTTCCAAAGTTTTTGCGCATCAATATCTTTAATCATTTTTGGATGTCCCTTTGTAGGAAACATTTGAGTGTATGTAGTCCCTTGCATTGCACACTCCATGAAATCATTATCAATTTTTACCGATACGTTTGCGCCAGTTATTTTTCCCGGTGTCATTTTTGCATCAATAAATGCTTCGGAATCTGGATGTTTTATTGAAATACTAAGCATAAGTGCGCCACGTCTACCGTCTTGTGCGACTTCTCTTGTGCTATTTGAATATCTTTCCATGAAAGGTACAACACCCGTACTGGTAATTGCACTATTTTTCACCGGACTTCCTTTTGGACGAATGTGGGACAAATCGTGTCCGACACCGCCTCTGCGTTTCATTAATTGTATTTGTTCTTGGTCTATTTTTAATATTCCACCATAGGAATCTGATTCACCCTTATTACCAATAACGAAACAATTGGATAAAGATACCACTTGGAAATCATTGCCAATACCTGACATTGGAGACCCTTGTGGTACAATTCTATTGAAATTTTTTAATGTTTCATAAATTTGTTCTTCTGTGAGAGGGTTTGGATATTTTGCTTCGATTCTTGCGAGTTCTTTGGCAAGTCTTCTGTGCATCTCATCCGGGTTTAATTCGTAATAGTTTTTTTCGTCCTTTAAGCAGTATTTTGTAAGCCAGACTTTTGTTGCCAGTTCGTCACCCTTAAAATACTGTAATGTTGATTTTTCTATTTCCTGTTTTGAATAAATTTTTTGCGATTTTTCTGTCATAATTTTTTATAATTTTTTATGAAATTTTATGTTTGCAAATATATGCAAGGGCAACCATAAATACAAGGGATTCTTGACATTTCACAATTATTTTTAAAAAAATTTTTCACGTTTTTTTAATCCACTATGGCTGAAACTTTTAACAAAAAAAGGGTGTCGGAAAACACCCTTTAAAACGGAAATAGATACGAAAAAAAACAGAAAAATAATTATGTGTGTGACATATTATTTACATCAAAAGTAACATTACCTGTAGCCGTACCAGTTACAGTATTATTATCACTATCTTGTGAGTCATCTTTTTCATCCTGTTCGCCTAAATCAGCAATAAGATTTTTTGCTTTTTTCTGATAGCCAGCGTCTTGTGTGCTCATGCTTCTGTATGATACAGTAGCGTTATTTAAAGTCATGCTCATTGCAGATGCACCAGCAGCAGTTGCAGCAAAGTTATAGGTATTTCCATAACTTACACCAAATGTGCTGCCAACATCAAATGCGTCCTGATTTGCAGCAAGATAAATGAAGTTCCAGCCTTCATTTTCACATTCTTTAATAAGTTTTTTTATCACATCGCCTTTATTGCCCTGTCTTGCAACATATTCCTGACTTGCATTTTCTTTACCGTCAGTAACAATACAAACCAATACTTTATCGGGTTTTTCTGAGCCTAATTTAATACGGTTTGCCTTTACAGCGTTGATTGTTTTACCAATTGCATCAAGCAATGCTGTCATCCCTCTTGGTGTCCAAGTGTCGTATGTGATGTCTGGAACATCTTTTACGTCAACATCATCATAAAGTAACTGATATTGGTCATCGAATAGTGCAACAGTGAGTGTTGCTTTGTCTTTTAGCTCCCTTTGTTTTTTAAGGAACTCGTTGAAGCCATTGATTGCTTCATAAATTACACCGTTCTCTGACATAGAGCCAGAACGGTCAAGAATACAGATAATTTGAGTTTTTTCGTTTGAAGAAATTATTTCTTCAGTAACGGTAGTCGTAACGGTTGTCGTTACTTTTTTCTTTTTAGTCATGCTTCATAATACTTAAACTTAAAAGTTATTTTCCCCAAATATAACATCTTTTATTTAAAAATGCAAGTTATTTTTATTTAGACTAAATAAAAACAATGGGGAATATAAATACTTAAAGAAATGTTTTTAATGTATTTATACATTTCAAAACATCTTCTTTAATTTCATTTGCGGTAAAACGAATTACAATCCAACCATTATTGGTACTAAATTTATCCCTGCGTTTATCAATATTTCTCACCTTTTCTTGGATATGTGTATTTCCATCAATTTCCACATCTATTTTCAAAACTGGAAACGCAAAGTCATATGAATAAATTCCATTTTGGTAATTGTATGTCCAACCTGAAATATTTGCTGATTTTAATGCATTTTCAAATACTCTTTCAGGATAACTCATTTTACTTGAATGATTTAATTTATATGGTACTTTGTCTGGATTTTTCATTAAAAATTCAATCATTCTTCTACTAATTTTCTTTTTATCTTCTTCTGACCATTTTCGTTTTGGACTTGCTTTGGACATGTTTTGTAAAATAAGATTATGATTTGGATTTAATTCGCAATGGGTCATGTGTCCACCTAAACTACGTCCATTCTGAAAAGTTTTACCACAATATATACATATTGTTTTGGGTGGTTTATTTCGTCTTGAATTTGGATTTTTGGGTCTTACATAATTGGAATGAATTCGGCAATGTGCTATATAAGAATACCGATTTTCGAAGTTTTTATCACATTTATTGCAATGATACATAAAAAATACTTTTATGATAAATACATTGCAAAACGAAAAAGCATTATATTCATTAATTAAATGTTAGTATGAACACAATGCTTGTTTGTTCTCCTATCTGGAATCGAACCAGACCCACCGCTTTAAAAGAGCGGGGCAATACATCCTGTTTGCTATAGGAGAATATTTGTGCGCCCGGTGGGGGTCGAACCCACGACTCACGGATTAAAGGTCCGTTACTCTACCAACTGAGTTACAAGCGCAAATTTGTGGGAGTGATAGGATTCGAACCAACTCAGCCAATGGCACTTGTTTTACAGACAAGCCTATCTCTCCAACGATAGCGCACTCCCATTTGTGACCTCGGTGGGATTCGAACCCACGTATCCTTGATTAAGAGTCAAGTCCGAAAGCCACTACGGATACGAAGTCAATTTGGATATTTCAGTCAGCGATACAGAAAATGCCTAAACTCTTTCAGTCGGCAGAGAGGGATTCGAACCCCCATAGCCAATGGCGAAGGTTTTACAGACCTGTGATTTCACCCACTTACCATTCTGCCGAATATACAAAATAAAAAACCCGACTCTTTTGGAATCGGGTTGTTCATGTCAGATTAAAATCAAAACCATTTAATTTTTGGACATAGTATTCCCGATTCCTATAAGTTGTTTCTTATAAGATTTTTTACCGTAATAATATGTTCCAAAAATAGTCATCATAAAAATGTCTTTACAAAGTTTGAGGTTACAAATGTAAGGATAAATACGATAAAAACAAATAAATGTTACAAAATTTTCAATATTTTTTTACTCAACCAGTCTAATTGTCCAAAAGTCAGCAGCTAAGTTGGGTGTTGTTATATATTCATATGGTAGATAAAAATAACCCTTATCTCCCCACTCCACGCCCCAACTATTCCTCATTATCAGCACTTTCTTTTCTTCATCATATCCAACAGCAAGTACTGCATGACCGCCAATTGATGATTCATTTGGCAGTGGCATAACCACATTTCCGTTTGCAGCAGTATCGTTTGACATGAATGAATTAAATAGCATCATACCGAATGCAACTGTGTATCCTAAAGCAAGGCATTGTTTTATTTCTGTTAAATCATGCGTTACTCTCAAATATTGAAGAACTTGATTATCCTTTGCTATCTGATAGCAACAGAAATTTGGTTTTTCTGCAAATTTGCTGGTATTATAATCCCATTTTGTTTCAGGGCAAGTGCCTTTATCAACCAAACTTTTCATTGTATTTCTCATGGTTGCACCTGCATCGGAATTAATTGTACCCTCAATTGCTCTGGTATTATAATAAATAAAAAGTCTTGAAGGCATGAAATTTTTCTTTCCTTGCTTCATTTGTTCAAATTGAAATGCAGCACCCATTGCATTTGCCGTACATGAACCAAGTTCATATTGGTTATAAATTGGTGGGCATTTTGGTCTTAAATCAACCAAACTTGGTAATGGAATTGGTGCAGTTACTTTAAATTTAAAGTCTCTTGGGTCAGGTAAATCACGTTTCCAACCAAGTCCTAATTTATTTCCACTAACCTGTGGTTCGATTTTGTTTTTTCTTTTTAAAAAATTAAATAGTTTCATAGTGTTGCTTTTAATATAAATACAAAATTGTTTTCAGTGAGTCGAAAGTATTTATAGAAAAATTAAAGATTTATGGGAAATTTTATATACGAACTTAGTGAAGGTCGTGAAATTACAACCGTAGAGGATTTTCTCGAATTTATGGGTAGAGACCCACAAAAATATTCTTTTGGATACGTATATTATACATATCCCGCACGAGCACCAAAGACATTGGGTTCAAGAACAAATCCAAATCCATATTTTGGTAGGATTTTTAAACACAAGCCTTATAAGTTCAGATGGGCAGAAACATACAAAGAATCAATGTTGCGTAAAGACCCTAATTTCCAATTTGTTGGCGGTACAACTGAATACAAGCCAATTGAGGGTGTGAAAATAATGGTGGAAGGACCTAACGGTAGATATTTCCCAATTGTTCCACAGGAAGATGCAACATTTCATACTGTATATACGTTGGATTGGGAAGTTGTGCCTTACGAAGAAATTGCACAATATATTTCAATACCTTCTGGTACGCCACCCCCTATAATTCCAATGTTGGAAGAAAGAATTGCTGCAATTGCTGCAGGAAGTGCATTATTAAAGAATCCGGCATTTAAATACACCTACATGGGTGACAATAAAGAAAGAATACGATAAATAAAAAAAGCTACCGTTTGGTAGCTTTTTTTTATATGCTATATTCGAAACCATCCTTGAATGGCTTACTATATACAGGACGCACCATATTCCAGATTATCGATTCATATGGTTTTTTGTCGTACATTTTGAAAAGAATCGAACGGTAGTCCGATTTCAAAGCTTCCATTGCAAAATCCTTACGTTCAATAATACCATTGGTGTGGTAAATTCTCACGAATTCTTTCAACGATTCTTTTTCAATTTCATCGTATTTTCCTTGCAATGACGCTACGACCCTTTGTAACCAACCATAAAATTCGTCTGGTACTCTGTCAAGCAACTGGTCAAAATTATAGTTATTCACCAAATGTTCCCAAACAGTTATGTTTGAAACATTTGTTAGAATACCGTGCAATCTAACATATTCGTTAAATTTGACTTTAACCCTGAAACCGTTCTTGAATCTCACCACGAAACCTTCCTTGTTGTCTTCTTCAAGCCTTTTTAATTCGGATAAATTATCGAGTCTTACGTCAATTCTTTTCACGACAGTAAAATGCTTTGAATATTTGTCAACAAGATATTCGTATGGGCATTCTTCACCCGTAGTGGTGTTCATTTTTCCAAGTAACACAAGTTCCCTTCTGCTACCATAATCAACCACAATACGGTTTTCTGGATATAAGACTTCAAACAAATAAGTATATTTTGAACTCATTTTTTCCTGAACAGTGTGGTTGAACATTTTCTGTGCTTCCAATGCCTGTTCTGAAATGAATGAGCCTCTTGAAGCAAAAATCCATTGCATACGTGGTTCGTAATAGAAAAGGATGATTAATGACCCATCTACCTTTTCAAAAACCTCATATTCCTGAGACATATCAATGTCTGCTGGGTCATGTTCTTCAAGGTTCATGAACTTCTGATATGGACGTGCAACAATATTACCCTCTGCATCAATAACGAGTCCACGTGCAGATAAAGTATATTCATCCCAGAATTTCTTAGATTGAACTTTTGGTGAATAGTTCAATATCCAAATGTCATATTCTGGATGCTTATTTGCGACAATAAGACTGTTATCAATGTAAGTCTGCAAGACTTTCCAATCGACCTTTTCTAATATTTTGTAATTTAACTTCATAATGCAATTATACGAAGAATATTTAAAAATGTTACAATTAATTACCTCTTTCTTTCGGATAAGGGTAAATTTTATTTCTACTTATAAACATTTTTCTTAAATACTTCGTTTCTGCCTTGTTTTCGCCTAAGACATAAACATATTTATGCTTTGGCATTATTTCCCTACTCTCACAAGAATTGAGATAGTTTTTCGATAACATTTTTATTCTTTTGGCAACATCTTCCGGCATTTTATCAAATTTAACACTATCACCAATTTGCCATTCATCCTGCCAAACAATTCCATCTTCTTTCGCCAGCCTTTTATATACAGACCTTGCTCTGAAATATCTATCGGAAACCCACCTGCCTGATTCTATTTTATATTGTTTCTTTGCACCAGATTTCTTACCAATATAATAAAAGTTGCATGCTTGATATATTGTTCCCAATTCTTTTGCCTCAATATCCGAATACGCCACAAACAAACGAAATCTGGTGTTTTTTACCATCCATTTTATGGCAAACATAATTAAAGAACTTCCCAAATTTTTTGGCGACCAACTGATACATGCCCCCCCTGCTTATTAATCTTTCAATTTTTCTTGTTTCATCGCCAAGCATTTTTGAAAACACACTTGGCATATCCATTATAACCACACCAGCTAAAATGCCATTATATCTTGCGGTAAAAATATTTGTTGGATATAAACTCATTCTTCCAAGCCATTCGTGTCTTTCAATGAAAGACTTTACTTCCTCATAGCAGATTTCCTTCTCTTCGTGCTGTAAAACAAAATCAGCGATATTAAGATTATTTACATCATCTGCAGTTAAACCAGCCAATATTAAATCTTCTTCAAGGTTATTTAATCTGATATCATATTGCCAGCAATGGTCTTTATTGTAATCTCTAATCATTTTGTTGCGTAAATTATGCCGTATTTTAATTGAGCGTTTGGAAAAACTTCTTTTACTATTTCGAGATATTGTCCTTGGGTGAGGTAATGTTGAAATGTGCCCGATTTTGTCACGCCAGATGCTTTATTTTGATTCATATATGTTGACCTGACAAATACCATTCCACCCTTTTTAAGTGCGTTAAATCCAAGCTTTAATACGTTTAATTGAATTTCACGTTCTTTTATTACATTTAATACATTAAAGATTGTAACAGTATCTACATCCCCACTAAAAATTTTATTTACAACTTTGATATTGTGGGTGATACTTCGGTTATATGGGTCAAACACTAAATTTGTCACACCCAATTCTTTTAATCTATTAGTCATTAAATCATATTTTCCACCGCCAATATCAAGATTAACGGTATTTTCTTCCCAGCCAAAATATTTGTGAACAATTTTAAAACCAGCCGGAACTTGTTTAATGCATGATTTTGCTGAAGTGTATTCTTGTAACATGCTGCGAATTTATATAGAATTTTAATCGTTGTCAAGTATTTATAAAAAATTGTTATTCCACGACATGAAAGGCAATAAAAAACAAAGGCTTGTTGAAGTTATGCAAGCTATTGATAAATCGTATAAACCCAAAATGAATGAAATGACTGATGATGATTGGTCATTTTATTCAAAAAATGTTGAGGTTCATATTGACGGCTTAAAAGAAAAATTTTATCCACAAGCAGAATATGTTGATGCTTATCGTCAGAAAGTTGATGTAAAATGGCACATTATACCAGAAATTAGGGATTATGGAATTAAAAGCATGATGATTATGATTGATGGCATTGTAGGCACAATATATTATGAAATCGTATCGTCAGATGAAAACGTACCTGACCAAGAAGCACAACTTGATGTTGCAAAGTATCAGTGGGAATTTAATACTTCAATTACAGATAGAGTTTTTGGTGATGGAGTATATCCAACAGAAGTTGAAATAGATTTCAGTACAATGAAATGTGATGTAATATTTGGTTAATAGATGAAATTGAATGTAATCATAAAAGAAGAAATCGGTGGTTTTATTACTGAATATGGCAAGTATGCTGATGATGAAATCGTTGATTTGAACAAGATTAATCTGCAAGAGGAATACGATAGATTAAATCTATTGCTTTTTGATAATCAATTACCAAAAGTTCCATTGGTGTTAATGAAAATGAGACCGCTTGGTAAGGTACAGGCATTGATTAATAGATACACACGTGAAATAATTGTAAAAAATTTAGCAATTTCCACCTTTTATAAGTTGCCATATAGAGAATTTTTAAATACATTTGCACACGAAATGATTCACGTGAAGCAATTTCTTATTTTTAAGGAAAACGGAAATCATGGATTTTCGTTTGAACGTGAAGCAAGAAGAATAAATGGTATGGGATATGGATTTAAAATAACTGCAACACATGAAGGTGAAATCAACGTGTCTGATAATGTCAGACAAAAAGATTTGATTGCAATAATTATTCACATGAATAAACAATATAGTGTTACTGTAACGACACCGGAAGTTTATAATAAAGAATCTGACCATCTATTCAACTTAATGGAAAAATTTGTAAATCAAGGAAGATTGAGTGATTTGGAAATTACAGTTGTTAAATCAAAAAATCCTGAATTACAACGTTATAGGATTTCAAGGACATTTGCAAGAGGATTTACCTCATCGCCACTATCAGATGCGGTTCTTGAACAATTGTTGAATGATGATATCATCAAAGAGTTAAGAATAAAAAGAGGTTCATCCGTAGTGGTTTCGGAAGAAATTCAATCACCCAAAAATTCAAGTGAGTGGGAATTAGTTGAAATAATTTAATAATATGAAAAATACAGATAGAAAAAGACTTTATGAAGTCATGGGCAGACTTGATAAAACATTTAAGAAAAGAAAATTGAATGAAAGTCCGCAGAAAACATTCACACTTAATCTTTGGGGTGAAGATGATGAAGTATATTTCGAATTTGACAGGTATAGGGACAACAATGCACTTGCCGTTGAACTAATCACTACCAATGGCGAACCATTTGCAATGATTTCGGTTAATATGCCGGAATCAGCGCAACTTGCTGAAGACGAATTTTTCTTGAAAGATTGGAGCGAAAATGAACCAGTTGCAAAATCACTCATTGATATGGGTGCAATTGTTCCAACAGGCAAGAGTGCATCAAGCGGGTATGTTACAGCAAAATCATACAAAATAAGTCCTGATTATAAATAAAAATAACATTATGGTAAAAATAATAAAATGAAAAATCTTTGGGAAAAAATTAAAAAATGGGCAAAAGAAACCGCACTGCCTTGGTTAAAAGTTGCGTGGATTCAAATAGTAAACGTATTTGTTGTATTATTTGCATATGGTAAATTAGACGATGCTGGAAAATCGGGTGCTGCAACACTGGTTGGACTTTGGGGATTTATCCTTTTGGGATATTGGATTTTCTGGAAATTCTTCGGATTGGATAAAGTTATCAAAGCATACATCAAACAGCAAAAAGAAAAAAAGAAAAAGTAAACACACTGGAAACATAAACCCATCGAATTCGATGGGTTTTTTTATTTGTAGCGGGAGTGAGATTCGAACTCACGACCTATGGGTTATGACTCCATCGCTCTACCAACTGAGCTATCCCGCCAAATAATCGACATTACCAAACAATGTCGATATAAATTCTGGTATACCCACCAAAATATCTTTTTTTCATTTTGATTGGCTTTTCCATCCACTGTTTTTTATTTTTTGAAACAAGTTTCCAGTTTGGAAATCTGGTATTTGTTCCCTTTCTTTTACCACGACAAATTTCCATGTCATCATAAAGATAACCACCATACCATTTTTGATTTGAATTTTCGCCACGATTGTAACGACAATAACTACAGCTAATTTTGCCACTGTGCTCAAGATAAAACTTGTATGCACGATTGAATTCACCACGATTAGTGGTTTCGTCTGAGATTTTTTTTGCTTTCATCTTTTAAGTAATTAACTTAAAAGACTGATGCCCTTTCATTTCTCATTTTCATCATCAATATAAATTACGGTTCGAATATAAGTATTATTTTTTGAATAATCATGCCAACGACCATAAAATTGTTTATGTGTAAATGTTTTTATGCTACCACCCATTGACGGGTCAAATATAAATACTCTGTTTTTATCGTAACCAATTACCACAACGTAGTGTCCGTGTGCCCACGTACTCGCCCAAGACTTTTTATATTCTTTTCTACATTGAATTAATACAATTACTGGATTATTGGCATTTATTTGTTTGATTAAGAATCTAATGTTTTTATCGTTTTCGCAAACAGCATTCAATCCAAATTTTTTAAACAAATTGATAAGCTTGTTTGGCTTTATGCCATTTACCGGGCACACTTTTGATGTTTTTAAAACATCTTCATAACTAACCTTTATTTTGAGATATCTTAATATTGAATATGTTATAGCAACACCGCAATCAAAATCATACCATTGTCCTTTCATTGGAACTTTGAGTATTTTTGCCATAACCAATACATTTTTTTTAGTGCCCAGAGTGGGAGTCGAACCCACAAAACTTAGGTTTTGAATCTAATACGTATGCCAATTCCGTCATCTGGGCATTATATTTTAATTATATTTTTATCACCAACATTTTCTTCAATCCAATCATTAGATTTTCTTTTTCTTATTTGTATCCTATTTTTATTGATGGTGTATTCAATATTTAATTTATCGCAACAATCTTTAAAAATGTCCAATATGTCTAATGAAGTGTTAGTAAATACACACATTTTATATCCTCTGTCAAAATAAATACAACCATCTGAATGCAACAATCCTGCAAATAAATATTTATAGTCCAATATTTTTATTTGCCAGTCATATAATTGAATTTTTCTATTTTTTTTTAATCCCAGATTGTGTTGTGGAAATAATTTGGGAATTTCATTTGAATAAACATAAGTAATAACATGATTTTGATAAAAACATGTATTCACCTTATTGTTTGGAAATATTTTTTGTATTGTTTGAAATATATAGTCATTTAAATGATTATATTTAACGTCATTAAAAATACGTAATCTATACGTTCTTTTTGTTTCAGAAACACAGCCGTCACCTAAATACTGCCCCAACAAATATGAATATGATTTATTATCCATCACTTGAGGTTACTTTTTTTCTTTATTATTCGTTTTGGTGTGGTATTTTTTCTTCGAGAATCCTTAGTTTTTAAAGATTTACCACAACCACAATCATTGGGATTGAAATTCTTTTTGATTTTCATTTTTCCAAATGTATTGTCGGGTCTTCAAAACAATCGTTTGGTTTTTGTTCCATAACACCCTTTTCAACTAATTTTTTCTTTGCAAAATCCAACACCATACAGCAAATGTTTCCTTGGTCTTCTTTATGATATTTAAGAAAATCCTCACGGTCTTTTTCCTCTGCAAGTTCAAGTATTCGTATTGCTTCCTGACGGCATTCTTTGCGAATTTCTTTACGAATTGCAAATTTAATTTCTTTTGATAAAAACTTAACTTCTTTACGCATTTCTCTAAACATTATCATAAACATCACTTATGTGAACATAAATACCCGGTTGTTCCGAAAGGTATTCAGTGTATGGGTCATCATAACTGTTAATAAACAACATTCTGAACATTTCAATCATTCCTGTCAATAATTCCATCTTCTAATTCTTTTTTTATGTTACGTTTTGCTTCTTGACGTTCACGACCTTTATCAATATCTCCAAGTTCAACTTTCCACCAGTTTACATATCCTTTCTTGGGATGATTGTCAGGATAGTTTTCACGCATTTTCTTATTTTTTCCGTATGACAACATATCATTTTAATTTAAAAACATTTGGTGGTGAGACTCGAACTCATGCTACCGACAATTGCATCTAAATTGCCGATGTTGGGACACCACACCCGCCTTTGTTTATTTGTAGCAATGCTACCAAATGTTTTGGTAGGGGTGGTCGGACTCGAACCGACACGGGCATTACTGCCCACGGGATTTTAAGTCCCGTATGTGCTACCAATTTCATCACACCCCCGTTTATTTTTACCGCAAAAAGTTTCAGTTAATTCGTTTCTTCCAAAACAATTCTATTATTAAAGCCACCTTTATTATAGAATTTATTGGCTTTTGCTTCTTTAATTTCATTCAAATCAAAACTATGAAATCTTGCAATGGTTTCAAGTACTTGTAGTATATCCGCAAATTCCTCAATGCTTGGTTTTTCATTAAATTCTTGTATTTCTTCCCGAAGTTTTTCATTAAGTTTTTCAAGAAATTCAGTATCGTCTTTTGCAATATGATATTTATGACCAACACCAGATTTTTTTAGTGTCTTCAGTATTTTATCTCTCACCAATTTGTTGTGATATATTTTCATAGCACAATAATTTGATTGAATTTGCTGTCAAATATTTGCGTGAACACTCCCTGACCCCAAGTCATATTAATATAGTATCCTTTGAAAAACCAAGATTGATTTGCGAAATGTTCGCTTTCAATTTGCGGTACGCTAATTGAATAATAATTATGAACGACATAATCAATTAAAAAAGCAAGTTTGTTATTTGGATATGGTTCATAACCATTATTATAACACTTATTACGCCATTCAACACAATGTTCTTTTTCAAGACGTTGCATTATTTCATCTAAATCGTGAGTTTCAAGCCATTTTTCAAATTTCCTATAACGACCTTCAGCAATTTTTTTCTTATCTGCCAAATCGTTGAAAAATTTTTTCATAGAGGCTTTACCTTCCTCAGAATTGAGAAGTTTTTCCAGTAATTCTATTTGTTTACTATGGTCACTCATAATTTCAATGTTTTAAATGTTTTAGTGGAGCAGACGGGATTCGAACCCGTGTGCAGTCATGTGCCCAATACGTTTTCTACAAGTTTATCTGATTTTTCTAAATCAGCAAAACATTTATTTTTTATCCACTGTTTTATTTTACTTCCTTATCTCTCTGTTAAAATAACAAGTTCCATCGAGATGGGTTTATTTGGAAGGTTTTTGCTGCGTTTGCTGCTTCCTTACGCTACCATTGCGAGTTCAGCACTCTCTACAAATAAGCGACCTCTCGTTAGAGAAGTAGGAATGGACATTATATCCTCTGCATTTATTGTTTTGAACCTGTTTTTACGTAGTGTTGCTCAAACTACGACTTGCTTACATACCATTCAAGCATGCTGTCAAAACCAAACTGCCCCAAAGAACGTCAAGGATGCGTACCATCCATTAAAGAAATACTGTATCTGACTTCATGAATAAAGTCTTCAATTATGTTTCATTTAACTCTTCATTAAATTTTTCAATAAATTCAATTCCACCATATATTGTGTCAATATTGGGTTTTTTCCAAGGCTCACTTAATTTTTCTTCGAGATTAATTTCAATTTTTTTGTTCTCTTCAGATTGCTTTCTTATTTGTTCCATCAATCCAATTGGATTATCATTTTCATCCGTAACACTATTTTTCATTTTTTGGCATTTTTCTGAAACTCCATTTATCAAAACCATGTTGCGCAATTTTATATTTATCCGCAACTTCTACAATATCTTTTTCTTCCTTGCCAAGTACACCGCCTATGAACATCGAAACTTCCTGAAATGCTTGAAATGAATCAAATACTTTATAAAATTCGTAGTCTTTTAAAAGAGGATTGATTATAAATTTTGAAACATTATCACTTCTCCAATATTTTTCATCAAGGTGTGTTCTGCCATAATCATAATCGTAAACAAAACAAGGAGCATTAAATTTTCTGAACCAATCCGTTGCATTAAAATTTAATACACTTTCGATTTGGTCAGCAGTGACACCATACCAAGTTTTTTCTTCAAGGATTTCTTTAATATAGTCCAAATCGTATGTTATTAAAGTATTAATGTTTTCATAATCATTATACTCACAATTCTTTTTGAAACTATAGAATTTCCACCCCAGATAAAGTTTACCACAAAATCCAATAATGAAATATGCGCCTCTTGGATATGTTTCGTGATATTCTTTTTTTATGCTGGCATTGCTTAAAAGATATAATGGGTTGTTTTCTTTAGTATAATAACCCCTTTTCCTGAACTCAGTGGGTATTTCGTCCCTTTCAAGTTCAATTATTTGACGGTCATATACAATGGTTTTATCAATGCCTGTGCTTCCAGCAACGCCATCATAATAGTCCTTTTTCTTTGCAATTATATACATTGGGTGACAAATTTAATTCTTTTTTCTGAAAAAACAAATACTATTCAAATTTATATGAATACGAATATTCGACAAATCTATCAACTTTGCACCATTT
>ENA-UPSM01000417-UPSM01000417.1-activated-sludge-metagenome-genome-assembly--contig:-NODE-417-length-60986-cov-5.141275_pt1 | contig 60986 bp, 46 predicted proteins | sample MGYA00238181_ERZ773283 | MGnify/ENA primary metagenome ERZ773283 (study PRJEB29023, sample SAMN05720199) | activated sludge metagenome | isolation source: Anaerobic digester | place: Japan... | reverse complement strand
AGGTCCAGATCCAGGTATGGATCAGCGAGACCACGGAAGACGGGTTGCGGGATATCGGCACTAACCTCGACTACACCCGGTTTGTCCGGGACATCGAGAACAATGGCACAGTTGAACGTATCTCGACGCGCGTTTTCGACCCGACTTCGTACCAGGTGACGCTTCCTGTGCCCGACACGAATCCTTACCGCGACAACGTGCGCATAACGCCGGATTATCCCAGCAGTGTTGCCACGGGCAACGTGTTGGAGAATGGCGGGATCACGACCCAAAGCGGCGCGGGAGTCACCTTCAGCATCATCGACAGCGGCACGGGGACGATAGACGGGATCGTTCGCGGAATTGAGCAGAAATCGGATGGGGACTTGATCTCGAAGCCGGAGCTGCTGGTAGTCGAGAACGGCGTGGCGGACATTCACGCGGGTGAAGAGGTGCCGTACCAGTCGCTTATTTATCAGAAAGGCCGCGCGCAGCTGCAAGTGACGTGGCGGCAAGTGGGCGTGAATCTCGGGATACAGCCGACGGTGCTCGGCGACGACATGATCGAGATAAACCTGTCGAAACTGAATGTGGTAGACCAGCTGCCATCGAGTCCGATCCGGGGTATTGATCTTCCCGTATTCGCGACGCGCGAACAGACCGGCCAGGTGCTGGTGCCCAATGGCCAGACGCTGGTGGTCGGCGGGCTTTCGTCGCGCAACGTGTTCAAGACGGAACGGCGTGTTCCTTTGCTTGGCCGAGTGCCGGTATTGGGCGCCTCTTTCCGTGGCCGGCGGGTCGAGGCACAGAATTCACACTTGCTGATTTTCCTGTCTCCGACGATTGTGGATCTTCGAAATCTCCGGCCGGAAGCTATCAGCGCACTGAACTTCTGGCGCGAGGAGAAATGGAAGAATCTCGACCGCATCGAGCAGGAAATCGAGATCATGGAAGACGAATTGTAGGCATTTGTCTGGCCTTTGAAACGGCACCGGCAGGCACGTTTTCGGATGGGCGTGCCGGTTTTGTCTGTAGACCCCATAACTCTGGAACGCGGCGCCTTGAAGGTTGAATTCTGCGGTCCAGCCCGCGCATGATCCCGTCTACATGAAGGCATTCATCACAAGATTCGGGTTGCCGTTGTTAAGCGGCGCCATGTTGGCAATGTGCTTCCCCGCCTGGCATGTGTATTTTCTTGCGTGGGCGGCGCTGACGCCGCTTCTCTTTGCATGCAGGAACGCAACACCCAAGGAGGCGGCATGCCGTTTTTTCCTGGCCGGCTGGCTTTTTCACAGCATAGTGTTCCAATGGCTGCTGACGAACTTCTTCTGGGCGGGGGGCTGGGCTTTCTGGGGACAGCAAGCGGTCTGCGTGATTATGGCGGCGTATTGGGCCGTGACGGGGCTGCTGTGGGCATGGATGCGGCGGCGCCTGCCGTGGTTTCCGGCGGCGTTGTCGCTGATGCTGCTTTGGATGGGCATGGAGTACGCGCAAGGACGTCTGTTCACCGGATTTGGCTGGAGCAGCCTTGGCTACTCGCAGGGCAAGGATCTTGCCTTTCTTCAGTTGGCGTCGCTTGGCGGAACAAGCCTTCTTGCGGGGATTCTGGTTGCGTTTAACGCGCTGTTGGCGGAGACGGTCTATCTTAGCCGTCTGCGTGTTGCGCGCGGAGCCGTCGCGTTGACCTTGCTGGTCGGCGCCCACGGGGCGGGCCTGCTTCTGCTTGAGCCGGCAGTCTATGCTTCTCCTCCCTTCCGCGTGGGTGTGTTTCAATCCAATTTCCCGCTTGAAATGAAATGGGACCCCGAATACACGGTAGAAATGGTCCGCAATGCGGCCGAGAAATCGCGAAAACTCGCCGAAAACGAGCCGGTGGACCTCTTTGTATGGCCAGAGACGCTGGTAATGGACGAGTTTACCATTCCCGAGCTCTTCGAGCCCATGGAGAATCTGACGCAGACAACGGGGGCCGCGCTGTATACGGGTTCGCAACGGACCGATACGGAAACGGGCCGGTTTCGGAACTCGAGTTTCCTGGTTTCGGGCGATGGCACGGTACAAGGCTATTACGACAAGATTCATCTGGCGCCCTTTGGCGAGTATGTGCCCTTTGGCGAGTACCTGCCGATTGTTCAGACGATGGTGCCCATTATCAGCGACGTGGAACCTGGAGATGAGGTGCGGGTATTCCCTGTCAGGGAGCGCACGCTTGGCCCGCTCATCTGTTTCGAGGTGTTGTTTCCCGAGATGAGCGAGACGTTGCGGCGCAAAGGAGCGGATTTCCTCGTGGTGATTACGAATCTTGGGTGGTTCGGGGCCAGCAACGCCCTGGAGCAAGAACTCGAACAGGCGCGTTTGCGGGCGGTTGAGACCCGGCTGCCGCTTGTGCACAGCGCCAACACCGGCATTTCCGGGGTATTTGATCCGTGGGGCCGGTTCACCGGAATGAATGCGATTGTAACGTCGTATGGTACATTTCACCGGTTGAGCGGCGATTTGCCCCCTCGGGAGACGAAGCGTTACCGGTGTCTGGGTGCAATGCCTCTCGCCGAGCCGGGAGAACGGCCAGCGCCTTGGGCGCCACATCGCATCCCTCAGGCATCGGTGTTGGCAAGCGGGCTGCTGCTGCTCCTGGCACTGATAAACAAGCCGCGTGCGGAAGCGAATCCCCAATGATCACCCGGCGAAGGGTTGGGGGACCATGAGCCTCCATAGAAACAAGTCAACGCGTCTGAGCGCGCGGTTTGCGTCGATCTTTGCGGGGGGCACGATGCTCAGCCGCGTCCTCGGCCTGGTGCGGGACATGGTGGTGGGCGCCCTTGTCGGCGTAGGTTCGCGAGACGCCTTCATCCTCGCGTTCAAACTGCCCAATATGCTGCGTGACATGCTCGGAGAAGGCGCGCTGAATGCGGCCTTTGTGCCGGTGTTCTCGAAATCGCTCGAGAGAGAGGGCAAGGAGGCGTTCAACGAACTCGTTTCGGCGGCAATGTCTTCGATGCTGGTCGTGTTGCTGGTATTGACCGCGGTAGGCTCGATCCTTGCCCCGCAGTTATTGAGCGGCCTGAACGCGCTGAAACCGATAACGGGCGGAGTGACGCTTTCGGCGCAGGAACTGGAACTTATCAGCACGCTTACGCGCTGGACCTTCCCTTACTTGTTCTTCATCGGCATGGCGGTGTTTGCGATGGGGCCTCTATATACGATAAGGCACTATGCGACGCCCTCGTGGTCCCCTGCGTTGTTGAACGTTGCTCTAATCCTGTGTTGTCTGGCATTCCGGAACGCGTTTCCGGACCCGGCCTACGCCCTGGTTCTCGGAGTATGGCTGGGAGGCGTGGCGCAACTGGCGGTCCTGTATGCGGCGCTCGGCAGAAGGACAGGGGTGTGGCTTCCGAACTTCAAACTCCGCCATGCCGGCGTATGGAAAGTCTATGGGCTGATGATGCCCGTACTTGTGGGCCAGGCGGCGGGCGAAGTGAATAAGCTTGTCGACGTTCTGTTCGCCCGGTCTTTGGACGAAGGCATTGTGAGCGCGTTTTATTATGCCAACCGTTTGATTCAGTTGCCGCTGAGCATGTTCGGATTTGCCGTAGCGGTAGCCATCCTTCCGTTGCTGTCGCAAGCGGCGGCACGAAACCGCGCAAAGGAAATTCGCGACACGTTGATGACCGGTTTCCGCCAGAGCTTCTTCTTGGTGCTTCCATGCATGCTGGGTCTGGTTTTCTTCGGGAAACCGCTCATACAGCTGTTGTTTGAGCACGGCGACTGGACGCCCGAGCAGACGGAACTGACCGTCGGGGCGATGACGGTCTATGCGCTGGGATTGCTGTCGTTTGCATGGGTTAAGGTGGGTGTGACGGGGTTTTTCTGTGTGGCCGACACGAAAACGCCCGTGATCGTTGCCAGCGCGAGCATGATACTCAACATCCTGTTGAACATCGCGCTGGTGCGCCCCCTCGGCTACCGCGGCCTGGCGTTGGCGACTGACATATCGTATACGGTGAATTTCGCGGCGCTGTATTACTTCCTGGTGAGGCGTCATGGCCCGCTCTGGGACAGCGCGTTCCTGACGTCACTGCTCCGCATGACCGTGGCGGGCGCGGTTATGACGGCCGCGGGATACGCCGCATATGCGAAAACGGCCCAGATTTGGCCGTCGGATTCGACCCCGGCCCATTTGGCGGCAGTCGTCGCATTGCTGGTGTCGGCCTCTGCAGCTTACCTGGGCGCCTGCTACGTGCTTCGGGTGGAAGAGATCGGTGATTTCGCGGACATGCTGCGGCGCAAATCCCGGAGTGAGCGTCCGTAAGAGCTGCTGCGCGAATCAGAAACACCCCCGTCCGGGTTTGGGAAGGGGGTGTTTTGAGACGGACCGGCGGAAACCGGACCGGCTATTCCTGCTTTTCACACCGTTCGCCGCAGTCTTCCTGGGACAGAACGCCGTCGCCGTTGGCATCGAACCGGTCAAAGGCCGCCCGAGGAAATCCGGGTTTCATTGCCGTAGCCTCTTCGTAGGTAACCTTCTTGTCGCCGTTGGAATCAGCCTGCAGCATTTTGTGGACTATTGCGGCACGGTCCGGACGGCGGCCTTCGGCGCCTGCCGGGGCCGTAGCAGCGCGGTCGGCCTGGCTGAGGATTCCGTCACCGTTCTGATCCAGTTGCGCGAAGCGCTCCTTGGTGAGCTTGGGCATTTTCGCCTGTAGTTCCTCGAACGTGATTTGCTTGTCGCCGTTGGTGTCGGCCTGCAGCATTTTGGGGACTATTGCGGCACGGTCCGGACGGCGGCCTTCGGCGCCTGCCGGGGCCGAAGCAGCGCGGTCGGCCTGGTTGAGGATTCCATCGCCGTTCTGATCCAATTGCGCGAAGCGCTCCTTGGTGAGCTTCGGCATTTTCGCCTGTAGTTCCTCGAACGTGATTTGCTTGTCGCTGTTGGTGTCGGCCTTGGCGAACAGCTTGGGCAAATCAAATTTGGCGGGGCCGCCAACGTTTCTATCTGCTTGAGAGATGACCCCGTCATTGTTGCGATCAAGGGTTTTGAACCGTTCGCGGCTGACCTGGGGCGCCACGGCGGCGATTTCTTCGAATGTGACCTCGCGATTGCCGTCTTTGTCCGCTTCCTGCAGCAAGGCTTTCACGCGCATTCTTGGCGCTATGGGATTCGCAGGATTGGCAGGCGCTTCGGAACTGTCGGCCGATGCGAAGTCTTCACGGCTGATAAAGCCATCCCCGTTTCGGTCACGCTTGTTGAAACCGCTCTTGCCAGCTTCAGGGAAAGCGGCAGTGAACTCTTCCGGGGTGAGCTTGTTGTCTCCATTGGTGTCGGCACTCTTAAGCTTCGCTATTTCTTCGGCGTTGGGCGCTCCGACGGCGCAAAGGGCGCAGCTCACAGTGAAAACCGCGCATACCAGGATGGTTGTCCAGATGTTATTCCGCATGTTTGGCTCCTTGTGCAGGGTCGGCGTCTTTTGGTTTTTTCCCTGCCTTGCCCGCCTTCCCGCGCTTGTGACCTCGACATTGGAACCGTCAGAAGGCGATTGGTTGTTGTTTGCGGCTCCCATTACACCGGGTTGAACACCAAGAACCCGGTTTCGGTTCCTTACGCTGGGCAAGAGGCAGGCGGCCGGATGGCCCGAACTCTGGCGCGACAATGCGTTCAGCGAGAATATAGCATATTTGCCGCAGTGCGCTTGTATTCCCGGGTAGGATGGCATAAAATAGCGTAGATGACGGACATAAGACCACCGTATCAGTGTTGGTAAGCGCCGCGCGATAACATGATGACGAGAGACTGAACGAAGCGTAGCACTATCAATGGGTTAGGTACTGTGTCCTTTTGACGGGATCGTGCTTTCGTGCTAAGGTTTCGTTTGAGAGTCAAGATGTGAGGTCGGTTGGCTTCATCCGAGAAGTTTCGATTCGAATTGCACACTATGGTGGCTCGTTGGGCTAAGCCCGGGGAGGGGAGTAGTGGCGAAGTTCGATTACAAAGCAATCGACGGAGAGGGCAACGAAACGTCGGGAGTTATTGAGGCCGAGACGGAAAATGATGCTCTCAATCAGATCGGCCGGCAGGGATTGTATGTAACGTCTATTCATAAGGCGCATATCGGAACTCTGCTGCGTCAGCGGTGGACGGAACAGAAGGAATTGCGCCGGAAGTACGTGGAACAGAAGCGTGTCCAGGCGCGGCAAAGGCATCCCAGGCAACGTCTCGTCGTCCGTTACAAGGATGGCAGGATACAGTACGGTGTGTGTTTCGCGTTGAACCCGCAGGACACAGGATTTCATTTGGATACCATGACGCGCGAAGGCGCAACAGTCGGAGAGACGATTCAGGTTCGGTTCAGTGAATTGAAAGCCGTGTTTCAGGTAAAGAGTTTTGACGGTCATTTCGACGCTCGCCAGAGATACCCCGAGTATCATCCGGAGGGCGGGGAACGCATTTGCGAGTTTGCAGATGGAGAATTCATACGCGGATTTACCTTGCATCCTTACGAGCCCGATGAGCAACGCTTTTTCTTGATTCCGACGGATTCTTCGAGCAACAACATATCGATACTCGTTGAGCGTTCTGCCCTGAAGCACGTGTATACGCCGGAAGAATATGAGCAACACCGCCTGAAGGAGATCGAAGAACGCGGCAAGGAAGACGCCACGGGAGACGTTACCCACGAGGAGTCAATGGGCGATTTCTATTTTGAGACGCGCAATTATCCGGCTGCACTTCAGCAATATACGGCGGCGACGAAAGCCCAGCCTCGTTCGGCCCGGCTTCGGAAGAAGATCTTGGCCACCGACTACAATATCGCCGTCCAGTTCATTAAGCGCCGTGATTACGAAAAGGCGCTGGCTGGCATGCAGAAGATACTCGAGACTGACCCCTCGAACCCGCACGCACGCAAGAAAGTGGCGCAGTTGCGTCGGATCATCGAGAAAGAGAAGTTCAAACAACCATCGGAGTAACGCTACTGCGCCCACAATGAAAGTATTTCCCCTCAAGGACGAGTAGATGCTAATTGCGATAATATCGGATCTTCACGCGAATCTCGAAGCGACCCAGGCTGTCTTTCAGCGGATAGACGATCGGAAACCTGACCGCATCATCTGTTTGGGCGATCTGACGGGTTACAATGCCAACCCCAATGAGGTGGTGGACATCGTTCGCGAGCGGGGGATTCCCACGATTATGGGCAATCATGACGCGGCGGTGTGCGGTCTCGAAGATCCCTGGTTCTTCCGGGCGGCCGCCAAGAAGGCCATCGAGTGGCAGTATGAGCAGATTCGCGACGATAATCGCCGTTGGCTGGCGAGTTGTCATGAGCAGATAGTGTTCAATTCCGACTGCCTGGGTGTGCACGGTTCGCCGAGCAACCGGGACGACTACATTATCGACTGGCTGGACGCGGTGCGGCAGTTGGAATATCTGAACGGCCGCGACATCAGCATATGTTTTTTCGGACATAGCCACCGGGCGTCTTTCTTCAGCGAAAAGGGCAACAGCACCAGCACGGTCCCGGATGGCGTGTGTCAACTCACCCCCATGAACCGGTATTTCATCAATCCGGGAGCCGTCGGGCAACCACGTGACCGTGATCCGCGGGCCGGGTTCGGTTTTTTTGACACCGACAGCCGCAGCTTCGAGTTCTGCCGGGTCGAGTATGACATCGATGCCTGCTCGCGCAAGATAATCGACGCCGGATTGCCGATCGAACTGGCCCGGCGGCTCTCCAAAGGCAAGTGAGTTCCCAGCGGTGACCGTCCGTGAGCAGATCGAGCAGCGGGAACGGGAGACTCTCAGCCCCTACGCGATGCTTGTACTGAACAGCCGGGGGCGCGCCCACCCGGAGCCGGAACACGCGTTTCGAACCGCTTATCAACGGGATCGGGACCGCATCATCCACTCGAAAGCATTTCGCCGTCTGAAGCGGAAGACGCAGGTATTTCTTGCTCCGGAGCGAGATCATTACCGTACGCGCCTCACCCACACCCTCGAGGTTGCCCAGATTGGGCGAACGGTGGCGCGGGCGCTGTTTCTGAACGAAGACCTGACCGAGGCGATTGCGCTGGCGCACGATCTGGGCCACGCTCCCTTCGGTCACGCGGGCGAATTCGTCCTCAACGAACTGTATGCAGAGGGTTTCAATCATACCGCGCAAAGCCTGCGGATCGTTGAGAAGCTGGAAAAGACGCACCGGGGCCCGGGTTTGAACCTGACGTTCGAGGTGCGGGATGGAATAGCGAACCATTCGAAAGGGAAAGGGATCATCCTTGGCATGAAGGAGCCCGGCGCGGTCACTCTCGAGGGCGACATTGTGGCCGTATGCGACGCGGTGGCCTATATCAATCACGACATCGACGATGCCTTGCGCGGCGGCATCATTCGGACTTCTGACCTTCCCGGGGCCGCGGTTGAACATCTCGGTGACACGTCTTCTGAGCGCATCGACAGCATGGTTCTTGGCATTATCGAGGGGTCAAAGGAAGGGACCATCGACATCGCCCGGGATGTCCGCGAGAGCATGCGTACTTTGCGTGATTACCTTTACAACTACGTGTACCCATGTGAGACCATTCACCGGGAAATCGAGAACGCCAAGAAGGTCTTACGCGAACTCTATGCGTATTTGTTGAGCCACCCGCCCGAACAAGTGCGCTGCGAGGGGGATCCCACGGATTCCCTCGAGCGGAAGATTGTGGATTTCATTGCAGGCATGACGGACCCGTATGCGATGGAACTGTACACTCGTTATCTACTGCCCGCCGCGTGGAAGACATGAGCGCCGTTTGCCGTATGGCGGTAGTCGCGGGATCAGGCCTGGACCTGAGAAACATCCTCGACGAAGTTTGCTGGGAGAAACCCTTTGCCGTGTTTCCGGGCCTATCTCCAGCGGGTGTGGCAGGCCATGCGGGGACCTTCACTGAGGGCCTGTGCGGAGCCGTGCGCGTGATCGTGCAGCAGGGGCGGCGTCACTTCTACGAGGGATTGAAATTCGAGGAGGTGACCGCGACCGTGCGGGTACTGGCTTCGTTCGGCGTTGACCGGATCGTGTTCACCAATGCCGCAGGCGGCTTGAAGGCCGGGTTGGAGCCGGGGGCACTCATGGCGGCGGAATGCATCATGACATGGCCTTACCGCGGATGGCCGGATGCGCCCGGCGAAACCGTCCCGAACTGGCGCGTGCCGGAGTGCGAGGCCAGCGGCACGTATGCATGGGTCCACGGGCCGAGTTATGAGACGCGGGCAGAGATAGCGGCGCTGCAACGGCAGGGGGCATGGGCGGTGGGCATGAGCACGGCGCCGGAGATAGTTGCTGCGCAAGGTCTGGGAATGCGGGCCGGGGCGATTTCCTGTATCACGAACACTTGCTGCCGCCGACAGCGCCTGACCCACGACGAGGTGCTCGACATAGCACAACACCATTCCGCGAGGCTCTGCGAACTATTGCGCCGCGTCCTGCCTGGCTTCGCGGAAGGCGACCAGAAAACAGACAGGCTTTTCTAACGGAGTGAAGGCGCCGTGGGCAAGGAGCCAGCCGGTCTATTCGTTGGCGCTTTTCTCGGGGCCACTTGCCAGGCGGCCGGCCATATCATCTCCCGTGATGGGCTTCGTTGGGCCGTAAAGGGAGATGTCGGAGGCATCGGCCGGTTCCCACGGCGTGACCTCGAGGGTCTTCTTGGACTCATTGGGGGCCGCGGCCGGGTCCGAAAAGACCAGGGCGGCATAGCTCACGGAGGACCCGCTCTCTCCCATTTCCTGCGCATGTGTCTGGTAATTGAGCAAATAGCCTTCGACCTGATTGGGCAGAAGCGCGATGAGTATCGCCAACGGCGCTGCGCCGTCGATGGGGTTGCGTGTCTTTTCGAGGTAATCCGCGAAACCTTCAAGATCACGATTGAGGATAAAGTGCAGGGCCTGTTTGTCTAGCCATTCTATGCCCTCCGTCTCGTTCTCCTTGAACGGAGTGTATCCATAGCGCTCCCCGTAGTACGTCAAGTTGGAGCTTATGACAATGAGGGTTCGGTCGTCTACGATGCGTTGCAGAACGTCGGCGATGGATTTGATGGCCGTGGTGCGCAGGCGGCCGTTGGAGTCCATCAAGTCGCCTACAACGATGGGAACGAGTTCGAAGTTGCCCAACTGAACCTGTAGAAACGGCAATAACACCTCGATGCCATGTTCCGTCTCGTGAATGGCGACGCGCTTGTTCCTCCCCATCCCGATATCCTTATAGAGGACGGTTTGCGATTCGATTAGAGACGACCAGGCTGCCCTTTTGCAGGCGGAACCATCCAGTTGCACAAGACCCAACGGCGTCGCGTAATACCGCACGATGGGAATGGAGCATCCCTGAAACCTGACCGTGTGCGAAGCGGTCAGCATCATCACGCGGTCATACTGGCCGGTCTTGAGCGGTTTGAACGCGTAGGCGGCAACTCCTCCAGAATTGGGGTAGCCGGCGTTGGGCGCAACGCAGGCGACAATCCTCCCGCGAACCGGCATGGGCATCTGGGCTTCGTTCAGGTACTGTTCGCACGCCGCGCGGACCGCTTCGGCAGTGGCGGGATACCAGTATCCCCGGAAGAGAGGCAGCCGAACCTGGCTGACCGCGGCCCCCAAGGCGGCAAGGGCGGCAAGGCAGAAGACGAGCATCCACCCCAATCGAACCGTTCGAGCTGTTCTTCTCACTTTTCGTCTCCCTAATCTCATATGGATGTCACGACGCGCAATCTATTCCGCGTGCCGGGACGGGTGCGTTCTTCGAGAACACGTTCACGGGCCGATGTGCATGCGACCCCGCCGCGGATGCACGGGAGTTTTCCGCTTCAGCCTTCTCCGTCTGCCTGGAAAACCCGGCCCCTTTACAGGCTGTAGTGTAGCAGAAAGAGGAGAAAATGCATCAGCGCGAGGTTATGCCGTGCGGAAACCGGTTGTAGAGGCGGCCGCCGACGCCGGTCCGTGTCAGTCCCCACTTCTGCTCTACCGCAGCGGGAAGACACGGTGCGGCGCCGCCACCCTACTTGCCGGCGGGTGGGCGCTGGTCCGTCCAGCCGGTGAGCCAGTCAAAAGGGATACGGGCGAATGTGATGGTTTCGTAAGCGCTATTCCGGCCTTTTTCGTACAAGAGGCCGATGGCCCCGTCGGGCAGCACACAGAGGTCGGAGTAGGCCGAGGGGCCCCAGTGGACGCATTGGCCGGCGGCCCAGGTCTGCGCCTCGTCGTAGCTGACGCGCACGGTCATTTGGACGCGTTCAGGGTTCGCCGGATTTGAGAAGAGTATGCGGTGCTTGCCGCCGTTATCGGTGGTGGACAGGCGGCACGCGCTTCCTTGGCACACGGGTTCAACGAGGGTCTGGTCGAACTGAACATCGCTCCAGGTCTCGCCGCCGTCGCCGCTCCACGCGATGGCCCTGCGATAGTTGCCATGATAGCTGCGCATATTGAGGTAGACGCGGCCGTCCTGGAGTTCCACCGCGGTGCATTCGTCGGTCTTGGCGAGTAACGTGCCGCCGAGCTTCCAGGTTTCCCCATGGTCGTCGGAAACGATGACATGCGAGTACTGATTCTCGTCGCCGGCCAAGGAATGATTGCAGGGAATGAGCAGGCGGCCGCTCTTGAGCTGGACGGCATGCACGGGTCCGGTCGCGTACCAGGCCCATCCGACGGGTTTGACCTGCTTGGTGATTTCGGCGGGCTCAGCCCAGGTCAGCCCGTCGTCGGTGCTGTGGGTGACGAATACGCGGTCGTTGTCGCGACAGAAGGGTAGCCAGATGACGCCGTTGGCGCGGTCCTGCACGGGCGCGGGGTTTCCGATGGTGTGCTCGCCATCGTCCCAGATCTTCTGCATGGGCCCCCACGTCTTGCCGCTGTCGGTACTGCGCCGGAGCATCAAGTCGATGTCGCCGTCGTCGGCCCCGCTGTTCTTGCGCCCTTCGCAAAAGGCAAGCACGGCGCCCTGTTGCGTGACCAGAACGGCGGGGATGCGGTAGGTGTGGTAGCCCTCCTGTCCGCCAACGTAGACCGCCTGCTCGTCGAGGGTAACCGCGCCTTTCTTGTCGATATCGTCCATGGTGAACCTTACGCTGATGACCGAGTTCTTCTGGCCGGCCACCAGTTCGGCGTAGGTGGTAGTTACGAAGGTCCCGTCTGGGAGGAGTTCAAGGCCGGGATAGCCGAGGTCAAATTTCTTTGGCGGGGCCAGGAGCCGGACGCGGTACTGCCCTTCGCGCAGATTGACCATATCGTCATAGGTACCCACCCAAGCCACGAAATCGCCCCGGGTAGGGCTATCGGCGGCAGTGTCGCGGAAGGTCATTACCAGGCGGCCGTCGGGAGCATAGCGGGGCATGTGGCGATCGCCGGTCAGGCTGGCGGGCGCCTCGACCAGTTCTGTCCAGGTTTCGCCTTCGTCGTTGCTGGTCATGAGAAGTGAATTGTAGCGCCGGGAGTTCTCGCGCATGATCGACGCCAGTTGTGTACCGTCGGGCGACCGGATAATGGCGGGTTCGCAGGGATCGGCGCCGAGCTTCTCCCCTACTTTGCGCTCGGGAGCCCACGTGAGACCGCCGTCTTCCGAGATGCTCTGCCAGATTGTGAGGGGCGAGCGGTCTTGCTCGCTGAATCCACGGTGGTAGTGCATGAGCAGGCGATTGCCACGGATTGGCACGATGGTAATGGGCGCGACCACGCAGTGGAGACCGTTGGGCTCGAAGGGCGTCCAGGTCTCGCCGCCGTCCTCGGAACAGGCCTGCCGCATCTGGCCGTTGCCTTCAAACACAAACAGTCGCGCCACGCCGTGGGGGTCCACCAGCCGGTGGATGCAGGGGCAATTCGTTGCCGTTGCCCAATTGTCCGGGACGGGAAGGCGCTCGCTCCACGTGAGACCGCCGTCGGTGCTTTTCTTGAGGACCGCCGAGGGGCCCCCGTGTCCGAGGGGATAGGTGACGAAGATGGTCTTGTTGTCGGGCATCAAGACGGTGGTCGGATGGCCGAGGTATTGTCCGGGGATGGACTCGACGATAACCTGCCGCCAAGTCTCGAAGGCCATGTCCAGCGTGGGAATGGAATACGAAGTGGGCTGCGTGCGCATCGGAAACGGCGCGGTTTCGGCGGCGCGAACCCAGAAATCGTAGATGCGCATGGTGCTCCGCCACGGGCGGAACGCGACGATTCCGAGATCCCTGCCGGAATATTCGATTGTGTGAACGTCCCTGCCGGCGATCTGGAACCGGAGCTGGGCGCCTTCCCGGATAACGTCAAAATCGAATGGCTGGCCCGGCTGTATGAGCCCGGCGGTACCTTCGATATGGGCGGTTTTGTCGCCAAACAAGCGGCCTTCCACGAAGAGTTGTTTTCCGTCCCCGTCGAAGCCGAAATGGCTGCGGTCGTTGATCACGAAGCTTGCAGCGGTACCCTCGACGTTCATCAGAGCCAAGCGCGCGTGGAGATGGAAATTGCCCGAGCCGAGCCAGCGGTCCGCAAACAGCAAATCGCCTTTCATTTCGCCTTTGAACTCGAGGTAGCCGTCGCCCCGGGTCCATTCGCGCGCGGCATAGCGCACCGCCGCCGGCTCGCCCTCGCGCACGAAATACAGGGCAGGCGCCTCCTCCACTGCCGTGAACAGGCCCGCACAGGCAATGATGAAAAGCGTTGCGTTCATCGATAGCCCCCTTGGGAAACAGCCCTGAGTGATGTCGATGGCCAACTTTAGCATACGGACAAAGGGGCTTTCCATGGCGAGAATAAGTATGGTCTGTATGGACTTGATGGACAGTATGGACGCATAGGCCGTGGCGCAGATGAATCCGGCAAGGCGAGGGGCGTCTTATTCGATGCTCGCGCGTTTCTCCTTTTTCCGAAAGAAGATAAAGTACCCGAGCACGAGGACGAGGACGAATATCAGGACATTACGTACCTGCCTGAGGTTAATGCCGGAAGCTTCCGAAAACCATTCGGCGAAGTGGCCGATTTTCCTGGACCTGCGCCAGGACTCCGTGTCGCGATAAAAGCGGCCGTCGTCCATTACCACGACGCGTTCGGGCACGGCGAGATGGAACATTTCGTCGGTTACCTGGGCCCCGGTCTTGAGTTCCAGCACGCTTATCTTGAAGTTGGTTACTCTCTTGAGAGGCTCTTCATCATGCCCGACCCACTCAGCGAGAATGTGTTCAGGAAACCAGAGTTCATTCTGAACCTCGAAGAAATCCGAAAACGTGATTTCGAGATGGGGTTCCTGTTCATGTGAAGGTTCAGACTCGTAAAGGGCGCATTTCAGAAGCGCGAAACCTCGCTCCTCCGAAAACCAGAGATGGCAGAACCGGCCATATCCAGAATTGGGCTCATCAAAGCTCACCATTCCCCTCACGCACCAGGCTCGGTCGCCGTTTACAAGAACGGGCTCCGGCTCAAGTCTGGCCTCTGGGGGCCGCACGATAGTCTGCACATCGATTGCATACCCATACGTGGCGAACGGGGCGGGTTCCCGCCACAGTCCGGACAACCGCACGGGATCTATGACATAGCTTGGCCGCTCGTAGGTCTGCTTCTCCAGAATGTACACCGAGTGTGGCGCACCATCTTGCCCTTTCAGTATCATTTTGAACTCTGTACCGTTGCAGACAGAAACAGTCTCAAATCCCGCCAAGTCCGCTGGCTCAAACGTGCGCTCCTCAATGCGGTAGCGGGGGCCGTCCACCGTTAAGGAATAAACGTCCTTTGTGGGCACTTCCTCGCCGCTTTCTCTCTGGAAGGTGTCCTCCTCTTCGAATCGTACGGAGTACGCGCCGAGCGCGGCCTCTTTCCGGGCATAGACTTCCGCAATGTCCTCAAGCGTAAGGGAATGAGCCGTGAAGCTTACACAAAGAAGGGCGCTCAGGCCCCAAATGCGCATCGTCCTGCCCCCTCTTCTGCAAGGGTCCCTGCCTATCAGCTCAGGCTCTCCAGTTCAGCCTGTATTTCCCGCCTTCCGCCAGAGCCACCCCATTCATGACGTTCACGGCCAAATCGGCGCCGTCGTCGCGGACCGCCGCCTCGACCCAGGCCCGAGGGACGTTTTCCTCGCTGAACAGCCATGCCAGCCCGGGGAGGTTGACGAAGTGAATGCCCTCGCGTTGATGCTGCGACCAGGCGTGGCTGTGTCCGTAGAAGTAGGCTTTTACCTGCTTGCGAGGCTGAATGACGCTCCAGAACGCGGGGAAATCGACCAGTCCATTCTCCCCTTCCGGATAATGATGCGCAATGAGGACGGCAGGCTTGGCCGGACGCTGGTCAAGCTCTTTTGCCAGCCACTCCAACTGGGCGGCGCCGAATTCACCGGGGACAAAGCCGGTTTCGCGATTCGAATCGAGGATGAACCATGAAGCGCGGGGAGCGTCCAGAACATAGGCGTGTTTGCCTTGAACCGAGTCCGCGCTCAAGGCCTTGTGGCCGGGAAAAACATCCCACATTTGTTCGCGGTTGTCATGGTTGCCCATGGAAAAATGGAGCGGGATACCGGCGTCCACAAATGGCTGCGACTCCTCCTTGAGGGTGACGTAGTCTTCGCGCTGGCCATGAAGATAGACGCAATCCCCCGCGACGAGGATGCCGGCAAGCTTGTAGTCGAGAGCAAGGACTTCGGCGCGCATGGCGGCGAATTTCTCGACGGGTTTGACGGGCGGCGTTCCATCAGCTTTGTTGCGGTCGCCGGGGATGTGGATGTCGGCGAGGAGCACCCAACGGTCCGGTTGGGGGTCCTGCGCGCGCGAGGCGGCGCCCCATCCAATCGCGGCCGCGCCAGCGAGGGACGATGCGAGGAACGTTCTTCTGGAAATGCGGCGGTGCATAGTCACAACGGTTCTCCTGGCTTTGTGTGCGTCGAGACTCTTTGGGAGACAGGATACCCCGCAGGCCCCCCGGGGATCATCTTCTTTCAGGCTCGGGCGTCCAGCCGCGCGCCGGGCTCACCCGATCCGCCGTGGCAATACAGCGTCATCGGGCTGTGCGTCCGGTTCATCGGGCAGCGCTTCTCCGTCCTCCCCCACGCCATGCTTTCCCAACCGGGCAGGCTCCTTCCTGGAAGGCTTTCGTGATAGCATGGCGACCAGGATTTTCAGGCCCACCAGGGCCGTGCCGAGAGGAATGATGGCATAAAGGACCATGAGCAGGATCACGAGCACGCGGTCCGCGGTGCGCTCGAAAACGTCGGCACTATTCAGGGATGTCGCTCTTTTGAGCTGCCCGATGGCCCGGGCGGGCGGCTCGCCATTTGGCGCCGGCGACTCCGCGGGCTCACGCGGGGACTCCTCGACCGGGGGCAGGAACGCGTCTCCCTGCTTGGCCACTTGGATGTATTCCGACATTCGGCCGGGGTTTTCGGCGAAACTCCCGGCGAACTCAAAGACGCGCATGGCCCACATGAACGCGGCGACGAGGAGCGCGGCCCCGAAAAGAGCCGTGGCAATCTGCAGAAGAGTCAGGGCACCCTTCAGCAGACTATCCCAGTCGACAGCGCCGTGACCCTTGTCATACGGATCGAATCCTGCCATGGCCGTCCTCCCCCAACCCTTGCATGCCTTAAGGATAATACACCAGGGACATACGAATATTCGGCGAAATCGGCGCCCCGGTCAAGAAACTTGATCTGCCATCCGGTCAAAACACTATGCTAGGGACTATTGTGAACCTCGCCCTCGAAGGATGCGGCAAGACTCATGAAAAGTATGTCACTGAACGGACCTTGGACGCTCACCTGTCTTAAGACGTCGGCCAATGCGCCGAAACATCCCGGAGAGTTGCCCGGATGCGCAGCGACAACCGTGCCCGCGACGGTTCCTGGCAACGTTGAATTGGACTTGCGCCGTGCGGGAAAGCTGCTCGACCCGTTTTTTGGGGAGAACATCCGATTGTTGCGCCCGTTGGAGACCTGCGAATGGTGGTTTGCGCGGGAGTTCGAGTTTGAGAGCACTGCAGCATGCGACGACTGGGACCTTGTCTTCGACGGCCTCGATACCTATGCCACGGTCTGGTTGAACGGAGTGGAGGTTGGCCGGAGCGACAACATGCTTATCCCCCACCGTTTCGCTACCGGCGGGGCGCTGCGGCCGGGACGGAACCAGGTGCACGTGCGTATCGAGCCGGCGATGGTCCACGCGCGCCGGGGCCGGTACGAGGCATCAATGCTGAGCTGGGAACACCGCATGGAAGGGTTGCACGTGCGCAAAGCACCGCATATGTGGGGCTGGGACATCATGCCCCGGGCAGTATCGGCCGGCATCTGGCGCGACGTGCGCCTTGAACCCCGTGCCGCTCATGGATTCGAGCAGGTCTATTACCGGACCCTCGAGATAAATGAGCAGGGCGCGGTGCTGGCGGCGATGTTTGAGGTTCGGTCTCCGGCTCTGGACCTCATGGGCTACACGGTGCATTTTGAAGGAGTTTGTGGCGGCCATCGTTTCGAGTATTCATGGCCGCTGGAGTTCGCGGCGGACGCCTGCCGTATCCCCGTGCCCGGCGCGCGCCTCTGGTGGCCCAACGGCTATGGAGACGCCAATCTGTACCGCGTCACGGCACGCCTGATGTGCGCCGGCGAGACGCTCGCCGAGAGAACGGAGCGCGTTGGCATCCGCACCGTTGCCGTCGACCGCACGGCCAGCGCCGGGGTCCCCCACCCGCTGGGGTCCAGGGGGCCGGCCGTGTGCCGGTACGACGAGCCGCCCGATCCGGACGGCCATTTCGTGTTTCGCGTTAATAATGAGCCCATCATGGTGCGCGGCACGAATTGGGTCCCCTTGGACGCGTTCCACAGCCGGGACGCCGGCCGCCTGCCCGAGGCCATCGCCCTGGCGGAAGATCTTGGATGCAACATGATTCGCTGCTGGGGCGGCAACGTGTACGAAGACCATGCCTTTTTCGACCTCTGCGACGAGAAAGGCATATTGGTCTGGCAGGACTTTGTGTTCGCGTGTTGCCGGTATCCGCAGGACGACGCGTTTCTCGAACGGGTACGCGATGAGGCGGAGACCGTGGTCAGGCGGTTGCGCAACCATCCGTCGCTGGCTTTGTGGTGCGGCGACAACGAGATCGACGAGTGTTATGCGTCGGACGGTCTCTCGCCGGAGCACAACCGGATTTCGCGAGAGGTCCTCCCAAGGGTGGTGCACGGGTGCGATCCCGGCCGCCATTACGTGCCGAGTTCTCCGTACCGCGCGCCGGACGCCAGACGCGAGCTTGCCGAGCAGCACCTGTGGGGGCCTCGCGGGTATTTCAAGAGTCCGTATTACACGCAGCACACCGCCGGTTTCATCGGGGAGATCGGATACCACGGCTGCCCGAACGCCAGCTCGATCCGGCGTTTTATCTTTGAAGATGCGCTGTGGCCCTGGGAAAACAACCCTCAGTGGCGCGTCCATGACGTCTCGCACCTGCGCCACAACGCCGCGGACCGCAATCGCATTAAGCTCATGGCGAACCAGATCCGCGAGTATTTCGGTGAAATACCCGGTACACTCGAGGAATTTGTGCTCGCCAGCCAAATCGTGCAGGCGGAGGCCAAGAAGTATTTTATCGAGTCCACGCGACAGCGCAAATGGCGGACGAGCGGCATCCTGTGGTGGAACGTGCTTGACGGATGGCCGCAGTTCTCCGACGCGGTCGTTGACTATTATTTCGGAAGGAAGCTGGCGTACTGGTATATCCGGCGGGTGCAGCGGCCGGTGTGCGTGATGATGGGCGAACCCGGCAACGACAAGTACCTGCCCGTCATTGCGGCAAACGACACCTTGCAGGACGCCGTTGTGCGGTTTGAGGTGTCCAGCGCCGAGGGGGAGGCCCTGTGCGCGGGCGAAATGACGGTGCCCGCTTCGCAGAACTGGCAGGTGGGCCGCCTGCGCACGTACGCGAGCGAGCGGCGGCTGTATCTTATCCGTTGGGAAAGCGGCGGCGAGGCGTTTGGAAATCACTGTATTGCGGGGGCGCCTCCATTCACGTTGTCGGAGTACCGGACATGGCTGAAACGCATTGCCGCGTTGCCCGTGCCTTTCGAGCCGGACAGCGTGGGACAATAGCCCGAGACAGGCGCCGTCTGCGAAGGGAGGAGGTCTTATGCTCGAGTTTTTTCAGGTAGGCCGCGAATTGCTCGACAAAGTGGAGCAGACGCAAGCGGAATCCATCCGGAAAGCCGCGGGGATGGTTGCTGAGAGTCTTATGAATGGAGGGGTCTGGCACGTTTTTGGGACAGGGCACTCTCATTTCCTCGGAGAAGAAGTGTATTACCGCGCGGGAGGGTTGGCGCCGGTTAACGCGATCCTGTTTCCGGCGCTGATGCAGCACGAAGGGCCGGCGACCAGCACCAGGCTCGAGCGCATGCCCGGTCTCGCACGGGTCGTGCTCGACAAGGCGGATACGCGTTCCGGAGAAGTGCTGGCCATCGTGTCCAACAGCGGTAAGAACGCGGTTCCGGTAGAAATGGCGCTCTATGCCAGAGAGAAGGGATTGAAGACCGTGGCCATCACGTCGCTGAACCAATCCAAGGCGGCAAAGCTGGGCGCGGGCCAGAGCAAGAAGCTGTACGAGGTCTGCGACGTGGTCATCGACAATTGCGGCACGGCGGGCGACGCGGCGTTGCAGGTTCCCGGCTTGGAGCTGATGACGGCGGCGACATCGAGTCTTGTGGGCATCGCCATAATGGAACAAATCGTTTACCTCGTGTGCTGCGCGTACGCGAACGCGGGCAAAGAGCCGCCTGTTTTCAAGACGGCCAATCTTCCGGGGGGCGACGAGTGGAACGCGAGGCTTATTGAACAGTACGGCGACCGCGTCAACCTTCGATAGGTATACGGGGGGCATCTTGAACACCAGACGCCACAGCGCCTCGATCAAGACGCGCGCCGCTGAATTGGGTTTTGATGCGTGCGCGGTAGCGGCCGTGACAACTATCGATCCCGAGGACCTGCTCGGCCGGTGGCTCGCACAAGGGTTCCACGCGGACATGGATTGGATGGTCCGCACGAAGGCCATTCGCCAGGACGTGCTGAAGAGGCTCCCGGGGTCGCGTTCGGTAGTCGTGGTGGCGCGCAACTACAATTCGCCCCGTCCCCTCGCGGAACCCGGGACGGGCCGGATATCGCGCTACGCCTGGGGCCGCGACTACCACCGCGTGCTGAGAAGGCCCCTGCGCGCGCTGGCCGCCCACATCGAATCCCTGGACGAGCATGTGGACACGTACTGTTGCATTGACAGCGGCCCCGTGCTCGAGAAATTCTGGGCGGCGCGGGCGGGTCTGGGCTGGCTTGGCAAGAACAGCCTCGTGTTGCGGCAGGATTTAGGGTCGTGGTTCTTCCTGGGGGTCATCCTGACCACGCTCGAAGCGGCGGCCGACGCACCGGCGCAAGACTTGTGCGGCACGTGCACGCGCTGTATCGACGCCTGCCCCACGGGCGCCATCGTGGCGCCGCATGTAGTGGACTCGCGCCGGTGCATTTCCTATCACACGATCGAAAATCACGGCGAGGTCCCCAAGGAGTTGCAGCGTCATTTCGGCGATTGGGTGTTCGGATGCGACATCTGCCAGGAGGCCTGCCCCTGGAACGGAGGCGTTCCGGCAACGAGCGAGACGGATTTTCATCCCCGGCAGGGCCATGCTTGTCCGCCATTGGAACTGTTCGAGGAGATGGATGAGGAGGGGTTTCGAGAGGAATTCGCGGGCACTCCGATCATGCGTGCGAAACTCGCGGGCTTGAGGCGCAACGCTCGCATCGCGCGCCGCAACGAGCGGGATAACGGCTAGGAAGTCTGTTGTTCGTCCGTCTCGGGGGGTAATTTCGGCATTTGCGCGAGTGCCGAGCTCAGGATATCGACGATGAGCTGATTCTTGCTGGTGTTTTCAGCGCGAGCCGCGAGCCGGATGGCTTCATAGAGGTCGGACGGCAGCCGGAGAGCGATCTTGCGCGTTTCGAACATGCCGGCCGGAGTCATGAGATCGGGCGGCGGGACTGCCGGGGTGTGTTCGTCGGCGTCGAACAGTTCGGGCTGGCTGGGGGGCGCCTCATGAAGGTGGCCCAAGTCTTCCTGGGGAAAACAGTGCTGCAGGATCTCGATATTGCTCAGGTCATTCTCGATGAGCTCCTGAACGTGTCCGCGCCCTCCCATGCTGCGCAGATGGCGCGCTATCCCCGCGGATGTCATGGCGAAACCGCTTTCGCGTACAAATTCGACGGCGGCATCCCCTTCGAGCCCGAGCCGCACAGCCTCAACGATACGTTCCTGTTTGGCGTGAGTCACTCTTGACATAACCCGTGCCCGTCCGTTTGTACCCCGAAAACGCCCGCGGCTTGCATGGCGGCGCCGGCGCCTTCGGGCATGATTCCCTCATACCCTTCATCTTAGTAATATACTGCCCAAAAGACAACTCTGTCGGATATGGGACATGCGCAGGTTCAGGACATCTGGATTGGTCAAGGCGATCGCACTGGGTGTGTCGGCGCTGGTTTGCGGGTGCGGGAGTTCTTACAAGCACGCGGCGAACCTGGACACCCCGAATCAGGGCATCGTCTGTCTGGGGGACAGCCTTACCAGCGGTTACGGGGCCACGCCCGGAAACAGCTATCCGGAACACTTGTCCCGGCTCCTGGGAGAGCGCGTAGTGAATGCGGGCATCGAGGGCGACACGAGCGGGGATGCTTTGGCGCGGTTGAAGGAGGATGTCTTGTCGCGGTCCCCGCGTCTGGTCATCGTTCTCGTGGGCGGAAACGACTTCCTGCAACAGATACCCCGCGAACAGACGGTTGAGAACGTGGAGCGCATTGTGGCGCAGTGCGTTGCGGCACGGTCCATGGTCATACTGATACATCTCAAAGCGGGAGTGCTCTCGGACCCTTACTATGATGGCTTCGAGGCTGTTGCGGAACGTCACGGAGCGGTGTTTGTGCCCGAGATCCTGAAGGGTATCTTTGGAAAGCCGCGTCTGATGTCCGACCAGATCCACCCCAACGACCAGGGCTACGCGGTCATGGCAGAACGCATCGCTGAAGCCGCGGCGCCTCTTCTGGAGGCGGCGGACGAGGTCCGACGCGCAAACGAGACGCCGTAAACACTCGTCCCGCCGTGCGCGACGGCGGCAGGGATAGCGGGGTTCAAGGCCGTCCTTGGAGATACTCCCTCATGAGCGGCCACAGCATTTTGTACCGTTCAAAACGGCTCTCGTACTGTTCCGAAACTTCGGGTCGAGGTTCGAAGGCCCGGCCGGGTGTAACCATGGCCTCGACGGCCTCCTCGAGCGAAGCAAAAGCACTTGTGCCGACAGCGGCAAGCATGGCCGCGCCAAGGGCTCCCGCTTCGGTCTGTTTGGGCCGCACGAGAGGGGTCTTGAGGATATCCGCCGTCATCTGCAGCCATATCTCGGATTTGCTGCCGCCGCCGACCGCCGAGAACCGCGTCACGTCGATGCCCGCGCTGTGGGCGCGTTCGAGACACTCCCGGAGATAGAAGACGGTTCCCTCGAGGATTCCCCGCAGGATCTCGCCGCGTTTGGTTTCGAGGCGCAGCCCGGCCATGACGCCGCTCGAGCCGGAGACAAACTCGGGCGGGCCTGTCGTTGTGAAGTGGGGCAACACGGTCACGTTGGCAGGACCGTCGGGCATCTCCGCCAGGAGGCGCGGATATACGCTCTCGCCGGCTTCCTGGGCGGCGCGGTGTTCGGGGGCAGCAAAGGTGTCGCGGTACCATTTCAAAAGGCTGCCGCCCTGGTTGTAAATAAAGGTTATGAAACGGCCGGGAACGGCGTGATGCTCCGTATTCAGGCCGTGGGGAAGCATAGCCTCCGGTTCACGGCGCCGTTCGAAGACGGGAGCCGCGCACAAGAACGTGCCCATGCCCAACAGGGCGTCTCCCGGACCGAGGACGCCCGCCCCAACCGCGTTGCTGCATTGGTCGTGGGCGCCCGTAACGATTGCCGCGCTGGGGGATAGCCCAAGCTCATGGCCAATAGAAGCCGATACGCGGCCAATCACTGTGCCAGAGGGGACGGTATCGGGCAGTTTCGATGGGTCGATGCCTGCCCACGCGAGGAGTTCGTCCGACCAGGCCTGCGCGTTCACATCGAATAGGAGCGTACGGTTTGCCAGCGAGTAGTCGGTGAAGGCCTCGGCCCCAAGCATATAGGAAACGAATCCGCCCCAAAGAAGAAACTTGTGGGTGCGATTCCATAGCTCGGGTTGATGCGCCTGGCGCCACAACAGCTTGGTCAGGCCATAATGGTTTCCGAGGGTGTTTCCGTTGATACGGTACAGGCGGCCGTCGTCCAGACGGGCTGCGAGTTCGTCGAGGAATTCCGCGCCGCGCTCGTCGAAATTCAGGAGGGAGGGTCCCAGGATTTCGCGCTCGCGCGACACGGGCACCGTGGCCTCACCCAGGGAAGAGACACCAAGCGCCGAGATCGGGTTACGGGCACAGGCAGCGCTGACCTGGGCGATGCAGTCTTTGATCTCGTGCCAGACCGCCCGTGCGTCCAACTCGGCCCATCCCGGTCGGGGGACGCTGTAATCGTACTCGCGGTAGGCCGAAGCGAGCAGCGTCCCGTCCTGGCTGAAAGCGCAGGTCTTACATCCGGTCGTACCGACGTCGATACCCAGAAAACTCACGGGTTCTCCCCCCTTCGTCTCAGCTTGGTTTCGCGGGGCGGTCAGAGGAGCTTGTGGCGTGTTCCCTGAATGCCGAAATAGTCGCGAATAATCCAGCACGTACGCTTGTAGGTTGCTTCCTGACCAGCCTGGATGCTGTTGTGTTCGCGCCATGCCTGTTCGTAAGCCTGGCGAATCTCGGTGCCGATATTGACCTTGGCTATGCCGCGTTTGATGCCCTCGAGGACGTATTCGCGGAGCACGCCGGACCCGCCGTGCAACACCAGGGGAACGTTTGTGGCCTCGCGCAGGGCGTCCAGATGTTCGAGGTTCAGGCGGGCTTCGACCTTTTTCCGGTCGCGCAGCACGCCCGAGATGGCGCCGTGCACGTTGCCCACGGCGACCGAGAGCCAATCGCAGCCGGATTCGCGGACGAAGCCCCGGGCCTCTTCCACGTCAGTGAATCCGCGTCCTGAGGCAAAGACCTCCTCGTACGGCGGGGGCGGCCCGGCTTCGTGCCCGAGCACCGCGCCCAATTCGGCTTCGCAGGGCACGGCCACGGCGTGCGCGAGCCGGGCGGCCTCACGCGTCACCTCGATATTCTCGTCGAGGGAGAGGCGTGAACCATCGACCATGACCGACTCATATCCCAACGAGAGGGCTTCCCCGATGATGGCGCGGTAGTCCACGCGTTGGTCATCTTCATCGATAACAGGGACGTGATCGAGGTGGAGGCGCACTTCGGGCCGGGCCCATTTGTCGTATTCGTGTTTGACCGGCCCGAGGCCTTTCCCTTCGAACTTGTACCACTCGAGGCGGGCGGTTTCGATGAGGCCGAAACTCTCGCAGTCGGCCACGGCCCGCACCACCGGCTCGACCATCGGCAAATACGGAACATTGAAGGCGGGGACAAGCAGCCCCTGTTCGAAGGCGCGCCGGACGATTGCCGCGGTATCGCTCATTCACATGCTCCCTGCGGGAGGGCTGCGCTCATGCCCAGATAGTATTCGAGGGCTTCGGCGACGGGAGCGGCGAACCGGCCGGGAGTGGCGCTCAGGTGGTGGCGGTGGCCGTTCTTGCCCACGTGAAGCAAGACGTCCTGCAGCTTGTCAATTCGGGCGACACCGGCGCATCCGAAGTAATCCTTGGGAATGGGGTCCTTGGTAAACTCACCCTGCCCGAGGTAGAAGCGCGGCTTCCCTTCGTGGGTCATCATGCTGGCGAAGGTGAACTTTCCGGGGGCGATCAGGCCCGCGTTACAGCCATAGCCGCGCCCTTTGCCGACGGAATTGGCGAGGATGGCGTGGTCGCAGATTCTCCCCTTGCCTTTCATCAGCGACGGTGGAACGGGCCCGCAGTGAAAGAGGATGCATCTATCGTCATCGTCGCCGTAGTTGTTGTTCCAGTCCAGACACATGGCCGGCGCTTGTGAAGCTGATTGCAGCGCATACATTGCGACCGCGTTGCCGACGTCGACCTCGCACGCCGCGGGGATGCCCCGCTGGTTGAAGTCGCCCATCAGGATACACGGAGAGATGCCAAGCTGTTCCTGAAGCTCGATCCAGCAGCGCAACGCGAAGGCGTCCAGCGCGTACTCCTCAACCAACTGGTCAATGACAAGCCCCAGCCGGACGATGTTGTCTTTCACCTCGTCAGAAATCCCTTTCCACGAGGTCAACCCTTCGAGGCGGTTCAGTGTTTCCTTGTAGGCGGCGTCCTTCTTGATGCCCTTCATCCGGAAGAAGACGTGACTGAGATCGATGGTCTCCATGGTAATGCCATAGCGTTGGAGGGCCACCTCGTCGATGCGGACGGTCTTGAACGCCGTGGTACGCGCGCCGATGGCGCCGACCGTCATCCCGCGCAGGCCGGATACCACGCGGCACAAGGCGGCGAAATAGTCCAGGTTTTGCTTGAAGCGTTTGCTGGCGGGATTCACTGTGTGCGGCTTCAGCGCCGTGAATTTGACGCCGTACTGGTAAAACACGTCCATGACGGAGAACTTTCCGCAGAAGGAATCCCTCCGCACTGCGGGGGCCATCTTATCGAGGTCGTCCGGATACGCCTGTATCAGGAGCGGCACATCGGCTTTGTAGAGCGCGGCGACGGCGCCGGTTTCGTCTCCGAAATTGGGCAGAGACAGGATGACTCCCTGGTACTTGCCGCGGTTCTCGTTGAGAAAATCAGCGTAGATCTCGCCTTCCCGGGCTGTCGTGACCGCCCCGTGCGGCGTGGCGCTCTCGTCCATCATGAGGTAATCGTAGCCCAGCCCGGTGAGTACGCGCGGGAGTTCCTTGCGCGCCTGTCTCATGAGTTCGGCCGGGAAAAAGCCCCGATTCCCAAAAAAGAGCGCGAATGTCGTCTTTTTGTGTTTCATGACAACTTCCTTCCTGTTCTTGCGTTGCCAGCCCTGCCGCGGGTTAGTATACTGCTCGGAATGCAAGCCTTCCAGGGAGGAGAAACTGATATGAGATCTGCGCTGGTCGTGGCGGCGGGCGAGGGCAAGGGCGCATGGCCATTCTGCGGGATTCGGCAGAAGTGCACGGTGCCGGTCATCAACGTTCCGATGGTGCGGCGGCTGGTCCTTGACCTGCTCGCTCTTGACCTGCGGGAGGTCGTTGTGGTAATCGGTAACCGCGCAGAGGCCGTTCGCGCATGCCTGGGCGACCTGCCTCAGGTGCGGTTCGCGGAACAGCGCGCCCAGAAAGGTCCGGCGGATGCCGCCCTGTGCGGCATCGACAACCTGACGGGCGAGGACACGCTGGTCTGTTACGGCGACATCGTGACGACGCGGGAAACGCTGCAGCGGTTCCTGGACGAGTACCGGAAGCGGAAAGCCCGCGCGATGCTGCTGGTCACGCCCTGTCCCCCGGAAGTTCCGCACTGGATAACGGTCCGCACGGGCAAAGACGGCCTTGTGGAAGAAGTGACCGGTCATGGCGACCGCACGTATCCGCGGTTCGGCGGGATTGCGGCCGCGCGCACGGAGACGCTGAAGACGTATCTTCTGCGCAACCCGGGCATGATGACGAGTGTCGAGATCGGCGCGATGCCGCCTCCCGAGGGCGACGTGGCGCACAGTTTCGGCCTGATGGTTCAAGACGGCATCGAGGTGCATGCGTGCGAGGCGCGCGACTTTGTGGTCGACGTTGACCGCGCGTGGCAGATTGCGCAGGCCAATCGCGCCGCGGCGAAGCATGCGACGGATGCCATCGAGAACACGGTTCTGGGCAAGGGCGCGTATATCGACGACAGCGCGGAGATTCCGAACGATGCGAAGTTCATCCTCGGTGACGGGTCGCGCATTGGAAAGGGTTGTCACATCGGCGGTTCGGTGATTCTGGGCGACAACACGCAGGTCGTCAACGGCGCCATCGTGGGCAGCGGGGTCTGCGTTGGCAATGGCACGTTTATTCGCGACTATTGCGTGGTCAACGATTACGCCGTGATCGGCTCGAAATCGCTGGTGAAACACGATGCGGAGTTCGAGGGCGTGATGTTTGACGTGGTATATCTTTATCACTACTGCTGCATCACGGCGCTTCTAGGCAACAACGTCGACATCGGCGCCGCCACTGTATGCGGCACGTTGCGCTTCGACAACGGCACGAAAGAGCAGATAAACAAGGGGCACAAGGAAGTGCCCGACCCGCGATTCGGAGATATGACCATCATCGGCGACTACTCGCGGACGGGGGTCAACGTGATGTTCATGCCCGGCGTGAAGGTGGGGTATTACTCATGTGTGGGCGCTGGCGCCATCGTGTACGAGGACGTGCCCGAGCGGACGCTGTTGCTGCCCAAACAGGAACATGTATTGAAATCTTGGGGACCCGAACGATACGGCTGGTAGATCGAGTCCGGCCGGGAAACAGGAGGCGGCTATGCCGTTTATTCAAGGTGGCGTTATTCCCGCGTTGTTGACCCCGTTCACGAAGGGCGGGAAACAGGTAGATTATGAGAAGGCGGCCGGCCTGGCCGGTTTTTTGGCCGACAGAGGCGTAAACGGGCTCTTCGTCGCGGGAACGACGGGCGAAGGGATGCTGATGACGCTCGATGAACGCAAGAAACTGCTCGAGTTGGTCGTGAAGGCGGTCGGCAAGCGGGTGGACGTGATCGCGCACACCGGCTGTCTGGATACCGCGAGCACCATCGAGCTGACCTGCCATGCGGCGCAGGCGGGGGCGAAGGCCGCAGGCATTGTCGCGCCGGGGTTCTATGGCTACGACAACCTTTCTCTGGCAATGCATTACAAAGCGGTGGCGCAGGCGGCCAAGGGGTTCCCCATCATGTTCTATAACCTGCCTGCCTGCGCGCGTAACGCGCTTTCCGCGGGATTCATCGTCGACCTTGCCCAGAAGGTCGAGAACCTGCGCGGTGTCAAGGATAGCAGCGGCGATTTCGTGCATATGGGCGAGCTGCTTGCCCACGCCCCGAAAGGCTTCGTGGTGATCAACGGCGTTGATAACTACAGCTATCAGGCGTTGGTGACCGGCGCCCAGGGGTGTGTTGCCAGCGCGGCGAATGTCGTGCCTGAGCTGTTCCTGGCGATTATCAAGAACGTGAAGAAGGGCGACCTCGCAAGCGCGTGGAAGCACCAGCAGAAGCTGAGCGCCGCGGCAAAGCTCCTCCGGTACGGCGCAATGGTCGCTTACTATAAAGAGGGCGTTCGCCTGCGCGGATTCGACGCCGGCTATGTGCGCATGCCCCAGCGCGAACTCTCGCCGAAAGAGAAGCGCGAGTTCGCCAAGGCCTTGGCAGCCGCGGGGCTGATCTGAATCCCTGACGTCCGCGGAACACAGTCCGGAAGCCCCGGGGTTGTCAGGGCGTCAGGCTGAACACGGTCAGCGGTCCGTCGGTGGATATGTTTTCCGCCGCCAGGGACTTGCCGTTACAGGTGGCGTTCCAGCCCTCCGCTCCGGCTACGCCCAGGCGGGTGGCGCTGCCGCGTACCGTTATCGTCACCTCCCGGACAGCGTAATCGAAACGAAGGTCAAGATACGGGACGCGGCGGTCTACGCGCAGCTCAGACCGATCGTAGTCGGTGCGGATGTAACTCCCGTCGGCCATGGTGAGGCGCAGCACACGTCCGTCGGGCGTGACACGACGCGACAGGAACTGCGCATTCGACTCGAGGACGATGGCCTCCTCGGGGCTGGCGCAGGCTGCGCCGAGCCACAATTCGCGCGGAAAGGTCGTGTAGGCCAGCACGTTGAGCAAAGTCAGCGTCGTTGCCTCATCGTCTTTCCTAATCATGTTCGCCTGGCACCAGCCGACGAAACGGCCGTCGTTAACGGTCAGGCTGGGGCTCTCGTGGTGCACCCAGTAGTCCTGGTGATAGCGGCGCGGTTCGAGAAGCTGCTGCGCCATGGGATCCTCGAACGGCTTCCCGGTGCGCGCGAGGCGGCCGAGCACCACTTCGTCCAGGGCCAGGTCCCAGCGCATCAGTTCCGTGCGCCAGAACAAGGGGATCTTCTCGTTGCGCACGGGGTCCGCCGCAAGCTCGTAAATTACGGCATTGACCGCGCGCATGGTCTCGGTAAGCACCGCATAGGGCCGCCGTGCCGGGTCTATAACGCCGAAATTGCAGTCTTCGGCATATTGGTTCCAGGGTTTCTCGAGGCCGTCATCCGGATACTTGTACCAGGACACACCAATATGGCTCGGGATCGATGCCGTGGCCGCAACGTAGGACAGATACCCGACGGCGCGGTCGGCCTGGGTCTTTACGGCCGGCAGGGCGCCCATGGTATTCGGGTGGAGCGTGTCGCCCGCGCGAAACGAGAATTCGGTGGTCATGGTGGGACGGCCCGTGAAGGCGTGAATCGCTGGTACGAGGGTAAACAACTGTACAGGCAGCCGGTCCGAGAACATGCTGTACAGGTTCATGCTGATCACATCGCAGTATTTGCTCATGGCCGCCAGAATACCCGGCTCGGGCAGCGGCGCATTAATCATGCGGATGCCGAGGTTGAGATGGTTCGGGTCGACGGCGCGGGCGGCGTTGGCCGCCACCGAGAAGGCCCGCTCGGCAAGCGCGGCGACCCATGCATCTTTGAGACCCGGCACGGACGGGGGCTCTCCCTCGACATTCGCGAGGTCATCGAGCGAGGTGACGCCGTAGGCCTGCCAATCCTTCGCGAGGTCTGCGGGCTTATCCGCGTAGTACGCGCGCGCGACTTCGATGAACGCTGCGCGCGAGGGAGCGTCTTTCCCGGTATGCGTGACGGCCTCGTACCATCCGTCCAGGCACATTTCATTGACCATGTAGTATCCGAGCAGCAAGGGATCGTCTTTGATGGGGCCAAGCACTTGCTCGGCCCGTTCGGCGCACTGTTTTGGCCAGTCGGGGTGGAATACGTCGGGAAAGGTCACCCACGGCGGAAGCCCGGGCAACTTCGCAACGGGATACGGCGGCGTGTCCATGCGGAAGAAGTCGAGGTTCTTGGCGTAGGGCATGCCGTTATCTTCTTCGGCGGCGTTAAACCCCCAGGATTTGATGCGCGGCACGTCCTCGATGCCGGTCCATCCCATTTGGAGCATAAAGTAGGCATTGCCTTCCGGGGTGATGAACCACCAGCGGTTCCCCAGTTTCTGCACATGAAAAAACCCCGTGCGTTCTCCTTTGAGGCCCAGCCAGCCGCCGTATTGGTCGAGGTCGTCGCGCAGCGGCTCGCCCATAGGCAGGTCCGGAGCAATGACGGCGGGACTCATGTCGGACGGTCTGGAATCCGCTTCTCCTGCCCACGCACCCGAAGCGGCGGCAAGCGCGAGCGCGGCGATAAGCAGCGGTATGCCGTGCCAGGAAGCAAAACCCCGATTTCGACCTTGCGTCGCTTTTTCCAGTGACATGAAATGCTCCTTTGTGATTTCAGTTCTTGCTCTGTGTGCTGGTTTGCTGACCGCGTGCAGCTGAGTCTATCCCAATCCATTGCCTTCCGCAACAACGCTCAGGGGGTTATTCCCAACGGGAGAGACAGCAAGAAGCGCCGGCTTGCGTCGTCGAGCACTACTCGCCGTTGCGCTCGCGGGCTTTAATCTGGTTCCAGCGGTTGACGGCGTCTTCGGGACTGGAGGCCTTCGTGTCGCCAAAGACGTGTTCATGACGGCGGATCATCTTGTTGTGTGCTTTTTCCATCGCCTCACGCAAGGTGAAGCGTCCCTCGGCCTCGGCGGCGGCAGCAGCGGCGAGAAGCACGAAGAATACGTCCCCCCACTCCTCTTCGACCTCGGCGTTCTCGCCGTTTGCAAAGGCATCAAGAAGCTCACCCGCTTCCTCGGTCGCGTCCGCCGAAAACTGGGCAGCCGTATGTTCGCGGTCCCAGGGGCACCCGTCCGGACCGCGCAAATGCCGGGCGAGATTGACGAGGGCTTCAAACCAGTCGTTCTCGGTCTCGGGCCTTTTCCGCCAGTGGGGATACATAGCGCTTGGAATTCCTTCCTTAATCTCGAAATACCTGATGAAGTTTGCGGCTTAATCGGCCGATAGACGGCATACAAGGAGGCATAGCATGACGGTTCAATGCTGTAAATGCAACCGCGTTCGAATGAGCGGGCGTTGGCTGCCGCAACCTGCCGCGGTTAAGGGTCCGGTGACTCACGGCTATTGTCCTGAATGCGTGCTCGAGACGAACGTTGCGATGTTCAACGAGCGCGCCAGTATCAATGGTGTGTGCACGGCGCTGGACCTCTTCAACAGGCTCGGGGCAACCCCTTCGTGCTGATGCGGCATGACGCACCAAGGAGGGTGCGGTTCAGTATAAATCCCCCTTTCGACACGCCCGCGACCGCATTCGCGGGCGTTTCATTTCTGACCACGCGCGAGGGATATCAGGCCTGCCCCGCGAAGTGAAGCAGCGCGAAGGACTCGGGCACGTGAAAATTGAGCTTTTCGCCGATGGGTGCCCATGACGCCCAGTGGGGATGCGAATTGTCTTCGGCGCACTTGTAGAAGTTCCCGCGCCACGTCTGGCCGGCCGGGTCGCCGATGGCGCCGACAAACTCTTCGAGTACCGCCAGGGGAATGGAGTACTCGACGGCCCAGGTCAACGGTTCCCGGCGTTCGGGAAAGATAACCCCGGGCACTGAGTGATAGACCTGCATCATGCCCGCTTGGCGGTTGAGGAGTTTCGTTGCCTTTCCCAGGCCTTCGGGCGTGCGCGTGGGATCCTCGACGTAACTGGCGTACAACGTGCCCAGACAGTTCATCTCGAAATTGAAATAGCCGGCGCCGGGCTTTGGTTCAAAGAAGAACTCGACGCAGGCGTCGTTACACACCCGCGCGTTCAGGTCCTCGCGTGTCGCCCGAACGTAGCGATCGTCGACGCGGAACATGGCGTACAGCGCGGCGGCATCATACAGCACCTTGGCATGGGTCACCGGGCGATGAGCGCTGCTCACGGGATGAAACCGGGCAATGGATACCGCCGGCACGCCGCCCCATAGCGGACCGTCCCACGCTCCGTCGAACGCAGGTTTGGCGGATGCGCGTTGAATCGTGTACTCCGGCGCCTGGCTCATGGTACCCCCTTGTCGTTCTGGCAACGGCATTATAGCGGGAGGAGGCGGCGCGGACCATCCGGGGACAGCGCCTGCGAGGCAAGGGCGGCAGGCCGGACCGATTCTCCCGAACCGGCCGGGGCACGCGCGCTGCACGACACCGGCGTGGCTCCTGGCACGCGCCGGTGGGCGGGCTTGCCCCACGGGCATATGCCCTATAGAATCCTGAATGACGCGCATCAGATGGGCGCGGGCGTGCCGAAACCAATCGTAATCGCGACATAGGTGGATTTCATCATGAACAGTCTCTGGGGCCGTACAAGCTGCTTGACCACTGGACTGGCGGTCCTGTGCTCCGTGGCGGCGGCGCAGGCGCCGTCGGCATCCATGGAGGAGGAGTTGCACAAGCTCGTAGAAATCGCCGCACCAAGGCACCCGCGGTTGTTCTTCACCGAGGCCGAGGAAGCAGGGTTGAGGGCCAAGATCGAGTCCGACCCGTTGCTCGACGCGGCGTATGGCTATCTGCAGGGCAGCGCGGATGCAATTCTGGCGGCGCCACCCGTGAAACGAGAGGTAGTCGGGCGGCGTCTGCTGGGTGTGTCCCGCACATGCCTGCAGCGCGTTTCATACCTGGCCTTTGCCTATCGAATGACAAAAAACGAGGCCTATCTTCGGCGCGCCGAGGAGGAGATGCTGGCGGCCGCGGCGTTCGAGGACTGGAATCCGGGCCATTTCCTTGATGTGGCCGAGATGACCGCCGCGTTGGCCATCGGCTACGACTGGCTGTACAACGGTCTGGCGCCCGGCGCGCGAACAGCCATAAAGACTGCTATTGTCGACAAAGGACTAAACACGTCGATGAAAGGCAGCGGGGGGTGGATCAAGACCACCAACAACTGGAACCAGGTATGCCACGGGGGGCTGGTGACGGGGGCACTGGCCGTGCTCAAGGACGAGCCGGACCTGGCGCGCCAGGTGATCGCACGTGCGGTGGTCAACGTGCCGTTCGCCATGCACGAGTACGAACCGGACGGCGTGTATCCCGAAGGGCCGAGCTACTGGGAATACGGCACCACGTACAACATCATTCTGATTTCGGCGCTGGAATCGGTGTTGGACACCGATTTCGGTCTGGCATCGGCTTCCGGTTTCCTGAAAACGCCCGAGTTCTATCTTCACGCGACCGGACCCACAGGGCTCTTTTTCAATTTCTCGGATTGCGGCCCACGGGGCGGCATCGCCCCGGCAATGCATTGGCTCGCGCAACGGCGGCGGGAGCCGGACATGTTGTGGCGAGAAAAGAGAGAATTACAGGATTTCTCGAACATGAAGCCCCATGCCGATGGATCCGGAGAAAGGATGCTGCCTTTTCTGTTGATATGGGCTCAGGCCATTGGAGAGCTGCACGCACCCCGGCAGCTTCATTGGCATGGCGATGGTCCTACACCCGTAGCCATGCACCGCAACGCCTGGGAAGAGACCGCCACGTACGTAGCCATCAAAGGCGGTTCGCCCAGCACCAACCACGGGCACATGGATACCGGTTCGTTCGTGCTGGACATGGACGGCGTACGGTGGGCCCTCGATTTGGGTGGCCAGGACTATCACGGCCTGGAATCCATAGGAATCAATCTCTGGAACATGAACCAGAACAGTGAGCGGTGGACGGTGTTCCGGCTGAGCAATCTCAGCCACAACACGCTTGTCGTCGACGGCCGGCCGCAGTTGGTCAAAAGCTACTCGCCCATCATCGCATTTTCGGACGACGCGAATGCACCGCATACCATCGTTGACATGACTCCTGCCTACGAAGGGCAGCTCGCCGAAGCCAGACGCGGCGTGCGGCTGCTCGGAAAATCGGCCCTGGTACAGGATGAGGTGTGTTCGCTCGGAAACAGCGCGTCTGTGCGCTGGGGCATGGTCACTGGGGCAAAAATAACGATTTCGGATAGCGCCACGGCGATTCTCGAGCAGGACGGACGCACCCTGTCGCTGCGGGTGTTGTCTCCGGAAAGCGCCACACTCGAGATTTACGAGACAGAAAATCCGCCTCATGACTACGACGCCAAGAACCCGAATACCCGAATGATCGGGTTTAAGTGCGAAGTTGGCGCGGCCTCAACCGAAACCCTGGCGGTCTTTATGAAATCGGGCGAGGCCCCGGACGGCGCGCCAGTAGTGACGCACTTGGAGAAATGGTAAGGCTTTCGGACGTAAAGGCGCGGCAAGGGCACTGCACGGAGCGCCCCGGCCGCGGTTTCTCTGCTCGTCAGTATTGCACCCGGACACGATAGGTCACGGTCGCCTCGCCGTCTTTGGGCACGGGAACGCTGAACACGGCCGTATGCGCGTCTTTCTTCACGAAATCGTGGGATTTGGACAAGATGCTCCAGTCGGCGGGCATGGGCTCGACGATATCGACCACGACGTCCTGTTCCTTGTGGTTGCGGACGATGATCTCGAATTCGGCCTCGTGAACGCGATCGGAGACCTTCTTGTAATCCTTCTGGATGCGGTCGGCGACTACATCAAAGGCTTTCCCCATGCGCAGGCGGATTTCTTCGTCCTTGGGCGTGTGGTCGATACGGTCCTCGCCCGCGAACTGGAGCATGCCCTCGCTGTCCTCCTGGTAGATTCGCATGATACCCGCCGGAATAGGGATTCCGAGCCCGTTGGCCTCCTCGTTCTTGAACTTGAGGAACACGTCGACGTGCTGGTCCTTCATGGCAGGGAACCGGTTGCTGTAGAACTCGACCATGCCGCGAAACTCGTATACTTTCTCGCACTGCACGCCCGAGCCGCTGAGCAAGGCAACCTGTTTGGACTGGTTCTGCTTGATGGTGGTGCGCCGGGGGATAGTGTAGAGATGGTACTCCGCGAAGGCCTCTTCCCGGGGCATCTCTTCGGCGCCTTCGGCCAGGACCCGGCCACCGGCGCTTCTCTCCCTGCGGCTGAGCCGTGCTTGCACAACGTTAATGTCGCCGGCGACCAGTTTCAGGCGGGCGTTGTTGTATGTCGCGCCGGACTGGTTATCCATCGTGACCCACCCGGAGACATCGAGCGACTTGTCGTTCTTCGCGAGGGTGAGCACGTAATCGGCCCTCCACGAGATGCCGTTGGTGATGTACGTGGCCTCCAGCTGCTGCGCGCCGAGGTTGTTCTTCAACTGCCAGATGAGCGACGGCTTCGCGATGAGATTGTCGGGGATTTCCGGCACGACGACGTTGCCGGGGTGTCCCAGAAATATCTGGTCTTCGATTCGGTAGACCGGCCCCTCGTTCATGCTGAGGAGTTCGGCGGTCTTCTCGTCAAATCCAAGCTCGTTGCTGAAATTGATGAGTTTGACCTCTTTGCCGACGTACTTTTCCATGAGTTTCTGGGGGCTGATGAGGTCGTATTCGTAGTTCTGCTCGAGGATAACCACTGAGCCGGATTGCGCAAGCGAGCGCAGGCCCACGGTCTCCGGACGAATCTGCTGGGCCACGTCCATGAACCTGAGTTCGACTTCGCCCTGGGGCAGGTCGAGTTTGCGGACGTCGCGCACCAGTGCGATGCCGTTGTTGTACGCGGTGACCGCGATGTCGGTTTGCTGGTTTACACCGGTTTGGACAGCCTGCATCCCGGCGCTGTAGGCTGCGCCGGCCGCTGCGAGCAGGGTCGCCAAGCTGACAAGGGTTTTCTTCATCATCGTGCTCCTTCAAGGGCGCCCTGGTTTTCAGTAGCGTACCCGTACGCGATAGGTCACGGTCGCCTCGCCGTCTTTGGGCACGGGAACGCTGAACACGGCGGTATGCGCGTCTTTCTTCACGAACTCATGGGATTTGCTTAAGATATTCCAGTCGGCGGGCATAGGCTCGACGATATCGACCACCACGTCCTGTTCTTTGTGGTTGCGGACGACGATCTCGAATTCGGCCTCGTGGACGTTATCGGAAATAACACTGTAATCCTTCTGGATACGGTCGGCGACGACGTCGAACGCCTTCCCCATGCGCAGGCGGATTTCTTCGTCTTTGGGCGTGTGGTCGACGCGGTCCTCGCCTGCGAACTGGAGCATGCCTTCGCTGTCCTCCTGGTAAATCCGCATGATGCCCGCGGGGATGGGAATGCCGAGGCTGTTCTCTTCCTTGTTCTGGAACTTGAGGAAGACGTCGACGTGCTGGTCCTTCATGGGCGGGAACCGGTTGCTATAGAAGTCAACCATGCCGCGGAACTCATATATTTTCTCGCACTGCACGCCCGAGCCGCTCAGTAAGGCGACCTGCTTGGACTGGTTCTGCTTGATGGTGGTGCGCCGGGGGATGGTGTAGAGGTGGTACTCGGCAAAGGACTCTTCCCGGGGCATGGGCGCTGGCGCCGACATGACGGCCGCTTCCACAATCATTCCTTTCGCCGCGACCCGCGGCGGGGCAATGTTGACGTCGCCGGCGACGAGCTTAAGGCGGGCGTTCTCGTAGGTTGCGCCGGACTGGTTGTCCATGGTGACCCAACCCGAGATATCGAGGGACTTGTCGGTTTTCGCGAGGGTCAGCACGTAGTCGGCCTTCCAGGAGATGCCGCCCGTGATATAAGTGGCTTCCAGCTCCTGCGCGCCGAGATTGTTTCTGACTTGCCAAATGAGGGACGGCTTCGCGATGAGATTGTCGGGGATCTCAGGCACGACGACGTTGCCGGGATGGCCGAGGAATATCTGGTCCTCGATGCGGAAGACCGGACCCTCGTTGATGCTCAGAAGTTCAGCGGCCTTCTCGTAGAACCCGATTTCGGTGCTGAAATTGATGAGTTTGACCTCTTTGCCGACATACTTTTCCATAAGCTTCTGGGGGCTGATCAGGTCGTATTCGTAATTCTGTTCGAGGATGACGACCGAGCCGGCCTGGGCAAGCGAACGCAGGCCCACGGTCTCGGGCCGGATCTGTTGGGCCACATCCATGAACTTCAGTTCGACCTCGCCCTGGGGCAGGTCGAGTTTGCGGACGTCGCGCACAAGAGCGATCCCGCTGTTGTAGGCGGTCACCGCGATGTCCGTTTGCTGGTTCACGTCGGTTTGTGCCGCCTGCATGGCCGGCTCCTGGGCGAAAGAGCTTGCAACCAAAGTAAGCGCGGCGGCGAGCAACAGTGACTTCCTCATCGGACCCTCCTTCGTACCCCTTTGTTGGGATTCACGGTTACAGAAACCCTACCGATCTTGTTCCTGCTGATTATGACACTATCTTACACGGAAGGTTCGGAATACGCAGGCATCCTGCCACCAGGACGGAAGCGGTGGGTCTTGTCTTAACTCATTGCCTGACAGGTAGTTGCCGTCTAGTGGGGTGCAAGATGGTCGTTGGCGAACTCCCAAATACTGCCCTCGGGCGGTGCAGAGACGGTAGAAGCGCACGCATCCGCCGCTACGTACGGAGGAAGTTGCCAATCACATATGACCGATGGCGTCGAGCTGCTCGCAGGTTGCGGCGGGGGCCAGGGTCCGCAGCAGGTTCTCCCAATCCTCCGTGGTCATCTCGTCAAGGGTCTTCAGTTGGCCATACGCCGCGTAGGCCTCATCCCGCAGCCGCATTCGCTTTTCCATTTCAGCGCGCTTGGCGTCGATCTCGGCCTGTTCCTGCCTGGCGCAGCGGTGTGATGCAAGACAGGCGCCCACCCAAAGCCCGGACAAGACCATGACCGGCAGGAGAGAGAAAAGTGTTGCTATTTTAGTATATCTATCTCTATACATAACACTATTTATCATTTTATATCACTGTTCTTTTTCTGTTTCAAAACGCCCTGTGGGCATGTGTGCATGCGGCCGCCCCGAACGCCGGCCGAATGGATGGATAGCCTGCATACAAATCTCGAGTTTTGACGTGGCTGGGGACCAACGCTATGCTGGTGCAGTTGGTGGAAAGGGCTGTTTCGTTTGGAAACCAGCAGGTCGCGACATTCAAGAATGGGGGATCGTGATGAAAACATCGCCTGTGTGTTCTATCGTGGCACTGCTTCTGCTCACGGCAATTGCCTGGCCCGGTGCGGGTGCCGGAGAATCGCCGGCCGAACCCTCGGAAAAACTCATCCTGAGCGCGCCGGTGACCCATTCCGACTGGATGTTGCGGGATGGAGTTGCATGGGGACCGGACGGCGTACGCCACATGCTCGACATGTGCAAAGCGTCGGGGTGGAATCGCGTTTACTGGCGGGTGTTGGATGGCGGCCGGTCGCTTTACAAGAGTGCTTTATTGAATGCGCAGGGCAAATGGGATGAAGACAATTTCTGGCATCCCGTTTCGGCAGAGGACAAGGCAATGCATGCGAAGTATACGGGCGGAATGAGCGAAGCCGACCGCGCAGCATTGCTGGCCAAGCTGGAACGGTACGACTACGGCACGTTCGACACGCTGGCCGAAGCTGTGCGTTACGGGCACGAGATTGGCCTCGAGATCCATGCCTGGATATCGATCAACGAGGACGACCACGGCTGGGGGATTCAGAGCCGCTTCAGCAAAGAGCACCCGGACACGCGCTGGCGCAAACGGGACGGTACGCTGTACCGCAGCCAGCACAGCTTCGCCTACCCCGAGGTCATGCAATACAAATTGGCCGTCGTGGAAGAGATTATCGCCAATTACGGCGTTGACGGCGTTTTCCTCGATTGGATCCGCACGGGGGATGTGCGCGACAACCCCCAGAATGACGCGGAGGGCGTGGCCGACCGGGGATATGAAACCCCGCTGGTGGAGGGATTCAAGAAGCGGTACGGCATTGACCCGCACGAAATCCCTAACAGCGACGAACGCTGGGTGCGTTATCGAGCTCTTCCGCACACCGAATTCATGCGCGGAGTCAGGACTCTCGTGACCGCCAAACGGCCGAGCATCCCGATTGCCGTCATGGTGATGCAGCCGTGGGGGTACCGGGGTTTCCAGGATAAGATCGACGGCAATCTGCGGGGGATGCTGCTGGACGTGGAAACGTGGGCGCGCGAAGGCCTGATCGACGCAGCGGTGGCGGCCGGTTATTACCTCGAGGGAGGCTCGGCGGAGTTGGCCTACAAGGCCCTGCAGGCGGAGACCGGGAATAAGGTGGACGTGTGGCTGTATGAATGGGTCCCCGACAACGTCGAGGACTTCAAACAGAACTTCGGCGTGGCACAGCAGGTGGGCGCACGGCAGATTCTGTTCTGGGAAGGCGACTACATCGACGGGCGGGAGAACAAGGAAGAATTGCAGGCGTACATGCGGGCGCATGCACAGGAGACCGAGCCTGGCGGCAAATAATGCAAGGGAGCGCGGGCGTGTCCGTCCGTGGTGCTCTTATGGGCGGGCAAGAAGACCTGTCCTCCGTTGATGGCCCGGGTTGGCGCCATTCTGGCCAGTCCCGGTTTTTGGCTTCATTGATTCACGCCGCAAGCTTGTCCCTGAACTCCGGAATCGGGGTTACCGCCATTTCTCGACGGTCTTGAGGACGACCTCGGCGGCATCGCGGTCGGGGACGCTCACGCCCATCCAAACACCGTAAGGGCGAAGGTTCTCGATGATGACGGGCAGCTCGTCGGGCTCGATAAACAGCTGGATGCCCTTCTTGGCCGCCTGGCATCGCTGGTACACGGGGACCCAGTCGCTTGCCCGGCCGTTGCCGGCCCCGTAAACCCATTGGAGCATGTCGAGTTCGGGGATTTCGAGCAAGCTGTCAAGGTGGCGGAGCGCAGCGGGTCCGTCGAGGTGGTACACAGAGGCTTCGAGGTGACGGCATTCTTCCCGGATGCCCGGAAGGAAGAATTCGTCGAACATCTCTTTCGAGATCATGCACGAGAAATCGTTCGACGGTACCATCCAGCGTTTTGATGATACGATCCCCGGCCATGAGGTAATGGGCTGGCACCGGGCCGTGAGCTTGGCGAAATAAGAGTCGAGCACCTCGAAAAAGACGCGGTTGACGTATGCCAGAAGTTCGCGGACTTCCTGCGGATGGAAAAGGAGATCGATATTGAGTTGCTGTGGGTCGCGAAAAGCGGCGATGGCGTCGCCGCCGGTGTGGATATCCGAAAGGCCGGTATAGAAAAGCCCTTGGCCGGCATCAAGCAACGCGCCGGTCATCTCTTCGAGTTTCCGCCAGTATGCATTCTCTCGCGAGAACCTGAAAGTCGGGGCCTCTGCCCAGTCGTGAATGCAGGGAATGGCCCACGTTGTGGTCTCGCCAAATTCCATCTCGCAGCCGAAGAATGCGCTGAAGACCTCCGGACCCAGGTTGGGCCATGCCAGGGGAAGCGCATCGCCCAGGTACTCGGTATTTCGGACAGTTGCGACGGCCGATTCCACGAGCCGGTCTGTGTCAAGCCAGCGGTCGCGCAACGAAGAGTAGCTGTGTTCGGCAAGGGGACAACATTCCGCCGGGCTCTTCGGCACAGTCATGATAACAACAGGCCGGTCAAGGATTTCGCGTTCCCAGCAGGCGTCCTGCCGGGCGATGCGCGTCTCCCAGTCGGGTATCGCGTCAATGGGCATGAGCCGTGTCTGGAATCCCGAAGCGCGGGCAGTCATCCCTCTCCCCCATGGTTTTCCGTTGCAGGAGTATATTCGACAGTGAGTGTGAAGGGAACTAAAATCAGGATGCGGAGGAACTTGAAGGTTTGGGGCCGGATTTTCGTGAAAGGAGACGCCTCATGAATCGCGCGCTATTCGTGCTGTCAGGGTTGTCGCTGCTGGCCTGCGGGATGTCGCACGCGGCGGAAGTGTTTATCGAGAAGACCGTCTACGGTGGATGGCAGAACTGTTACCGAATCACCAATGGTGAGATTGAAGCGGTTGTGACAACGGATGTGGGCCCGCGAATCATGCGCTTTGGATTCGTCGAAGGCCAGAACCTGTTGAAGGAATATGAGGACCAGCTTGGGAAGACCGGCGGCGAGGAATGGCGCATCTACGGCGGTCACCGCTTGTGGCATGCGCCCGAGGAGAAACCTCGAACATATGCCCCGGACAATGGTCCCGTGGCAGCGGCTGTGACAGGAGGCATTCTGACGCTGGTGCAGCCCGTGGAAGAGACTACGGGCGTTCAGAAATCACTTGCCATCTCCATGGAACCGGATGCCAATGCCGTGACGATTGTACACACGCTGAAGAATGAGAATCCGTGGGATGTGACGTTTGCGCCGTGGGCGCTGACCGTGATGGCGCCGGGCGGCCGGCTGATTGTGCCGCAAGAGCCTTACATTTCCCACGAGGAAAAGCTCTTGCCTGCGCGGCCGGTGGTGCTGTGGCATTACACGGACATGAGCGACCCGCGCTGGACCTGGGGCAAGCGGTATATCCAGTTGCGGCAGGACGATGCGGTCGAAGGCTCGCAGAAGATCGGGGTAAAGAACGCGCCCGGATGGGCGGCCTACAGCCTGAACGGTGAGCTATTCATGAAGCGGTTCCCGCTGGATGCAGACAAAGAGTACCCGGATTTCGGGTGCAATTTTGAGGCGTACACAGCTAAGGGCATGTTGGAAATCGAGAGCCTGGGCCCGCTTGTGGCGCTTGCGGCGAACGGGGGCACCGCGTGCCATACAGAGCGCTGGTTCCTTTTCAAGTGCCAGCCCGGCGAAACGGATGATGCCATCAATGCCGATGTGTTGCCGCTGATTGAGGAATCGGGCGCCATCATCGCTCGTCAAATCATGGCAGAACCGCAGGACATCTCCGAAGACCTGGCGCGCGAACATTCATTGCGCATGTGGGGCGTCATGAGGAACGCGAAACAGCGGTGAGAGACAGAAAAGAACCGCCTTCTCCGAACGAGCAGGCGGTCAAACGCGGATGCGGTAAGGCGTTGTGTATCAGGAGGTCATTGAGCGGACCCGTTTTTCGAGCCTCAAGAGCAGGTCCCGTGTGTCTTTATTGGTATTCTTCTCTTCCGCGAGTTTCTGGCATGCGTACAGGACTGTGGTGTGGTCTTTTCCTCCGAAATCCTCGCCCACCTCGTTCAGGGAAAGGCTGGGTATGAGTTCTTTGCACATGTACATAGCGACTTGCCGCGGATACGCCACCTTACGTTGCCGGCTGCGGCCGCGCAAATCCGCGATGCGCACATCGAAGTATTCGGCCACGGCGCGTTGAACGGCTTCAACGGTAATGGGCTGGATCTTGTCCCGCCCGATAAGATCGCGGAGGACCTCTTCGGTGATAGGAAGTGAAATAGGCTGTTCGGTCAGACGGCTATACGCCAATACGGTAATGAGTGCGCCTTCGAGTTCCCGGATATTCGAGGTAACGCATGTCGCGATATAGCGGAGCACATCCGGGGCGACCGTGGACTTTTCTTCCGCGGCCTTGTTTTGAAGAATTGCCACGCGTGTCTCGAGATCGGGCGGCTGGATATCGGTGACAAGGCCCCATTCAAACCGTGAGACAAGGCGTTCCTCGAGTCCGGGGATTTCCTTGGGCGGGCGGTCGCTCGATATGACGATCTGCTTGTGCATGTCGTACAGAGCGTTGAACGTGTGGAAGAACTCTTCCTGGGTAGCTTCTTTGCGCGCGATGAAGTGGATATCGTCGATAAGGAGCACATCGGCCTTGCGGTATTTAGCCCTGAATCGAACGGTCGATTTCTTTGCGATACTCTCGATAAGCTGGTTCGTAAAATCCTCGGAAGAAATGAAGGTTACTAAAGTCCGCGGGTCGCGCTTGAGAAGCTCGTGCCCGATGGCTTGCATCAGATGGGTCTTGCCCAAACCGGTGCCGCCATACAGGAACAGGGGGTTATAGGCCCGTGCCGGGCGTTCGGCGACCGCTTTGGCCGCGGCGTGGGCAAATCGGTTGTCCGCTCCCACGACGAACCGTTCGAAGGTGTAGCGGGGATTGAACGCTCCGGCGCGCGGAGCAGGCCGCCCAGGCGTTTCAACCGGATCCGGGCGCGCGCCGCCCTCTCGCTTGGGAGGAGACGCGGATTGCTCGACGGAGTCTCGCGGCGTCTCCGACATGGAGACGAACCGCACTTCCGCAAAGTCAGGCATGAGCGCCCGCAGGGTATTGCTGATGGCGTCCATGTAGTGGTCTTTCAACCAGTCTGCAAAGAACTGGCTGGGGACGCCCACGACAATGCAACCCTCATCGCAGGACTCGAATTGTGTCTGTGAGAACCAATTCTTGTAGCTGTGATCATCGAGGATTTTCTTGAGACGTTCCTGAGCGAGTTCCCATGGATTCGATTCCTGCGGCGCCATTACCCCTCCTGGATTACAAACAATCATTCCCTTTACCCCCTTGCGCATCCCGTACGGGATACTGGCGTGCACGCGGCTTCACCCAGGACAAGACATTGCTGGCAGTCTGTGCCGGACGTCCCCAGAGGCTCCTCCCGCGCAGTTGGTCTTGCCCCAATTTCGGAGTATAGGATCTACAACTTCAACATCGAAAATGAGTCCGCAGCCGGACTTAGGCGAGGCGTTTGGTTTAGCCGACACGCAGTCTCAACCCACTCATTTCGATGTTATCCACAAGTTTTCCACAATCGCTCCACAGCCCCATAAATAAAGGCCAAAATGCGATCGATGAGTCTCCGAGTTTGCAACAAATCGCGGCAAAAGTCAAGCGTGAAATAAAGCGCCTTATTCGGCGGCCTTCACGCGATTCCACGCTTGGTCCATTTCTTCGAGAGAACAGTCCTCGATTGCACGGCCAGCACGTTCGAGTTCTTTTTTCATTTTTGCGAAGCGCTCGAGAAACCGCTGGCTGGCGTGAGTCAGTTCGCGGCCTGGGTCGGCATTGAGGAACCTCGAGAGATTCACCACGGCAAAGAGCAGATCGCCCAGTTCGCGCCGTGCATGGTCTGGTCTTTGTTCGGAAAGGGCGGCCTTTATCTCTCCGATTTCCTCGTGGATTTTCTCGAATACCGGGCTGATTTCGGGCCAGTCGAATCCCATGCGAGCAGCATGCATCTGGATATCCCATGCGGCACCGATTGGATCGTTTGCAGATTGTGGCTGGTCGCTCAATTGCGTTTCCCATGCGGGCACGCCAGTACTCGAGACGGACCGCCCGCAGCGTAAGAACCGTTGAAAATGCGGCATTCGCGCGAGGCGCCGCACCGAAAAGCCCCGTTAGCGCGCCCTGCGAAATCACGGAGACGGGGGAACTATAACATGCGGAAAGCGGGGCCGCAACGAGGCACAGGCACGCGGCAAACGCATGAACATCCTGAGTGCGGTGGCATTCGGGGTTCAAGCCGGGATCTCGAGACACCCATCGGGTGGGATAAGACCGGCGCGTACGTGATGCGTTACCGGGCCAAAGGCGTGAAACGTGCCCGTTCAAGCCTTCGGCCCTCCCTTCAGCCGTCTTCCCGGCCCTTCGGGCGCGGCTGGCATGTGGGGCGCCGTTGGCGCTGAAGAAGACCAGGCATCGGGTCACACGAGCCGCGCGGCGCTATAACCGGTCTTGGCAGTGCGCACCCGGCTATTCGGGGAGGGAACGCGCCGGATTACAGGAATATTGTGGCAATATGATTCCTTGCGTTCGGGCACCCCGATTGGTAGTATTTGCAAGTGATTGGTAAGATATTTGGGTGAGGGTATGGGTATTCGGCCGGGCCTGAGATGTTGGGGCGCTGAGTTTTCGTTTTGAGAACGATCGGACGGTCGCGGAGGACTTAACGTGAGCGATGTTTTGATCCGGAGATGCGGTGTGCTTGTTGCAGCCGCCCTATTCCTGGCGGCGGGCGCCTCGGATGCGTGGGTGTGGAATCCGGCCACAGGACGGTGGATCAACGAGAAGAATCTCCCGCAACCTACGGCACAGCTTCAGGTCGAAGCGGCCCGTTCGCTGATGGAACAGGGCGAATACAAGCGCGCCATTCGCGAAACCAACAAGTTTGACAAGTACTATCTGGATTCGGAATGGGCGGACGACAATCAGTTCTTGCGGGGCGAGATCAACATGCGGCAAGGCGATTATCTGGATGCCGCCAACGAGTTTCAGCAGGTGATCACGAATTACCCGGACACCGACCTGTACGATACGGTTATCAAGAAGCAGTACGAGATTGGTGACAAGTTCTATGCATTGGGCGAGAAGCGAATGGGTAAACGATGGACGCTCTTCCGAAGCCGCCCGTTCAAGAAAGCCATTCAGATCTATTCGATGGTGATCGACAATCAGCCGTTCCAGGAAGCCGCGGCAGAAGCGCAATACAAGGTTGGACTGTGCCATTTTACCCGCGATGAATATGTGGAAGCGGCTTACGAATATCAGCGCGTGCTCGAGGACTATGCGGGTTCCGATTGGGTGGACGACGCCAGCTACGGGCTGGCGATGTGCTACTACGAGGCCAGCCTGTCTCCTGCCTATGATCAAACGCGCAGCCGCCTGGCTATCGAAGCGATTGACGAATTCAAGTCGCGCTTCCCCGAGGATGAACGTACCCAGGGGCTGGATGAGAAGCGGGAGGAAATGCGCGAGAAGATAGCCCGGCAGCGTCTCCTCACCGCGCGGTTCTATGAGAAACGCCGCCGGTTTGATGCGGCCCGCATCTACTACGAGGCTGTCGTCGAGCAGTTTCCCGATACGGCGGCAGCAACTGATGCCAAGGATTGGCTTGACAAGACGGTTCAAGGCGAACCGGCAGCGCAGCAATGAGCGCCAAGACGGGAGTATTGGCATGCATTATTGTGGCGGGCTGCGCGGCAGGATGCGGCTACTCGACCCGAAGCACGCTTGACGAGCGGTATCAGACGATCGCCGTGCCCGCGTTCAAGAACCTCAGCAAGGAATACGACCTTCAGGCGCCGCTTACGAATGCCGTTATCCGCAAGTTCATGGCGGACTCGCGGCTCGAGGTTACCTCGCTCGACAGGGCCGACCTCATTCTCGAGGGCGTCATTCTGGATTACAGCCGGAAAGGGCTCACCTACGACCGCGACGACGAAGTGACTCAGTTCCTGTGTTTTGTCACGGCAGGCGCCCGTCTGACGGACTCCAAGACGGGCGAGGTCCTTTGGGAAGACGGCCAGCTGGTCGGAGAAACAACGTTTTACACTCGAGCGGCGGGACAGTCTTCGGACCGTCTCCGGGGCAATGCGGAGTTTTTTCTCCCGACGGTGCGTTCGTTTCCTTCGGAAGAAGAGAACCGCGGTGTGGCCGAAGCGTTGGAACAGCTGGCTTCCGACATCTTCCTGCGCACCATCGAGCCGTGGTGAGCCGTGGACGTCCAGGAATTCCTTCGCCGTATCGAGAGCGCGCCGCCGGGGCCAGTGACGTTGTTCTGCCCACATAAGGCGCAAGGCGCCCGTGAAGCCTCTTACGAACCGCTGCTGGCTGAGCGCGCCATCGAGCGCGTGGTTGCGTTGTATGTTGATCCGAGCCTGAAAGACATGGCCTATAACGCGTATTTCGCGGATGAGGCCGACCCTGCCGAGATTGTTTCGGTGGCAGAAACGTTGCCCTTCCTGTCAGAACGCCGAATCGTCGTTGTCCGCCGTGCGGAACGTTACCATCTTTCCGAATCCACCAGTGGCCCGCTTCTGGCATATCTTGGAAATCCGTGCCCATCAACGCTGCTGTTGCTTGTTGCGGACACGATGGACAGGCGTTCGAAGTTCTACAGGGCCTGTGATGCGGCGGGGGGTGTTGTGTCGTGTCCGAAACTGAGCAGGAACGATGTGGGTATCTGGATCAACGAAGAAGCCAGGACCCGGCAGAAGCGTCTTTCGCCGGAGGCGGTCGATGCGTTGATCGACCGCGCAGGCACACGGCTGGGAGATGTGTACAACGCGCTTCACGTAGTCTGCGACTACGTCGGCGCGAACCCTGTCATTCAAGCCGGGGACGTGGAAACCGCGTGTTCGGACGTAGCCGAAGAGCAAATCTGGACGTTGACAGATGCGATTGCGGCGTCGGACACCCATGAGGCCGTGCGGGCGTTGCGGGAACTGCTTGACCTGGGGATGAACGAATTCCAGATCATGGGTTCGTTGAACTGGTTGTTGAAGAGCGCACATGCGGTAGCCTCGCAAACCCCGGGTCTTGCCCGCATGAGCTCGTACGTTGCGCGCAAAGTCGGCCCTCTCGCACGGAAGCTCGGCCCGGAAAAGGTGCGGGATGCCTTCAACCTGTGCATGGACGCCGAGATTCTGCTTCGCAGCACCCATGTGGATCGCGCGTTGGCCCTTGAACTTCTGGTGATCAAACTTGCGGCGCCGGCCCAGCGCCGCGCAGGCGCGCCGCAGGCCGCGGGGCGATAGGCATCGAGCCGGCGCGCCTCAAGACCCGGCCGCGGAAGACGATGAGCTCCTGAAAGGGGGCGAGGGATGGTATGCGTCCATTCGATCATGATTTCGCCGATGAGATTCTCGAGCGTCTGGGAAGTATTTCTCGCGAGGCCAAACCCCGATGGGGGCGCCTGACACGGGACCAGCTGTTCGCGCATTTGACCGATTCTCTGCGCTATTCGATGGGCCGGGGGGGCCCGCCCGTGAACCAGAGCACGTGGGTTTCACGCAATATCATTGGGCCGCTGATCCTGCACGGATGGTTGCGCATCCCCAAAAACATCACGGCACCCGGACGTGGCGAGATGCCGAACGGCGACCTCGAGACCCTCCACGCCGTGCTCGAAGAATATCTTAATCTGGTACAGGCTGACGAACTGGAACCGTATCCTGACACCTATTTTGGCGAATTGGGCGTGGACGACTGGGCGCGCCTCCACGTAGTCCATTTCGAACACCACCTTCGCCAGTTTGGCGTGTGAAACTCGCGTTCTATCGCGGTCCAAATTGACTTACGGCAGGGCCCGCCCGTATCATACGGTTCCTTGGGGGGCGTGTTCCGGCGCGGCTGCGTTGTCATAAGCCATTCGGGTGCAAATAGATAGCGCGGGAAGGCGGCGCTATGTTGGCGCGTGGCACTGGCCCGCGGTCTTTGGTTGCAGACGCGGGCATCCGCCGACGAACGCACCCCGGGCAGGGATTGGATGGATAAGAGGACCGTAACGTGGAGCAGGGCCGCATGGCTCGAATAATCGCCATTGCGAATCAAAAGGGCGGCGTGGGCAAGACCACCACGGCCATCAATCTCTCCGCCTGCATGGCCGCGGCAGGCAAGAAAGTGCTCCTTATCGATCTCGATCCGCAGGGAAACGCGACCAGCGGCCTTGGCATTGACAAGAGCACGCTCAACGGCACTATCTATGACGCGATGGTCAACGGCGAATTCGTGCGGGACCTTCGCCAGAAGACCTTGATGGACAATCTGCACCTGATACCCGCCAACAAGGAACTGGTGGGGGCGGAAGTGGAATTGGTCGGCGCGGAGCAGCGCGAATATCGCCTGCGAAACGTTTTACAGCCCATTCGAGACGAATACGAATACGTATTCGTGGACTGCCCGCCGTCGTTGAGCTTGTTGACGGTGAACGGTCTCAGCGCAGCGGACAGCGTTCTCATTACGTTGCAGTGCGAATACTACGCTCTCGAGGGTCTGAGCGAACTGCTTCAGACCGTAAAGCTCATCCGGGACAATCTCAACCCGCGATTGAAGCTGCACGGCGTGTTGCTTACCATGTACCAACATACGAATCTGTCCAATCAGGTGGTCGAAGACGTGCGCGCGCATTTGGGCGACCGGGTATATCAGACGGTGATCCCGCGAAATGTGACGTTGAGCGAGGCGCCGAGCTTCGGCAAACCCGTGATCTTTTACGATTTGAAATCCGTGGGCGCGCGGGCCTATCTGGCCCTGGCACGAGAGGTGGTATCGCGTGGCTAGAAAGAAGAAAGGCCTGGGCAGGGGGCTGGGCGCCCTGATTTCGAGCAATTCGGGAGGCGGCTTCCCCTCGTCGGCGCTCGATATGCATCCGGACGACGGGGCCGGTCCGCGGCTTCTTATGCTGGACCCTCGAGAGCTGAAGCCCAACCCGAAACAACCCCGCATGCGTTTCGATGAGGAGTCTTTGGAGGAGTTGAGCGTCTCGCTCCGGCGCGACGGCATGCAAGAGCCGGTAATCGTCCGCAAGGCGGGAGACGCCTACGAGCTGGTGAGCGGCGAGCGGCGCGTGCGCGCGGCCGTGATGGCGGATCTCGAGACTATTCCCGCGGTGTGCCGTGAGGTGTCGGACGCCGACATGCTCAAGCTGGGGTTGATTGAGAACATCCAGCGCGAGGACCTCAATCCGATCGAGCTGGCGCGGGGATACAAGCAGCTTATCGAGGAATTTCACTGGACGCAGGAAGAACTGGCGGACCAGGTGGGCAAGAAACGGGCAACGGTGACGAATACGCTGCGGTTGCTTAACCTTCCCGAGGTGGTGCAGGCGCGCGTTGCCGACGGCGGTATCGCCATGGGCCATGCCCGGGCGCTGCTTGCGATTGAATCGCCGCAGAAACAGATCGCAGCCTGCCGGAAGATCGTGGGCCAGGGCCTTTCGGTGCGCCAAGTCGAGAAGATGGCGTCGCATGAGGGGGCGGCTCCGAAGCCCAAGGCTCCGAAAGACCCCAATGTGGCGGCCATCGAAGACGAGCTGCGCCGCAAACTGGGCACGAAGGTCGCTCTGAGGGCCAGCGGCGATACCAAGGGCAAGATCGAGATCGAGTATTTCAACCTGGACGAACTCGATCGGCTCCTGGGATTGATCCGAAGTATCCGGTAGGCGGCGAACCGTGGTGCACGTCTGCATTTTTCCGGTATAGACACGTATTCCAGAAAAGAGGATTCCGAGATGCTTGACATAAAGTTCATACGCGAGGACACGGCGCTGCTGAAGACCGCGTTGGCGAATCGCAACGCGGGCATTGATCTGGACGCTGTGCTCGAGGCCGATGCGGCGCGCCGGGAACTGATTTACGAGGCCGAACAGCTGCGGGCCGAGCAAAACAGGGCCTCGGATGAAATCGCGAAGAAGAAAAAGACGAAGGAAGATGCGTCGGAAGCCATTGCGGCCATGCGCGAAGTCAGCCGGAAGGCCAAGATCCTCCAGGAGAAGGCTCGCGAAGCGGACGAGGCCGTTCGCCGGCACTTGCTGGTGATTCCTAACGTGCCTCATGAGAGCGTGCCGGCAGGGCCTGACGAATCGGCGAACCGCGTCGAACGGAGGTGGGGCCAGCCGGCGCAATTCGGTTTCGCGGCGAAAGATCATGTCGAACTGGGCACGGCGCTCGGCATTCTCGATCTCGAGCGGGCCGGCAAGATCTCGGGCGCCCGCTTTTCGCTCTTGCGGGGGGCCGGGTCGCAACTCGAACGAGCGCTCATCAACTTCATGATGGACACCCACACGCAGGAGCATGGGTATACGGAATACCTTCCGCCGTTTCTCGTATCCGGGGAGACCATGGAAGGGTCCGGTCAACTGCCGAAGTTCGCGGAGGAGGCTTTTACGGTTGAGGGCCGCGACCTCTGGCTCGTCCCGACGGCGGAAGTGCCTCTGACGAACATGTACCGCGACGAGATCCTCGAGGAGGCCGTCCTGCCCGTCAACTGTGTTGCGTACACGCCCTGTTTTCGCAGCGAGGCGGGTTCCTATGGCAAGGATACGCGGGGGATGTTGCGCCAGCACCAGTTCGACAAGGTCGAGTTGTACAAGTTCACGGCGCCCGAGACGTCGTGGGATGAACTGGAAAAGCTGACCGGCCACGCGGAGAGCATCCTGCAGCGTTTGGGCCTGCCGTATCAGGTGGTGACGCTGTCCACGGGCGACATGGGCTTCTGTTCGGCGAAAACCTACGATCTCGAGGTCTGGCTGCCGGGGCAGAACTGCTATCGTGAGATCAGCTCGTGCTCCAACTGCACCGATTTCCAGGCGCGTCGTGCGAACATACGCGTACGGCGCGGCAAGAAGCCCGAATTCGTGCACACGTTGAACGGCTCGGGCCTGGCGGTCGGACGCACCCTTATCGCGGTTCTCGAGAACTACCAGCAGGCGGACGGCACGGTGGTTGTGCCGGAGGTTCTGCGCCGCTATATGGGCGGCCTGGAGCGCATCGTTCCCATATCCTGATTTGCGCAAGAACACAACACGCGAGGCGGCCATGGAAGTGCCTTACGAAAAAGCCGCGGCCATTCTGTCAGAATCCGAATGCTCCATTGCAGTAACAGGCGCGGGCATATCGGTCGAGAGCGGGATCCCTGACTTCCGCAGTCCCGGGGGGATCTGGGCCAAGTACCCTCCCGAGCAATACGCCACGATCGAAGCGTACCTCAAGAATCCGGCCAAAGTGTGGCGTTTCTGGCAGGAACTCGCCCGCGATTTTGCGGGGTGCAAGCCCAACCGCGCGCATTTTGCCTTGGCGGCCCTCGAACAGCACGGGTTTCTGAAGGCAATCGTTACCCAGAACATCGACGCTCTCCACCAGGCGGCTGGCAGCAAGACGGTTATCGAGTATCATGGGAGCGCCCGGAACCTGTTCTGCATGGACTGCGGCAACACGCGTCCTCTTGATATGCTGGCGGCGGGCGCAGCTCCCCCGCGTTGCCATGTGTGTTACGGACTCATGAAACCCGACATCGTCATGTTTGGCGAATTGATCCCCGGGGATGCCTTGCGCGCGTCTGCGGAATGGGGCGAGAAGTGCAACGCAGTGCTGATTGTCGGTACTTCGGCCCAGGTGTATCCTGCGGCGGACCTGCCCTACATCGCGAAACGTCACGGCGCCCGTATCATCGAGGCGAATATCGAACATACCAGTTTTACAGAGACCATTACCGACGTCTTCCTGCAGGGGCGAGCCGGGGAGACGTTACCCAAGCTTGCCCAGGCACTGGGACTCGACGCGGATGGGGCGGATTCCGCCAGGTAACATGCGCCGTCCACGCACCAGCGCAGGGATGGCCCCATTCGATCGTTGTCCGTGCCGCTGTGTACGAAAGAGGGGATGCGGTATAGAGTGAAAAGGCGGAGGCAACACGGTTTCTGTTCTTTGAGAGCCGACTGAGCTTCTTTTACTGAGGATGCCGGGACCCGCTAAGGGCGTGGAGGCTTTGACGATGAAGCGAGCGGTCATCCAGATTCACGCGCCCGTTGAGATGGACAGCGCCGTCATTGGGTCTCACGATTTCGGTGAAATAAGAACCAGCCCGATCGCGCTTGGTCTTTTGTAAAACACCAACGCGATCCCGTTTCCGGATTACTCGCTGCTGCCCGACCGGGATTTCTGCAGCCCGTCGAGTATCAGCGCCCGGAGATGCCCTCATCACTCTTTTTCTGCTGTGCCTCGAACCTGTTTCAACGCCACCAGCGGCGCAGCGCTGAGAACGCCGAACGCGAACTAGATGAATAGACTTTTCTGCGCGAAACATGGGCGATGTAGCCTAAGTGCTTTTATTTCAATAAGTTAAAGGTGAGCGGGCCGGCCGCGCATGGAGACAGGCCAACTTCTTGTTGCGTTTGTAGAGGTAGTAGGGTAGATTAGGGTCAGCGCGCGGGGCTCGGATAGGGAGGGGTATCATGGCTGGGGCCTGGAATGCACTTTGCGCCCTCCTCGCTTTGCACCTCAAGCGTCTTTCACGGGCGGACCTGCTTGAGGCATTGGGAGGCGCTTCGGAGGACAGTTCGGTCTCGCTGCCCGCGAGACTGGCTGATGCGGGCGCGGTGTCCGCGGAAGAGGCCGAACTCATTCGGCGCATGGCCGAGGCGGCTGCGCAGGCCCACGGCGGCGATGCTGGCGCCGCACTCGACTCGCTCGGGGGCGAGGAGGCCCTATGGAGGTCCCTGGACCCTGCCCGAACGCTTTCTACCCCGCGCGGCCGCACCACCACCCCGATGAAGGATGCCCCTTTTTCGTTCTCGCTGTGGGGCGAAATGGAGCCCATAGAAGAAATCCCGGGGCGTTATACGAAGACGTCCGAGTATGGCCGGGGAGGGATGGGGCGTATCTTGCTGGCCCACGATTTGAAAATGGGGCGGGATGTTGCGCTCAAGGAGCTTCTGCCCACGAGCGAGACAAGCATGATACTGCCCGAGAAGACCCCCGTGCGGTACATGGCCGCGGTTGCGGCGCGCTTTCTGCAAGAGGGGCGCGTTACCGCCGGGCTCGAGCACCCTTCGATCGTGCCCGTATACGAAATCGGGCGGCGCCCGAATGGCAATTTGTATTACACGATGAAGCTCGTGCGGGGCCGCTCGCTTGCCCGGGCCTTACGCGCATGCAGTACGCTGGACGAACGCCTGGCCCTTCTCCCCCATTTCGTCGACCTGTGCGAAGCCGTCGCCTATGCCCACAGCCGGGGAGTGCTGCATCGCGACATCAAACCGTCGAATATCATGATCGGTGAGTTTGGCGAAACGGTGGTGCTTGACTGGGGACTCGCCAAGGTAAAGTCGCAGCCGGAAGATCCCCTCGAACAACAGATTCGCGATATGCCCCAGCGGCTTGCGGGCAAGGAGACTCCCCTTCCGGAGACGAAGGCGGGGCAGGCCATGGGGACGCCGGAGTATATGCCTCCGGAGCAGGCTCAGGGACTGGTAGAGCAGATTGACGAACGGTCCGACCTGTACTCGCTGGGAGTAGTGTTATATGAACTTCTCACGGGCACCACGCCTTTTCGAGCCGATACCGCCAGCGAAACCATGCGGAGGGTTATCCTTCAAGAAGTCCCGCCCGTCCTCGAAAAAGAACGCGATGCTCCCCCCGAGCTTGTAAGCATCTGCGAGAAAGCCCTGCAAAAGAAGCCTTCCGACCGTTATGAATCCGTGGTGGCGCTTGCGGAGGAGGTGAAACGGTTCCAGACGGGGGCGTTGGTGCGTACTTACCGGTACAGCCTCCGGGAACTGGCGCGCCGCTACTACGCAAGACACCGGACGGTGCTGCACGTGGTTGCAGCGGCGGCGGGCATCATTCTCTTTCTTGCCGTGTTCTCCTACATCCAGATCTACCAGGCGCGAAACCGCGAACGCATCCAACGCATGCTCGCCGAGGACGCACGGGATAAGGCCATCGTGGCGGAAGACCGGGCAGAGAAAGCCAGAGAAGAAGCCGAACACACCGCGTATGTGGCCCAGATACGGCTTCTTCAGGCCTACGTGCGGCAGCGGAATTTCGCGGGCGCGAACAAGCTTGTCTGGTCCATCTCGGAGCAGCGCCGTGACTGGGAGTGGGGCAATCTTCTCGAACAATGCAATCAGGACCTGTTCACGCTCCGGGGACACGAGGGCATCGTGTTTCAGGCCACGTTCGACAAACCGGGAACGCGTATCCTGACCCTCGCGGGAGACAAAACCGCGCGCATCTGGAACGCTGCCGATGGCGCGCCCCTGACGGTGATCAAGACGCCCTACGCACTCATAAATGGAGGCCGGTTCAGCCCCGATGAATCCTCGATCGTGCTGGAACTCTGGGATGGGACGGCGCGCCTTTTCGACGCGGCCACGGCGCAAGAGAAGGTCGTGTTCAAAGGGCACTCGGCTTCCGTCAGGTCGGCACAGTTCGAAGCTGGCGGCAACCGCCTGGTCACGGGCTCGAACGACGGCACCGTGAGGATTTGGGACGCCCGTTCAGGAGCACAACTGGACATCCTCGAAGGTCACGACAGCGAAGTCGTGAGCGTACACCCGAGCCCGGATGGCACGACGCTGATCAGCGCCACCCAGAAGGGCCAACTGTACCTGTGGACTCCCGCCGCCAGCCGCACCCCGGTGCAGATTATGCGGGGCGCATTTCCTGTCTACAGCGCGGCGGGGTCTCGTGTCTGCTATGTAGACAACGGCGCGGCGGTCGTTTGGGATATCTCGGCGGGCAAAGAGATATTCCGAACCAAGCCGGGCAGTGCCGATGTTGTGCGGACGTGTTTTTCGCCCGATGACCAGCTGCTGCTGGCAGCCGCAACGGATGCCGTCGGCCGCCTGTATGACGTTGCAACGGGAAGTCTCGTGAATTCTTTCAACCACGGGGAAGAAGTCAAGAACGGAGCATTCAGCCCGGACCAAAGCATGGTTCTTCTGCTATCCGACGCGGGCCTGGTGACGGTATGGGATATTGCCAGGGCTACGCTGGTCACGTCTTTTACGGGGCATGAAGCGGGGGTGGCGGCCGCGGCGTTCAGCCCGGATAGCCAGCGCATAATCACGGCCGCGAGAGACAATACCGCTCGAGTATGGGATGCCCGGAGATCGCTCACGCAGCGTATTCTGCTCGAGCAAACGGGGCCAGTCCACAAGGTTGTCGTCAGCGGAGACGGAAATCGTATCGCTATTGCGACCCAAGACTGCGGCCTCGCCCTGTATGATGGCCGCGAGCTGGTCCCGCAGATTTCCCATCGATGTTTTTCGCACTTCGGGCCGGCATCGGCGGCCTTCAACGCTGACGGCTCTCTCCTCGCCGCTCCCTTGGACGAATTCAGCGTATTCGTGCTTGATACAGGCGCCGGCGAAACAGTCTCGCATTATTTCGGGCACCGCGGACGCGTTCTGGCAATCGCATTCAGCCCCGCCGGCGACACCATCGTTACAGGAGGGCGAGACGGGACAGCGCGCGTTTGGGAAGCGCGCTCGTGCAAGGAGCAATTGGTGCTTCGCGGCCACACGGACCGGCTGCTCTGCGTGGCGTTCTCGCCCGATGGAACCTTGCTCGCCACGGGAGCCAACGACAATACGGTTCGTCTGTGGGACGCGAAAACCGGCGCCGAGCTTCATGTCCTGGCCAGACACGCGGACTGCGTAAACGACGTGGCGTTCGATGGGGATGGCTCGCATCTGCTGTCCGCGTCTAACGACGGCTCGGTAGTATGCTGGGATGTCGAGAGTGGCGAACCGTCGTATCAACTCGTTGGTCATGGTGACGAAGTGATATCGGCACGGTTCAGCCCTGATGGCGCCCGCATTCTGACCGCATCGTATGATGAGACGGTACGCATATGGGAAACGGGCACGGGCGATGAGTTGGTGACCTTGGCGAGCGGCGATCATCCGTTTCTTGACGCGCAATTCCTGCAGGATTCGCGAAGCATGCTGGCCGCGGGTTGGGACGGCCGCGTGACCGCCCATTTCGCGGGACCATGGCGCATGGAACAGTTGAACGCAACCCCGGGAAGCACGCTGCGGGAACGTTACGCCGCCGCGAAAGCCTCGCGGCTCGGGGAGCGATGGCCGCAGCAAGAGCGCCTGGCAATGCGGGCCGCGATCGTGCATACGACCGGGGAACGCGCGCGAGAGCGCCTTGAACGCCTGGTTGGCCTGCTCGGCCAGCCCGAACCCGCTCCATCGTCCCAGGCGGGCCTGGCAATTGCCGAGGGCCCGATGGCCGACGCGATGAAACGGCTGTGTCTATTGGCCGGCGACCGGGTGACAAGCATCAACGGTAACTCTATCGACGGGCCGCCTTCCGCGCGCGCGGTGTTGGCTGAGTATCTCGAGAACCAAACCATACCGCCACAGTTGGAGTTTGAGATCGTGCGGGAAGGCAGTCCTATCCAGGTGCGCTTCGCGTTTCATCCGCGGATTGTTGCGGAGCGTACCGTGACCCTGCCCCGCGAGACGGCTCGCGAGGGCGTCGAATACCTTGCCGGGGTGTTGCTGGTAGGCATCGAGCAACTGCTTCAGGTTAACCAGGACATGAATGCCCGCCTGGGCGAACCGGTTCCTTCGCGGGAGGTCTTCAACGGTTTGTGGGCGCCTCCGGAGAACGGGCCACAGGGAGCGCGCATATATGAAGCCGCCGGGATCGCCGTTGGGGATCACATCTTGCGCGTGAACGATAGAGCGATTGAGAACCGGCGCCAGCTCAAGGATTTCCTCGGTGCGGCGCGCACCGCCCTCGCGGAGAACAGAACCTTAAGTCTGGCTGTCATTATCGAGCGCGGCGAGTTTCAGGAGATTCATCTCACAATCAACGTGCCCTGACGGGCGTATGAGCAGAGGGTACACGTCAGAGAGGTGACATAGAACCAGCAAGTGTACGGGAGGGTTTTGGAGGTTTTCGTATACAAATGGAGGCTTCGCAGCCTCAAGAAGAATCAGTGGCGGGAGTGCCTGCCTTTGAACATGTGGGAGGAGAACTGAAAACGAAGCGCCGCGTGGCAGACAACGGCTCGACGCCGCACGGGAACGCGGAGTTCTACAGAAGGAGGGAGAAAGGTCATGACTACCTGGAAATTCGACATCTTGACACCCCAATACATGCCTTGGAAGGCGGGAACCTACACGTTGCGCGCGGGATCGTGGGAAGTTAACCTGATGTGTCATCTGCTGAGCAAGTTTGGCGACTACGCCACAATGTACGGCATGGAGGTCGCCCGCGAAGATGAAATGGATGGACTCAAAAAGCTGGCGGAAGGCACCCTGAGTATTCCGGATGAGGAGCTTGCTCTGGATGTTAAAGAAAGGATCGCCGGCCTTTTGGCAGAGATCAGACAATCGTTCCTGGACGCGTATAATGACCCTCACAATCCTCTGTCACCGAAAATCATGCGGGATCTCTGGACGTGGCCCGATCTGAACGAGTCTGTGCCCCATGGCGTCGTGGCGAAGTTCGAAAAGATTCAGAAAGAGCTGGAGAAAGGTACGGTCGACCAGTCAGATCCGCACCATGCCGGAAAGAAACGCTTCCATCGGAGATGCCAAGCCTGCATTCCCTTCCTGGATGTGCTCAAAGACACCTCGAAACGGGTCGTTGACGCTGCAATGAAGTTCCATATCGACCAGCTGGGCACGTTCTCGCTGGAGGGGCTCTACAAAGTAAAGAAGTCAAAACTGAAGCCTGACCAGATAAAGGCCATTGCAGAAGCAAAGGGGAATGGCATCTTTTCGAGAGCGGGAAAGCTGACCGCCTTTCTGGGCAGCGGCAAGAAAGATGAAGAGGCGGACTGTGATGATCCTGGCAACGACCTCAAATGCATCGACGGGGAATGTCAGCCTTGTACGGACACGTTCTGCAGCACGGCGGAAGCAGGCGGGTGCTCCGGCATGAGCGATTGAGCGCCGTCTGTGCTCCGTAGCGCCGGAGCACGGCGCGCGGCGCGGTTTCATGGGCGGGCAAGAAAACCCGCCCGTTTCCCGCCGAAGGCAAGAGCAGGGCCAGGTAAGCATGTCCCTCAGAGAGATCCTGCATTCCCCGGGTCTTGGTGTCTTTGTGTAAGCCGCCGCCTGTGGGCAGATTTGACAGGGCAGCCGCTTTTTTACAATGGTGGAGCCGGCAGCGATGGCGTATGCCTTGGGCATGCGCCGTGTCAACAGGTAACCGGTGAGGGCCGGCTCGGGGAAGATAGAATGAAGCATGCAACTAGGATGATAGCAACTGCGCTGGCCATTTCCGTGTTCTGGGTAGCCGATGCGCCTGCCGAACCGGCGGAGCTTTTCGAACGGCTCTTTGGCGGCGCGATACGATTGGACCCGGATATTCACCGCCAAGTTCGGGAAGGAGAACCGGGCAAACGGCACTACGTCGACCACGACGGGGACGGACGCCCGGAGGAGGTCTGGTTCATCGATACGGACACCCGGCATCCCGAGGGCAGGCGGCCGGTGCTGGTCCGTGTGATTGACGAAGACGGCGATCTCGAGGCCGGAGACGAACCCGATTACGACAGCGACCTTTATCTGGCCGATTGGAACGCGGACGGCACAGTCAATGTCGTATGCGACTACACGGACCGGACGGGCGCCAACGAAGTCAGCGAGATGGCGTTCTATTTCCCGCGCGGCGAGAGCGTGATGTGCTGGTATGGCGAAGATGTGGGCGACGACAACCTTCTGTGGTACGACGCCGCTTACACGTACGACCAGCGGCTTTGCCAGGGGCGCACCCATTTCGGCGGCGACGAGCTCTTTTGCGCCTTCGTCCTCGAGCCGGGCAGCCCCGAGTGGGTGCCGCAATGGGAGAATCCCTTTACCTTCTACGACCACGACCACGATGGAGTGACCGAGGAAGTCATCCGCATCGAGGGCACGGGCAACGTCGTCAAGAACCTTCGCTACAGTTTCGATGCGGACAACGACGCCACATGGGACCAGCCCCGGGACTTCGACGTGTCGGTTACCGCGCACGCGGGCGAGGGACAAGGCTTTGATCTTCGATACGCGACCCGGCGCGTGCTTCGCGGGGTCCCCACCGGACCGTTTCTCGCCTATCACACGGTGCCGGGGTTCGCCATCGAGACCCGGTGGGACAAGCGTATGCTCACGTGGGACGAGATCGACCGTAACGTGGATCGCGACGGCGCCGCGGATACTATGGAACGATGGGAGGGCGTTATCGCCAAGGGCAACGAGGCTTTTCCGCAGGTGGGAGGCCCGAGTTCGGGACCGTTCAACAACCGCTTCGAATTGGCAGGGAGTCCGGGTCTCATCCGGCTCTATTATGCGCCGGCGGACCAGCGCCTCCACCTGTTGGGGGCAGAAACGATGTGGCTCGCGGCAGATCCAAATCATGACGGCACCCCGGACATGCGCTACACCTACACCGATTCGGATGGCGATGGCCGGATCGATGTGTGGGAACTGGATGCGGACGGCGACGGGACCGCTGATGACCGGTGGACATCCACGGCGGAGTGCACGGACGTAGCGTACGATTGGGGCCAGGTTCAAGCGATGATGATACCCGTCCTCGAAACGGCGCCGGGGCAGCTTTTTGTGCTCGTTTCACGCCTTCGCGAGGCTCTTGTTGCGAAAGGCGGCAGCGGCGGCGACCCTGTCTGGGCACTGGTGGATTCGGGTTTCGCCGCCGAGACGATCCGCGAGGAATTCCGGGAGGACTACCTCCAACGCAACGAATCGCTTCGGTTCTACCTGGATATTGTCAAAGATCGCCTGATTCTGGCGCTGAAGAGAGCGCACGACGACCCCGGGTTCTGGGAAAAGTTCAACGCCCTGCGCGGGGCGGGAGACCTCGAGGGGATGCGCGGACTGGTCGAAAAGACCTTCACCATCACGACTGCCGCTCCGGATTTTGGAGAGTGGCGGGCGTCCAGACTGGTGGCATTTGCCCGACCCAAAGTGGCTTGGGCGCAGGACTGGGTGCCGCCGAATATCGGCTGGGAATCGGAGCTGGCGGGGTACCGGGTGTATTGGGGCCAGTTCGATTTCTTCGGTAAACAGCAACGGGCGCTGGTAATGCCGGCGTTCGGGAATGGCGCGAGCTATCACGCGGAACAGCCGTGGGGCATGGACGCGCTGCACGTGAACCAGACCGGCGGGCTCGGAGCAGTCACCCTCTACGCCAGCGGCCAGGCCTATCCCGTGTACAGCCCCGAGGGCAAGGGCGCAATTGTCTGGTCGAAACGTTTTATCAGTATGGATGACGCCTCGGTCACGATCGAGGTGACGGCCGAGAATGTGGGCCCTCAGGAGGCGCCCTATACGGTCCGGTTCATCTGCTCCGCCCTGGCGGACCGGCCCGACTCGCCCATCGAAGTCGTGGTGGATGGCGGGCCAGCGGACGTTCCCATCGAGCTCGGCATTGGCATCACGCGGATGGCTCAAGAAACCTTTGCGATAGATACCGCAGCGGGCGTAATGGGCAGTTGGGGCGTACAAGGGACCGATATCGGGTGGATCGGACTCGGAGTAGTCTTCCCGCCAAAGCTGTTCGTGAGGGCGATGGATTCCGAAGCCGAGCATGAGGTGATTCTGGCCGCGAAGGCGGGCGTGCCCTTGCGGTACCACATCCAAGGCGATTGGCTGCGCGGACGGACCTTCCCGCGCTCGCCGGTGCTCCGCAACTGGATGGACGACCTCCGGCGAACGGCCCTTAACGCGAAGTTGCGGTAGCTCATTTCCGGCAACACGATCGACTATGCGGACTCGCATGCGGTAGTATGAGCGTGCGGTCCTGACGCGAAAACATTCGGTAGAAACTGATTGCAAAGGGGAAAACGATGAAACACCATACAATCCTGCTGACAGCAGCTTCTCTTGTGATTCTGGCGGGCCAGGCGGCGGCCCAGGACGCCGGGAGCCCGCAGTTTGTCGAGCTCTTCAACGGCAAGGACCTCTCGGGATGGGTCGATGTGAACACCAGCAAAGAGACTTGGTCG
>ENA-UPSM01000413-UPSM01000413.1-activated-sludge-metagenome-genome-assembly--contig:-NODE-413-length-61406-cov-7.238986_pt1 | contig 61406 bp, 52 predicted proteins | sample MGYA00238181_ERZ773283 | MGnify/ENA primary metagenome ERZ773283 (study PRJEB29023, sample SAMN05720199) | activated sludge metagenome | isolation source: Anaerobic digester | place: Japan... | reverse complement strand
AGTGTAGTCTTGAGGCGGTCGGAAAATCTTTTAGATTGCATATAATAAGTAGGAGCCGCCTCATAGACATTTTTCCGAGAACGGACAAGGCTATATTTTGACTACATTTCAGGCGGTTTTACCCTTGGATAAATTTCCGCATACAGCCGGAACGTATATGCAGCATCCAGACATCAATCCAGAGCAATCGAGCCACCTTGAGTATCATATTCGTAAGTCCAATTTCTATTATTATCCGGACCGATAACACTTACCAAACGATTCGAGGCATCATAAGCAAATGTTAACTTTCTTCCAGAATATACATCTTCAATATACTCGATTTTTCCTTGATTCCATGAAAAATGAATATCACCACCCTGCAATGTTATTATATCAGATATTGTTCCATTTGTGTTGAAAATAAGCCTTTTGTCTCCAAGTTTGTCAGTAATTTCGACATGCATGTTATCGCCACTACCAAAAAGCTCCACTTTCCAGTCAAGCATTGGTGGAGGGTCATAGCTAATAACATTGCCAGCTGAATCTTTCCTTGGTGTAAATACATACTCTTCGCCTGATGCGCACAAATAATGCAGATACCCTTCACTAAAATACATAATTTTTTGTTCTATATTTGTATGCCAGCCAGGCCCCAGAATTCCGCTGGCAGATTGTGATGCTGAAGAAAAAGTCCTTCCAAATGCCAAACTTAATCCACCATGGCATGGTATTGAAAAATCATTGTTATTGAGCTCAAAGGCCGCATTCAACGGATTAATCTCATATGATTGAGTCCCCCAATTGGCCTGTGATCCTGAGAAATATTGTTCCATCTTATCTTCTCTTGGTCCATCTGCGCCGATATCGATTGATTGCTCAAACTCGGGTTGTGGCAAAGAAGTATCATAGGAACCATTTTGAGGTACATTTGTTCGTGGTACTAATTCAACTATTGTTGGATCATTAATAATATACATTTCTGGCTTTGTAAAAGGCTTATATACCGTGGATTTCAAATTACCATGGGGGCCTGTTCTTATCCTTCGTCCTTTCTTGAGCCAGATTTGTCCCCATCCAGTATTAACTGGGATATCTACATAAGATATATTTGAAGAATAGTCAATAATTTGGTTACCAATCTCACCATAGGGATACGAGGTCCCATCATCATCAATTTCTTCTTCACACTGTGGAAGTGTCATAGGGGTAGGGGGAGGTCCCACAACTTGGGGAGGTTGGGTAACTGGAATGTCATGAAATGGGAAACCTAACATATCAAAAGATACTTTAGACCATGTTCTAACACCCAGCTCCATTACTTTGTTGGTATCATTGTTGTTGTAAAGATTGCCTCCAACAACATATCTAAAAGATTGATTATCAAACCCAAACGGAGGTATTTTTGATGACGTATCAAAAAATACTCTTGTTTTAACGTCATTTTGAAGAACACCCAATTTATTAAAATATGTTGCCCTCTTGGGGAGCCATAAACCTGGGCATACTGAATCAGAATACCATGTGCCTCCGTCAATATTTCCAGTGTATGAATCTGGTGGTAGATCATAATCGATATATATTCTTGGACATGGATTTAAACTAAAATCTAGTTCTACCCCTTCTGTTATCGGTGTGGAAATCGCAATACCCCATTGATTTGATCCTGAAAACCACCCTCCAGCAAGAGACGTAATGTCAAGTGTTCTGTAGGCAAGGTCTGCTGATGTTAAATCCCATACTCCAGATGCCGCCGTAATAGATGAAATAGATGGCATATTACCAACCTGAAAATCTCTTGGGTCCCATGTTGAAGTTATTTCATTTACATTGACCTGCACTGACGACGGAAGATTTGGGTCAATGATATCTGTTACCAATGTTACAGAATTAATTATGGCATTCGGAGGTATTATGTCTCTTATCTGTGGATACATCACTAAAGAGTATTTACTGCTTGAGTTCTGCCAAGACGATGCCAATCTAAATGTGTTATCAATTAATGTTGTTACGCCACCACTTACACTCAAGCTAACACAACTGCCAAATGCATTAAGCCTAGAATTAATGTCTGTTGTTGCTATTTTCTTTGAAAATGGCTTCGCCAATTGAGTGTTTCTATTTACATTAATTAGAAAACCGTCTTTTTTTATCTGATAATTTGAAATCTTAGGAATATCTGGTTTTTTAGGAGAATACGGTATTGGATTTAAACCATTATCGAATAGTTTTGGAAAAGCAAACGCCATTTGAGAGATTCCTGCTGAACTAAGTATTATAATTAAACATAACAAGAACACGAATCTTGCACGTACAATGTTTGAGATTTTGTCAAACTCGAAATGTTTTCCCATTTTTACCCCATGTTTGTAGTGATGAATATATAAATATCTGTTAATTTATTAAATATCAATTAAATAAATATAACATAAAATAATATTAATTATTAATTTATACTGGAAGGTAGTAATAGGCTCAATCACACATTAATTAGCGGCAACAATATAAAAATTTAAAACTAGTGATACAAGAAGTTATTAAAAAGATTTTATTTCCAGAGATTGGAAGCGATTTGGCTTATTATGTAACTTAAGAAGAGTGATGATGTTTATTTTCTAAGTAGTTTTCTGGGGTGGATGAGGGGATTTGAACCCCCGGCCTCCAGTTCCACAGACTGGCGCTCTAACCAACTGAGCTACATCCACCACGCGGCAGAAATAATATATGTTGTTTGAGAGCCTGTCAAGGCTAAACTCGGAGGGCTTGACAAAAATATTCGACGGTTTAGAATCATTTTGGCAGTTGAAACCAAAGAGTGCTAAAGGCGGAAAAATGCAGGAAAAACCAGAACATGAAAACAACGCGCCGGACCAAGAGAACGGCGCACTAGAACAGGTGGTCAAACTTCAAGAGACTTTGGAAAAAGTAAAATCACTTGAAGAAGAGATTGATAAACTCAAGTCTTCTCTCTCTGCTCAGCTGATGGATAACGCCCGCATAATCCAGATTGCCAACAGGGAAAAAGAAAATATAGCCCAAAAAACTCGCAAAGAGGTGGCTAATTTGCTAATACCCGTGGCAGACGATTTGGAAAGGGCAATGTCCATGCTTGGAGAAACCGGGCAAGACGCAAGCTGCAGAGCCCCAGTTGAATTCATCTTGAAAAGTCTTTCAAATGCTCTCTTGCAGATGGGTCTAAAGGTCGTCGACCCCATGGGAGAGAAATTTGACCCACACAAGTTCGAGCTTGGCGGGCAAGAGGAAGGCAAAGGAGAAGAAGACACGGTTTGCCGAGTGCTTCGAAAGGGCTACAGTATTGGAGAAGAAATCATCAGACCAGCACTGGTCGTCTGCATCACCAAAAGCAATCACCAAAAGGAGGAAAATCAATGAGCAAAATAATAGGAATTGATCTTGGAACTTCAAACAGCGCTTCTGCTGTGGTAATTGGAGGAAAACCAACAATTATACCAGCAGCAGAGGGAGTTTCTGTTGGAGGAAAAACCGTCCCGTCATATGTGGCTTTCACAAAGGATGGGCAGATGCTGGTTGGAGAGCCGGCCAGAAGGCAGGCTGCGCTCAATCCGGAAAACACCATCACGGCCATCAAGAGGAAGATGGGCACCAACTACAAGGTCAACGTGTTTGGCAAGGAATACACGCCACAACAAATATCAGCATTCATTCTTCAGAAGATTAAGAGGGACGCCGAAGCATACCTTGGCGAACCGGTCAGCAAGGCAGTAATCACTGTTCCAGCTTACTTCAATGACGACCAGAGGCAAGCAACAAAAGATGCTGGAGCAATTGCCGGTCTCGAAGTCCTGAGGCTAATCAATGAGCCAACAGCCGCTGCATTCGCCTATGGCGTAGACAAAGGCGACAAAGAACAGAAGATAATGGTCTTTGACTTTGGCGGTGGAACACTTGATGTAACAATAATGGATTTCGGGCGTGGAGTATTTGAGGTAAGGTCAACTTCCGGCGACACACAGCTTGGTGGCACCGACATGGACAACATTCTCATCAACTACATCATGGACGAATTCAAGCACGACACGGGAATTGATCTCAGGGGCAACAAGGATGTGACTTACAGGCTCAAAGAGGCTGCAGAAAAGGCAAAGATCGAACTTTCCACAACCCTGGAGACACAAATCAATCTTCCATTCATCGCATCCGATGCTTCTGGCCCAAAACACCTCATGCTCACAATTACCAGAACAAAACTTGAGCAGCTAGTAAGACCAATCATCGAAAAATGCAGGGCCCCAATGGAACAGGCCATCAGGGACGCAAACCTGACACCAAGCCAGATAGACAAAATCCTCCTCGTCGGCGGGCCAACCAGGATGCCGATAACGCAGAAATTTGTCGAAGACTTTATGGGTAAAGCGCCAGAACGCGGCATTGATCCAATGGAATGTGTTTCACTCGGTGCAGCAATACAGGGTGCCGTCCTTGCCGGAGAGGTAAAAGATGTCATTCTTGTTGACGTTACACCTCTTACACTTGGAATAGAAACACTTGGTGGCGTCCTCACAAAGATGATTGACAGAAACACGCCTGTTCCCACCAAACAAACACAGGTTTTCTCAACGGCAGCCGACAATCAGACCCAGGTTGAAATCCATGTCCTTCAGGGCGAAAGGCCAATGGCAGGTGACAATCTCTCACTTGGAAAATTCATTCTTGACGGCATCCCACCGGCACCAAGGGGAATACCCCAGATAGAAGTCACCTATGAGATAGATTCAAATGGAATCGTCAATGTCTCTGCCGTGGACAAAGCATCTGGCAAGAAACAGTCAATCCGCATAGAGAATGCCAACAAGCTCGACAAAAACGACATCGAGAAGATGAAGAAAGAAGCTGAAACCTACTCTGATGCCGACAAGGCCAGGAGAGAAAAAGTAGAACTCAAAAACAAGTCTGACACACTAATCTACACCGCCAGAAAATCGGCAAAAGATGCTGAGGGCAAGGTTGATGCAGAGAAAATCAAAAAAGTCAATGATCTTGCCGATGATGTCGAGAAAATGATCAAGGAAGACCAGACAGACAACCTGCAATCAAGAGTTTCAGAGCTTGAATCAGCTCTCTCAGATCTTGGTCAGCAAATGTACCAGCAGGCACAAGCACAGCAGGGTCAACAAACACAACAGGAACAGCCAGGGCCTGGAACCCAGGACCAAGGCGGCAACGATAATGGAGAAGGGCCGACCATAAATGGAGAGGGCAGGGTAAAGGAATAATCAATCCCGCCTTTTTCATGTGAATTTGGAAGTTGCAAGGATGCAGTCTTTCCCTGGAGGGACTGCATCCTTGACATTATACAAGCGCGAAGCAAACTAGGAAAATAATGGCTGCCAAAGATTATTACGATGTTTTGGGTGTTGGAAGAAACGCCACAGAAGACGAGATAAAAGACGCCTATCGAAAATTGGTCAGGCAGTACCACCCTGATACAAACAAGGATAATCCTGATGCCGAAAAAAAGATGGCAGAGATTAATGAGGCATACACGGTTTTGTCCAACAAAGAAAAAAGGGCAAAATATGACCAGTTTGGGCAGGTCCCACCAGAAGGGGCAGGGTTCCCGGGTGGCGGTTATGGCGTCAACTTTACCGATGATCTGGGGTCGTTTGCCGACATTTTTGACACCATGTTTGGTGGTGGCGGCAGGAGCCAGAGGCCAAGGGGCCAGGTTGTATACGAGGGAGCAGACATAAGAACTGATGTATCAATAACCCTCCAGGAGGCCTTTAGCGGCAAAACAATCCTTATTGACCTGCAAAGATTTGACAAGTGCCCCGAGTGTGAAGGTACAGGCGCTGCCAAAGGCACAAAACCAGAAACATGCCCGGATTGCAGAGGCTCCGGTCAGGTCAAAAGGACCCAGCAGACGTTCCTGGGCACATTCCAGACAGTCGGCACATGCCCAAGATGTGGTGGTTCCGGGAAGATAATCAGTTCCCCATGCCCAAAATGCAAGGGTGAAACACTCATTAAAGCAACCCACAAAATTGAAGTTAAAATCCCTGCAGGCATAGAAGACGGGATGAGGGTCAGGCTTGCAGGCCAGGGCGACTCTGGCAAAAATGGAGGCAGACCTGGCGACCTCTATGTAATGGTCCATGTCAAATTAGACAAGATATTCACAAGAGAAGGGGCAAACATTTATTCCCAGGTAACAATTTCCATGTACGAGGCGGCCCTTGGCGCCGAAATCACGATATACACCATTGACGGCAAGGAAAAAATAACCATCAAACCGGGCACCCAGCCTGGTGACACGATGACTCTGAGAAGCAAGGGAATGCCCTATCTCAACTCCAGCAGAAGGGGCGACCACATCATCAACTTCAAGGTGACGGTTCCCAAAAAGCTTTCACAAAAAGAAAAATCCCTGCTAAAACAAATTATGGGTATAAAGGAAGAGTAACTTGGAAAAACTGCTCTTTGGCACCGGAGGTGCTCCGCTCTCAACTACTGGTTCCGGCAGTGAAGCCGGAATAAAGAGGATCAGGGAGCTAGGGCTCTCCTGCATGGAGATTGAATGGGTGCAGAGCAGCCCTTCTGCAAAAGAATCCAAAACACTTTCCGGAATCAGGGAAGAGGCAGAGAAAGAGCCAAAAATTGTTCTCTCATGCCACGCGTCATACTACATCAATCTGGCTGGAGAACCTGAAGTCATCGGTGCGTCAAAGGACAGGATCCAGCGATCAGCAAAAGCACTTTCCATTGCAGGTGGAAGGAATGTAGTTTTTCATCCGGCTTTCTACAAAGGCATGACAAGCGAGCAAACGCTTGGGATTGTGGTTGAAAACCTTCTCAAGGTAACAAAGTGGCTTGAAGAGAACACAGTGAAAGGTGTTTGTCTGCGCCCGGAAACAACGGGGAAACCAACACAATTCGGCTCCCTGGAGGAAATCATAAAAATTTGCCTCGAGGTCCCAAATACATTGCCATGTGTTGATTTTGCTCATCTTCATGCAAGAACGGGCGGCAAAAACAACTCCTACAAAGAATTTGCCGAAGCACTGGAGATGGTAGGAAAAAATCTCGGAGATAATGCTCTGAAGGACATCCATATCCACATGTCGGGGATTGAATACTCAGACAAGGGCGAAAGAAAACACCTTAAGCTGGACGAATCTGACATGAATTACAAAGAGCTGATGAAAGCCCTCAAGGATTACAATGTGGCAGGAACAGTAATTTGTGAAAGCCCAGTGCTTGAAGAAGATGCATTAATAATGAAGGCCCGCTACGAGTCCCTTTGAAGGGGACCCAAGCAGGCCTTCACGTTTTTCTCTATCCTAGAGCTGATATTTCTATTTCAAAAAGCTGAGAATAACACCCACAATCTTGCCAATAAAGCTATAGTAAGATGCTTTTGTCTTGAAGCTGTACGGCGAGGTCCAGTTGGATGATCCGGCAGCATTGACAGATCTTATTCTCCAATAATAGGTTGTTGATACATTCAGAGTTGGGCAAACATACGAAGTTGTTGTTATACCGGTTGCATTGACTACAGTGCTTGGGAATGTCATCGAAGTGGAAACCTGTAAATCATAGGATGTTGCCCTGTCACCGGAACTCCATTGCAGTGTTGGGGTGAGGCTTGAAACTGTTGAACCATAGGTCGGCGAAGATGGGAATGGAAGTCCTGGAGGGAGTGGGAATGTTTTTGCGCTTGCTTCAGTACAATATTGAGAGGAGCCATTATCGTTAATCGCTTTAACTCTGTAGAAGTATTCTGTATCGGCAGTAAGAGCAGTGTTGCTATAGGAAGTAACATCTTCACCAACGGAGGCAATCTTTGTATAACTCCCAAGACCATTTCTGCGCTCAATCTCAAACCCTGTTTCGTTTGTAGCATTATCTTTCCAGGTAAGGTTTATCTGTGAAGATGAGACGGCCGTTGCAACAAGATCTGATGGCGGGTTTGGAGTTGGGTCAGAGGTTTGGAAATCCCAAACAGTTGACCAGTTGGAACCAACATCAATGCTATTAAAAGCCCTTACCCTCCAATAGTATTTCGTTTTCCAATTAAGTGTCCCGATAGCTATATCATATTTTGTGACAGTAAGATTATTCTTGTCAATCACAGTTGTGCTGAAATCGGACACGGTCGAAACCTGTAGCCTATAGTAAGAAGCATTGTTTGCAATGTTCCATTCAAGGCTCGGGTTTAGATACTGGAAAACTGTTCCTGTTGTTGGAGTTTTGAGTGTTGGTGTATCTGGTGTTGGTGGGTGTGTTTTTGCGCTGGCAAGATTGCTGTAGTCTGAATAAGAGTTGACGTTTACAGACCTGACTCTGAAATAATAAAGCGTGGTATCTTTGAGACTTTTAACCGAGTACGAGACAACATTGGGCTGGAGGTTGCTTACAAGTTCCCATGCCCCAGAGAGTCCTTCTCTCTTTTCAAGCGAGAACCCGGTTTCATTGTCCGAATTGTCAGTCCACGCTACATTGATTTGTGATGTAGATACTGCGGTTGCAGTAAGGTTGGATGGTGGATTTGGTGGCGGAGCTGATGCAGTCCTGAAATACCACACATCAGACCAGGAAGAGACCACGTTCTGTGCATTAACTGATGCTACACGCCAATAATAAAGACTGTTCCAGAAGAGCGTTGCATCATTTACCTCATAAAAAGCGGTCGAGATATTGCTTGCATCTACAATCTTTGTTGCAAAATCAGAACCTTCTGAAACTTGTACTTTATAAGTAACATCACCAGCAACAGCATTCCATTCAAGCTTTGGGTGCTGGGATGATACCGTTGACTCATTTGCCGGGGATTTTAGGTTCGGCGTGATTGGAGCGGTAGCATTTGTGGCGATGAAGGACATTTCGTCGCCATAAGCACTTCCCGATCCACCAGTAGCTTTTGCTTTGTAATAATATTTTGTACCATTGCTAAGGCCACTGATCATTGCATAGAAGGTCCCGGTTGCAGTTTTTGTTTCGCCACTTGTTGACCAGCTGTATGGCCCACCAGACTTTGTCCCATATTCGAACTTTACTGTTACAGAAGTTTCAGAACCCATGTCTGTTAATTTGCCATTGAGCTGTGCACTGGATGGACCAACTCTTGATGCCTGGACTGTCTGGACAGTCGGTGGGGTTGCTGATTTGAGCTTAAGGACGGTAACAGCATAATGCTGGAGTCCCATTGAGCTGTAACTTCCACCCCAAGTCATTGTATGGGCTGCATAATCCCAGGTATCTCTAATGTATATCTTGTTTGTGCCATCAGAAGTATCATAACCGTAACCAAGCATCGAATGGCTTGTGACCTGGATCATGACGGGCCTTCCTGCGTCGATCTCGGCCTTGAAATCGTCAAATGTAAAACCTTTGTTTGGATCAGTTCCTTTGCCTTTAATTCTCTGCGTGAAATTTTCAAGCACAGTATAGCCTCTGGATTGAACAAAAAGCTTCATTCCATGGCACCCGTCCCTATAGGTTGGCTCATAGTCATCAAAATCAGATAGCTTGTCTCCTACATCATCTTCCCAGAACATGGTTCCACCATCAATATTGCCATACTTTGACTGGTTGGTTCCCATGTAATCGCCGGTGCAATCACCAAGGGCATGCATGACCCATCCGTTTGTGATATATGGATCAGGTTCGGAGCTGTAAGTATCTACCCAAAAATCATCAACATGGCCCCTGTTCTTTCTCTGATCAAGGCTCTGCATGGTTGCAGAAAGTGGGCATTTGCCATACCCCCAACTTTGGTTGTTCATTGGACACACACCATTATTGGTTGGTCCTTTATACATGTCCGGAAAACCATTGTTGTCGTAGTAACCCATCATCATTGCAGCACTTGTTGCAGAACAGCCATAGCACCAGTCAAAACCTGGTACTCCAGTGAGTGTTTTTGCTACCCCCTGGACCTGGGACGTCGGCTCTCTGGCCGGTGGCTCAAGAACTGGTGGTGGCGTGCCATCAATGATTATTGCTCCAATATTTCCTTCGGTTTTATACCCCAACGAGGTTCCAACACCATAGAACGATGTGCCCAAAATTGAAATGGCAAGAAGCAAGGTCAGTAGAAGTTTTTTCCCTTTCATATAAAACTTCCTTTCCGTCAACTGTATGGGATTGTTGACATTTGTTTTAAATATAGAAAATTTTAAATAAAAGTCAAATTAAATCGTTGCCAGAATGACGTTTATTTGAGATTAGTTTTTAATCGTGATAAACAAATAGATGCAGATAAAGAATTTTTTAATATAAATGCTGATGAATAATCCCAAATTGAGAATAATTCTTGAGTATTCCAATAAACCATAAGTCTTAAAATATCAACAACCCATATAATAATATCGCACATCTTATTAGAACAAAAACCAAAAACTTGATTATTTAATCGAACTAACATGGGCACTCTTCTTGACTTTTTGATTTTTTTTCTGCTATTATGCATGCAAATTCTAAAAAGAAAGAGGCGGGAAATGTACTCAAGGAACACTAATCGCAGAAGTCTTTGAGCCGGGCGCCAAACCGTCAGTCTGACGGTTCCGCATAATAATCCGGACGCGTCCCGCCAGCCAAAAATCTAGATCCTTTTTGTTTGGTGGCCGCGCCACACAAAAAGGAGGAATGGTTTTGGAACACAGCAAATTTACATTAAAAGATGTTCAGGATGTTTATTCTGGGGCTCACAAAGATTTATGGGAGCTGGTCATGGGAGAACAAATCCATATTGGTGGTTTAGCTTCTTCGATGGAACTGGCACAGAGGGCCGGAATCAAGGAAGGGACGAAGGGTGTTGATCTGTGCTGCTGTGTCGGTGCAGGCATGAGGTTCCTGGCAAGAAATTTCAAGGTCAGCATGGCAGGTGTTGATGCAACGGACAGGGTCCTTGGCGAGGCTGCGGAGCGGGCCAAAAAAGAGGGGCTTGAAGCAAAACTGGAATTCAAAAAAGGCGACGTCACAGCAGTTCCGTATCCGAACTCAACATTCGATTTCGTGTGGGGCGAGGATGCATGGTGCTATGTTGAAGACAAGGGGAAACTCGTCTCTGAAGCTGCAAGAATATTAAAACCAGGTGGGACAATTGCTTTCACCGATTGGATCGAGGGGCACAACAAATTGACGAAGGACGAGGCCTCAAGAATTTTTGACTTCATGAAATTCCCATATATGGAGACTCTTGAGGGTTACAAAAACCTCCTTGAAAAAAATGGCTTTGAAGTAATTGAGGCAACCGATCAAAATCAGTATTTTGCAGACCACATTGCACTCTACATTGACATGCTCACAAAACAATTCACTTACGATGCGCTCAGGATTATAGGAAACGATGCGAACATGATGCAGGCCATGGGTGGAGAAATGGCCTTCATGAGAGACATGGCCCGTGCTGGTCGTTTCAGCAGGGGAAGGTTCATAGGAAGAAAAAAGTAGAATGAAAGAAGTTTTCCAGAACCCCATTTTTATTGATGCGCTCGAAGCAAGGCAAAGTGCGAAAAATGCAATAAAATATGCCTGCTCATGGGTGCCAAGGGAGCTCCTGGAAAGCTTTGGCTTAAAAACAGCAAGACTGATGGGCTGTGGAACGCCATCCCATGAGTCTGCTGGAGAAAGAAAATTAAGCGGAGAGGTATGTTCTTTCTGCAAAACCATAGCAGGTGCGTCACTGTCGGGCGCACCTGTGATTGGCTGCACCTCATGCGACCAGATGAGAAGGTTATCCGAGATCATTCTTTCAGAAAAATATGAAACCGGATTTATGGTCAACGTTCCAAAAACTTGCACAGATAATTCAAGAGAGCTTTATCGCAGTGAAATAAGGGCCCTTTACTCGCACCTCGAATCGTTGACTGGCAAGTCATTGACTGATGAGTCATTCAATACCAAGCTTAAGAATGTTTGTGACAAAAGAAATTTAATCAGATCAAAGCTGAGGTCGCTCAGAAAATCCTTAAGCGCTGTAGATTTTCACTGTCTTGTCCATCTGGAGTCCCAGACTGATCCTGATTTTATGATGTCTTATCTGGAAAAACCTTTTAAAACAAAAACCTCTTTAAAGAAGAAAACCATGCTGGCAGGAAGTCCTTTGGCGCTTGAGGACGCAGCATTTCTAAAACTCCTGGAAGATTCAGGTTTTAACATCATCTTTAACGCCACATGCACCGGCGACAGAAGCATTGATTTTGATCTTTCCATAAAAGATGACCCAATTACTGATCTGGCCGATTCATATTTCAATCATCCCCCATGCATATGGAAGAGGCCAAATGATTCTTTTTATTCCTATGTTTCCAAAAAACTCTTGGAGACAGGCGCAACTTCAGTGATCTGGAGATCAGTGAGATATTGCGACTTGTGGAACATCGAAGCCCAACGGGCAAAACAGATAATCAATCTGCCAATGCTTGTGCTTGACATGAACTACTCAGACACCTGCTCTCCAAGGACTGCAACAAGAGTAGAGGCGTTCAGGGAGAGTCTGCCACAATGAGACAATACTGGCCCGATCCGAAACCAGAGAGAATAACCTACGATCAGTGGAACTCCCAATTCAGGATGATGCCTGAAAGCCAAAAGAAGGCCTTTTGCTATCTGGAGGGAACCTCCAAGGAAACCCAGTATCTGGAAGAACCAAGGTGTTTTGCTGAAGACCAGGGAGACCTGAGGCTAAAATCGCTCAAGTATGACAATTCGCTTGCTTCAATAAGACTCTGGTCTTTCCTGCTTTCTGAGGAGGAGAGACTCCACAAGGCAAGACTCGCAGGAAAAAAGATAATCGGGACACTCAAGGACCTTGGTACAATGCCAGTCCTGACCTACTCATCACCAGACACAATTGCGTTTTATCCCGACGGGGCGTGGTGGATACCATGCATCATGGAGATGTCGGAAGGGCTGCTCAAAATGGCCGACTCGCTCGGCCTTGGCGAGGAAGTGTGCCCCTCAAGGGCCACCCTTTCTGCCTACATATCAAACAACCATTTTCCAAGGCCGGACTACCTGATCGCCGCAGTTGGGTGCTGTTGCGACGATTTCTCGGCAATCATGCAGAGACTGGCCGACATGGGAACAAAAACGAGCTGGTGGGAGCTCCCGTTCAGGGGCAGTCCATCTGCCGGCGAGGAAGTTGAATTGCTTCCAACAGGATTTTATGCCCCAAAAAGGACCGCCGATTTTCTGGAAAGGGAATTTGACAGGGTAAGGAACGAGCTTTCAGAGTTTCTCGGGCACCCTGTGACCGACGACATGGTTTCGGAGGGTATAGAAAAAGCCAATAGGTTCAGGCAAATAATTGGCGAGGTAAGAGACCTTTGCTATGGCTCTGCGCCATGCCCGTTTCCGGCACTGGAAACCCAGATCTGTGAAATGATAGCCATCCACTTCTGTTCAGACAGGGAAGAGGCAACAAATGTGCTTGCCCATGTCCTGGAAACGGTCAGAAAAAGGGTGGAAAGTGGTGCTGGCGTACTCCCAAAAGAAAACTGCAGGGCGGTCTGGGTAAACCCGGTTGCAGACCTGAGGGTCATGAACCTCTTTGAGGACCTTGGCGGTGCAATCGCCGGAACAGAATACCTCTTCAGGCATGCACTCGTCCAGATTCCCACCAATGTAAGTCCAATGAGGGCCCTGGCGTTGACAGCACTTTCTGACCCCATGATAGGCCCGGCATGGCAGAGGGCAAAAATTGTTATTGACGAAGTAAAAAAATACAAAGCAGAAGGCATTGTTGTAAGCAATATCCCTGGCGCTTCCCACAGCGCAACCGAAGGAAACATCATCAGGGAACTGGCATCAAAAGAGGGAATTCCAGTGCTCCAGATATCGGTGCCGCCTCTCACGGATGCAACATCATCACAGCTGGGCACAAGATTTGAGGCATTTTTCGAGCTGATAAGAAGCAGGAGGAAACAAAAGTGGCAACCTACACCCTTGGCATAGATCTCGGCAGCAGGACTGCAAAAGCTGTTCTCTACAACATAGACGAAAAGAAGATTGCGTCGGCAATAGTCACCGATACAACCGCCAATTCAAAAAATGACGCAAAAAGGGTGCAGGAACTTGCTCTTGAGTATGCAGGCGTATTGCCTTCTGATTTGAAAAGAACAATTGCAACCGGCTATGGCAGGGGTCTCGTCGATTTCGCATGCGATACAACGACAGAGATCACATGCCATGCGGTTGGTGTCCATCTCCTTGTGCCACAGGCAAGAACAATTATCGACATTGGCGGACAGGACAGCAAATCTATCCATCTCAATGCCGATGGTACCATAAGAGACTTCTCCATGAACGACAGGTGCGCGGCAGGAACAGGGAGATTTCTCGAAGTGGTTTCAAAGCTCCTCGGGACCAACCTCGATGGAATGGCAAAACTGGCCGGGATGGCAACAGATGTACCTGAGATAAGCTCAATGTGCGTCGTCTTTGCAGAAAGCGAAGTGATAGGAATGCTCGCAAAGGGCATCAGGAGAGAGGAGCTTTCGGCAGGCATCCACAAATCAATCGCCAGGAGAGTCGCTGGGCTCGCAGAGAGAGGAAGGATTGAACCTCCGGTTGCTTTCACCGGCGGTGTTGCCAAAGATATGGCAATGATAAGGGCGCTGGGCGCAGAGCTCCATGAAAAACTGCTCATTCCGCCAGACCCAAGAATAACAGGCGCACTGGGTGCGGCAATCATAGCGGCAAGGCAACTCGGCGAAAAAGGTAATCTCACTTGCACCGAATTTAAAACCATCAACCTCCAGCAGTCATTTTCAGATGTGTCCCAAAAACGGGAGGAACAGGACATGCTGATTGTTGACAGCATAAAGGGCGATTGTTGCCCGTGGCCACCACCAGTAAAAAATTCGTCAGAGTGCCACCACCAGGAGGAACAACAGGTTTGCTGTGGCTCTGAAACCCAAAAACAAGCGAATTGCAATGATAATGAAGAAACATCATGTTGCAGCTCTACGAGTGTGAATGAAGCAAAACAGTCATGTTGCGGGGAAGCAAAATCAGCTCAATGCTGTGAAGAGGGCCAGTCAGAGCCATGCCACTCATCTGAAAAAGAGGGCACATGCGAAAGCGGGCCAGTTAAAACACAGCAATGCAATTCGACAACACCACAGGGTGGCATGTATTCCGTGCCGTCACTTTCACACTTCGACCGCATGATCCCGGACTGCATCGAGCTTGCCAGGCAGGCAAAATCAGGCGGCAAAAAGGTAGTTTCCATTTTCTGTGAGTACACGCCAAGGGAGCTGATACTTGCCGCGGGAGCGATACCCGTGTGCGCATGCGGAGGCAACCATTCAATGGCCGTGGCATCCGAAAAGGAGCTCCCTGCCAACCTCTGCCCGCTTATCAAATCATCTTACGGCTACCACACCGAAAAGGCCAACCCGATATTTAACGAGTCTGATCTAATCGTGTGCGAAACAACCTGCGACGGCAAAAAGAAGATGTATGAGCTGATGTCAAAAACAAAGCCCATGCACATTCTTGAGCTGACCCAGAAACCGGATGAAGAGGCAGCATTCGAGCACTGGCTGCTGGAAGTAAAAGCGCTCAAAAAGAGGCTTGAAGAGCTGACCGGAAACGAAATCACCGAAGAGAGGCTCAGGGCAGCAATCAGGACAATGAACAGGGAGAGGACGCTCAGGTCAAGGATCGCAGATTTTGGCGGGAAATGCCTTACCGGAATGGAAGTGCTCCACGCCAAAAGCATCATCTCCTGCCAGGAGAGAGACTTCAAGGCATACGAAAAAATCATATCGGAAGCTGAAAACTCTGGTGACAGGTACTCGCACAAGCCAAGGATACTCCTGACAGGCGTGCCATTACCGCACCAGGCAGAGAAAGTCCTAAAACTGATTGAGGAAGCGGGGGCAGTGGTTGTGGCGCAGGAAAATTGCACCGGCCTCAAGCCAATCGTTGATCCTGTCAGCGAACAAGGCGATCTCCTGGAAAATATTGCCAGAAAATACTTCAAGCTGCCGTGTTCAGTCATGATGCCAAACAAAGACAGGTTTGGGTTACTTGACAGCCTGATTGAAAAATTCAGGCCCCATGGCGTCATCGACCTGGTATGGCAAGCTTGTCACACATACAACATCGAATCAGTACTGGTCAAAAAACATGTCCAGGAAAAATGGAGGCTCCCTTTCCTTAAAATCGAGACTGACTATTCACCTTCGGACACGGAACAGCTAAGGATCAGGATTGAGGCCTTCCTGTCGGTTGCATCCCAAAATAACTTAAAAACGTCACACTAAAAAAGTAATATTTGAAATTTGAATGGCCGTTTGAAAAAGTATGGGAATTATAGGCCCGAGGACTGACTATAGTGTCAGCGCAAGAAGAGGTATTTTTTCATCTTCATCCATGGTTTGCGCAAGGCCGACAGTTATACAGGTTTTTAGCTTATTGTTTTTGAGAACCACCAGCTCATAGCCCTCCGGGAAATCTTTGAGGAAAGGTCCTGTTACCCCCTTGCAAAACTGCGGCGGTGGCTCGGAGCCAAGGCTCCACTGGTAAAGGGCCGTTGAAAGCTGTCTTTTGTATTGGTCAAAAATGTATATAGTCCTCTCGCCAAAATCAGGCCAGGTAATGACCAGTATGATATTTCCACAATGGCCGAATGCCCTTATTGACTCTTTTGGGTTGCCCTCTATCATTTCGGGATCGGCAGGAACACCGCCTTTATCAATCTGGATGGCTTTGCCGGTGACCCATTTCCCATCAACAAACTCCCATGGCAAAAGGACAGTGCCCCCAGCATAAGAATAAAGCCTTGAAGGCATTTGGGGTTCTCCATCCTTCCTGCTGGTCCAGCCAGATTCAAAGCGGTCATAAATGCCCCTCCCTGGCCAAACAAGCACATGTTTCTGGAGCTGGTTGCCCTCCCCATCAAAAACAAAAGCAGTCTCCGTTCTCTTGTCCATTTGAATAAATTATAGCGCCTTGTGGGATTTTGCCAAGACCTATTTTCCCAGATATGCCTTTTTGGAGGAGAGAAGTTTTTCTATAGCCCAATTTTTCTGTCCAAAAACCTGCCAGAAAAGTCTTGATGTGTCCTGAAGATCATTGTATGTAAGATTGGTATAATCTTCGCGGTCATATTTTTGCCATGCCGGGAAATACCCATACCAGAGATCACCATTGTCCCTTATCCAGCTATCACAGGTTTCCTCAAGACCGGTTATCAGTTTCAATGCAAGCTGTTTGACGGACTCATCTTCATTTAAAAGATAGAGTTCCAGCAAGTAATTGATTTCGCAGAGCGTATGATTTAGTGAAGCATGAACCGGGATTTTTGGTGTTCCCTCAAACCAGATATAATCTTCAAACAAAAAACCATTTCCAAATTTTATTGTGTGCTCGGGTGCAAGCCTCTCGTAGGTTTTTGCTAGCATCGATGCTTTTTCAAATGCACCCTTGCAATCAAAGATCTGGGCACAATTTATCAAGAACCTGGAACAATCAGTTGAAAACCTGGTGTCCAGATAGTCTGAACCAAGCCCGTACCATGATTCAAAAAGCTCGGAAATCACGGGCATTTTCTTATAACCAACATCGGGCGTTGTTTCTACAGCAATTTTCATTGTTGTCAAAAGCATGTCTATCAGAAGGCGATTTTTCTGCTGGCAATACCACTTGAGTATACTGTTCGAGGTGTAGAAACCAGGGTTGGGGTAAAAAGAATCTTCAACACAACCATCGTAATCACCAATCTGGGTTATGAACCAGAAACCATCCTGTCTCAGGATTTTTACTCTTCCAAGATCACTGGCAAGCAAAGCCTCATTGCTCCTCTGGTTTGTCATGTCATGAAGGAGTTGTTTGGAGATAATAACAAAACCGTCTTCCCATTCATCCTCTGTTTTGTCAAGGTTTATTTCCAATTGCATTGAATTATCGCTAGATGAGAAGAATATGCCACTTGGCGGGGCAATTCTTTTTATCATTCCAACATCTTGTTTCTTGTAGCGACCATTGGAACAAATAAAGATTGATCTTTTGTCTTTGCCATAATCAACAAGGCAAGGTCCTTCTGGGACCCTGATTGTCCCAGAGCTAAAATTTGGCACGTACTCGGATTTTATGGGATCGCCTGCATAATTGGAGCGGGACTCATATGTATGGGTCCAGTATATAAAACATTTTGGGCCCTCGATATTAGCGCTGAGCAAAATCTTTGTTTTTGGGGAGTATTGCGGCTGGTAAAACCAGAAAACAACATCTCCATTGAGGAGTGTCTGCACAGTGACCACTTTATTCAGATCATCCAATGTATATGAATCTTCTTTTATAAAACGCTCAAAGGAGCCTGAGCTCATTATTTTAGGGTTGGTCTGGGTACTATCAACACTGATTGAAAAACTAACCAGTGGCTCATCAACAATGCTTTCACCCTTGGCCAGGGTGCAACCGGCCAACAAAACCGCGAGCAAAAAAATTGCCACTCTTTTCACGGCAGTGCGACACCAGCCCCTTTGTCCTTTGCAAAAACGGACGATATCCTGTTGCCCCTTGTGGGGCGCAATCTTCCAAGAAACGCCCACAAGAGACCAAGCAGCGTGATTACCATGCCAAGCCATACAAACAACATGCAGTATTTCACCATAACAGTCATCGTAAATCTTACTGTATTTCTATCAGAGTTTCTCAGGTCGACAAGTTTGAATGTAACTGTGTGATTTCCTATTGCGCCAATCGACAGGAAGTATGACTTACCATCAATTTCTGCAATGGACCCAGGAGCCATATTGTCTTTGCTGAATGTGATTTCTTTTGCTGAATCCGGCCCATCTGAAACCAGGGCCTTGATGACATCCTCATTGTATTCCAGGAGTTTGACGGTGTATCCGCCCTGCAATACAGAACTCCCTCTTCCAACAATAAATTCCATGTCTTCCCTGATATTTGAAACATAGACCATTACATCTCTCAGGAACGACCTGTGGATAAATGGTTTTGAGAAGTAGACCTGTGACCTTGTGTCCCACTTGGCACCTATTTTACCTCTTATTTCAGAGTCCTTGTGGGTAAGAACATACATGGTCTCAAACGACTGCCCGTCGCTTTTCACGTATTCCAGCCCGACGCCAAAATCAAGGCATTCCTTGTTTTGTGACGACATTCCCAGGGAAACCGATTCCTGCCCAAAAAATATCGAGCTTCCCACTACACCCATCAGCAGGAGGCAAACGCCCATGTGCGAAACAAAAGCGCCCCATTTTTGGACTCTGTATTTCAACATGGCCTGGAAGTTTGAAACCAGCATTATTGAGGCAAATGCACCGGTAATCATGAAAAGAGGATCGGCCATTCCAGCTTCAACGGCCAGCACGACAAAAACAAGTCCAAAAAATAGTGGCGCAATAAGTTGTCTTGCCAGATATTTTATGTTTGTTTTTCTCCACGCCATCAAAGGGGTAAGTGCACCGCCAACACACATTATTATGGCTACTGGGATTGATATTGCCTGATAAAATGATTGTGAGATGACCGCGGGTGAACCAAAAATCTGGGTCACAACCGGCAACAGGGTCGCGGCAAGTATGAACACGGCATAAACAGACAGCACTATGTTGCCAATGCTCATCATGAAATATCTTGAGGTGTAATGGCTCTCAAGGCCATGGGGAACAAACTTCCACGAACGGAAGCATAAAAATACCGACAATCCGATAGAAGCCAGAAGCATGACCAGATACAAAAAAAGCATCGACGAGCCAGCAAAAGAGTGAACAGACACATCCGAAAGCACGCCTGATCTGGTCAAAAAAACTGCCATTACGACAAGGCAGAAAGAGGAGAGCACAGCGACAACAACCGATCTGGCGTTGCCATTGCCATTCTCATCATTGAGCACCGCATGTATTGCAACCGTCTGGATGAGCCATGGAACCAGCGAAGCGTTTTCCACAGGGTCCCAGCCCCAGTAACCGCCCCACCCAAGCGTTTCATAGGCCCAGATGGAGCCCATGGCGATACCAAGGCCAAGCAGGAACCAGGATGCAATAAGCCAGGGCGTCATCCTTGAGAGCCAGATCTGGTGGTTCTGCTCGCATGGCCTAAAAAGATAGGCAACAGCCATCGCAAATGGAACAGCCATCAAGGCATAGGACAGGAATATCACTGGTGGATGAAAAGCCATCCAAGGGCTCTTCAGGAGAACATTCAGCCCAAGGCCATCAGATGCGGCCTGCGGAAGGACATCAAAGGTTGAAGAGCCTACTACAAAAATCACCAGAAAGGCCTGGATGGCAAAAAGGACCGCAAGAAAGCTCTTTTGTGATTGCGGCTTGAAGGAGAGGATCGCGGTAACAATCGAGATTGCAAGCAGCCAGAGGAGCATCGACCCGCCCTTGTCGGCCCAGAAAACCGATATTTTATACCAGAATGAAAGTGAAGTGGAGCTATTGTGAAAAACATAGGAAAGCTGAAAGTTGTTGTTGAGTATTGAAAGCATGAGATACGACGACGCCAATACTGCCGACAGCATGGAGGAAACGGCAAACATCTTCTGGAATCTTGGCTTTATACAAAAAATTGCAGCGAGAATGGAAAATCCTAAACAAAGCCACATCAATACATTACCAGCCATTTTTACTCCTGCCATGTTTGGAGAAACTTTCAAAAACCATTATCTTTCCATTATTTTCCACTGTTATCAGACCCTTTTTCATTTTTGTTTTCATACTTGCTTGGACACTTGACCAGCAACTGGTCTGCGTGGAAACTTCCATCCTTGAAAGACCCAACTGCAACGCCTTTTTGGGCTCCGGCAAAGTTTTGTGGCAGAACACCATCCAGGATAACTGGCAAAACCTCACCTTTTTCATCCACCATATTGAAATAATTGAGGTTGCCTTCCTGCTTCAGGCTTTTTTGATCAAGCAGGCCGTAAACCTGATATACCTTGCCACTTTTTGCCTCGCCAAAATCAGAGGTGAAAGGAGTCATGGAGGACAGGAAAAACCATATTGATACTCCCGACAGAATGACAATTGCAATAATTCCAGCTACAAGGGAGGTTTTTCTGTTCATTTCTTCTTCAATATCTTCCCAATTCTGACTTCAAGTGACATCAGATACGCAAAAATACCCAAAAAGACAACCAACGCCACAACAAGAACCGGTATCATATTTCCTCCATATCAAGCCTTTGTGACAAAGACAGTATCCATAGATACAAGAATGTAAAACCAGCAAGCATGCCAAACACACCGTAAAGCATTGGTTTTGTGAGGCCCAGGCCGCCGACCTGTTCGGGATGGAGCGAGCTGGTTATTCTCGGCATCACAAAAACAAGGAACGGCGTGGCAAGAAAAGCGACGATCGAGTATCCTGCAGAAATGGCCGCTTTTTTGTCCCTGTCTTCTATGAGCCACCTGAGGAGCAGATAGGCGATGTAGATCATCAGAAGAAAGACAATCGATGTCTCCCTTGGGTCCCAGTTCCATGGCGAACCCCAGGTATAAGTGGCAAAAACCGAGCCTGTAATAGTTGCCAGAACACAAAACACTAGACCTATCTCGGAGCTTCTGTGGGCAACAGAGTCATATACAGCTTTTCTCTTCGCAAGATAAGCTATCGAGAAGATAAAGGAGATGAAAAATGCAAGCGTTGCAACCCACGCGCATGGGATATGGAAGTAAATGATCCTGTAAAGGTCTCCCATTGTTGCTTCTTTTGGGGTAAACATGAGGCAATAAATAATCGAAGGCACCATTGCAAGGGGTGTGAGCACCGATAAAATGCGGCCAAAAAGCATTGTCTATTCCTCCTCAATATACGGCACCAACACAAGCCCAGCCACCAGTGCCGCCAGAGATTCACTAATTATCACAACAACAAGATTAATCGAAAATGTGCCTTCTGCCAAGGCTTGTGAGGTGGCCAGGACAAGGCAGACCAGCAAGGGAAGTATTACAGGCATCACGATAACTGGATAAGCGGCGCTCAGGGCCCTTCCGCGCGACATGAGATAGCCGACAAAACCTTGCGCAAAAGACAAGGCGGGGCACCCGATCAATACCAGAAGGCCAACAAGCGGCAAGGCTGAAAACCTGACGCCAAGCCAGAAACACAAAAGCGGAAAAACAACGCAGGCAATCAACAGAACAAAAAAAGCATTCGCAAGCGTTTTGGCAAGAAAAACGGAAGGCATCGGAACCCTGAGCCTCAACTGGTCGGCCGTTCCCTCATCCTCCTCTTTTGCAAAAGACCTGGAGAGTGTGTCAGAAGAGGAAAACATGACAACAATCCAGAGGAGCGAGGCTATGACCCTTTCGCTGACCTTTGTTCCGGCAAGCGAAAACCCGAGCGTGGCGGAGAGAACAATCGCAAGCCCAAAACCAACCCCGACAAGGTGCCTCCCCCTGAAAGCGACCTTTATTTCTTTTGCCAGAAGTGCCCTAAAACTGCGCAATTTTTCTCCAGTCTCTCCAGGGATTGTTTGTGGCAACCACAACAAGCCTACCAAATGACGAGACCATGTTGTCCAGAATTGCTTTTCCCTCGGCATCCAGGTGCTGCTCTGGCTCATCAAGCAATATGACGTCCCGGGCCATTGCAAAGGCTGTCATCAGTTTGGCCCTCTGCTTGAGGCCTGCCGAAAGTTCTTGGTAGCGCTTTTCAAGGTGACATGATAAACCCCACACCCCAAAATCAGGCACAGGCACCCCCGCCAGGTTCGCAAAAAATCTGGCATTTTCAAAAACAGTCATTTCCTTGTAAAGACCAAGATCGGGGGAACACATGGCAATCCTGCCTGACAACTGAAATTTCTCATACTTCTTCTTTCTGTCAAACCACTCCATTGTTCCAGAAGAAGTTTTGAGCAGGCCCGCCATTATCCTCAACAGAGTCGTTTTGCCCGAACCATTCGGCCCAATGATCGCCCATACTTCATCTTCTATGTCAAAAGAAACGCCAGCAAAAACCATTTTTGACCCAAAAGATTTTGACAGATTACTGGCAACCATTCGCATAACCAAAGATTATAGGAGTGTTGCAAAATGAATCAAACCAGACTAATCTTTTTCTGTTAAAGTTGTCAGTTATTTCACAAAAGGAGGAGTCATGTCAAAAGGCTATATCTTGAGTGCCGCAAGGACACCCATTGGCAAATTTTTGGGTAGCCTTTCGCCGTTTTCCGCACCAAAACTTGGCGGTTTCGCCATCAAGGCGGCCGTTGAAAGGGCCGGCGTAGAAAAAGAGAGAATTGACGAGGTAATAATGGGCCAGGTGGTCCAGGCAGGCTGCGGCCAGAACCCGGCAAGGCAGGCGCTTATCCATGCAGGTCTAAATCCTGAAACAAATGCCCTCACAATCAACAAGGTGTGCGGCTCGGGACTGAAAGCGATCATGCTTGCTTCACAATCCATCCAGCTTGGCGAGGCAGACATTGTCGTGGCAGGCGGAATGGAATCCATGACAAATGCACCATACTACCTTGAGAAGGCAAGGACCGAAGGCTACAGATATGGAGACGGCACCCTTGTCGATGGAGTCATAAAAGATGGCCTCTGGTGTGCATTCAATGGTTCCCACATGGGAAACCTCGCAGAATACACTGCAAAGAAGGGTAACGTGACCAGGGAAGAGGCTGACCTTTTCGCCTTTAATTCCCAGGACAGGGCAATCAAAGCCATAGAAACAGGAATTTTTGACGAAGAAGTAGCGCCAATTGCAATACCACAGAAAAAAGGCGATCCGATAATATTTTCAAAGGACGAGACCCCGAGACCAACTACGATGGACACCCTGCAAAAGCTCAGGCCAGCTTTTGACAAGGAAGGGGTCGTTACTGCAGGAAACGCTCCTGGCCTCTCTGATGGCGGCTCAGCAGTTGTTGTTGCATCCGAAAATGTAGCCAAGAACCACAAACCGCTTGCTTCAATAATCGATTACGCAACTGCACACACAGAGCCAAAAGAGCTTTTCTGGGCACCAGTCTTTGCTGTCAAAAAGCTGATGGAAAAAACAGGCCTGAAAATCTCGGACTTTGACCTCATCGAAGCCAATGAAGCCTTTGCTGTCCAGTGCATAGTTGACGGCAGGGGACTCGAATGGGACCCAAATACAGTCAATATCTCCGGTGGCGCCATAGCACTCGGGCACCCGATAGGTTCCTCCGGTTCAAGGATTATTGCAACACTGATCTACAACCTGAAGAGGAACGGCAAGAAGCGCGGACTTGCAACACTCTGCCTTGGAGGCGGAGGCGCCGTTGCAATGGCAATCGAACTTGTGTGAGGAGGAAGCAATGGAGATAAAAAAAGTTGGTGTCATAGGCGCAGGTGTAATGGGAAACGGGATTGCCCATGTATTTGCACAGACCGGATACGACGTTGTTCTTGCAGAAGCAAACATCCAGCTTGCTGAAAAAGGCAAGGCAACTATCCAGAAAAACCTCGGCAGGATGGTCCAGAAAGGCACAATCACACAGGAAGTCGCAGATGCAACGCTTGCGAGAATAAAAACCACCGAAAACCTTGAAGACCTCAGGGATTGTCAGATCGTTGTCGAGGCTGTCACTGAAAACAGGCAGGTCAAAAACCAGATATACGACAAATTGAATGGCATCCTGCAGGGAAACGCAATTCTGGCCTCAAACACTTCCACAATTTCAATCACCGAGCTGGCCGCAAAATACAAGAACCCAGGGAAATTTATCGGCATGCACTTCATGAACCCAGTTCCCCTCATGAAACTTGTTGAAGTGATAAGGGGAATGCTCACGACCGATGAGACCTACAATATTGTGAATGATCTTTCAATCAAACTGGGAAAGACACCGGCAGTTGCAAATGATTATCCAGGATTTGTCAGCAACAGGATACTGATGCCAATGATAAACGAGGCAGTCTACTGCCTCATGGAGGGCGTTGCCGACAAGGAATCAATAGACACTGTAATGAAACTAGGCATGAACCATCCAATGGGCCCCCTCGCACTCGCAGACCTTATCGGCCTTGATACCTGCCTGGCAATTATGGAAGTACTCCATGAAGGGCTTGGCGACTCAAAATACAGGCCGTGCCCACTGCTGAGAAAAATGGTTGCAGCAGGTCTCCTTGGAAGGAAATCGGGAAAAGGTTTCTACGACTACACCGAACAAAAATAATCAACCACAGAAACTGACACACTAGATCAAGTTTCAACGCCAACAAAAAAGCCCCGCTTTTTTTAAAGCGGGGCTTTTTTAATTCATCAGCGATGACAGGGGGAATTGTTTGCTTACTTTACCCTTATCTTTTTGGTATAAGTGCAAGAATTGGCATAACGGTCAGTAGTTCTGAGGGTTATGCTGTAGCTACCTGGGGAATAGGTGTAGCTGAATTCTTTTGTGGTGTCATTTTCGATATTGAAGGTTTTGTCAATCTTTCCATCACCCTCGAAATCAAGATCAGCTGTGTATGGGCCACATCCACCAAATGGGCTCACTTTGATGGTCATTGTGCCAGAGGCAGGTATGACATAAATGTTGTCATTGTCAGGTTTTGCTTCTGGAATCAAGATTGAAATGTCGGGACACTCACAAACCACTGGTTCCTTTGCACCAACTCTGAGCACTATGACTGCAGTATCCTGGTCTCTTAAACCCTCTGCGGAGGTGACAATAGCAGTGTTTATGATATTGATGCCAGGGTTAAGGCTTATGTCCTTTCTGACTCTCAATGTCAGTTCAATTATCTTGACTTCACCAGGATTCATGATTCCAAATGACCAGACAATTTTCTGCATGCCAAGTGACCCTGAAGGTATTGAGGCTACATATTCAAGTTCTCTTGGCAAGATATCAACCACAACAACATTGGTTGCTTCCCTGGTACCAATATTTTTTACAATTATTGTGTAGCTAACTTTTTCACCCTGCTGGGCCATGAACTTCTTTGTTGTCTTCGTGAGCGTAATGAGCGGTTCGCCAAGAACATCAACGGTGCACTGTGCGAATTCTGGGTTTGGTGCGGTATCGGCATACGTCAGAACGTTGTTGGTGAGTTTGGTGCCTTTGGCCAAGTGACCAACTCTTACTCTCACAACAAGAACAAATGTCTCGTGCGGTGCAAGACTTCCGTTTCCAGCCAAACCAACAGAAGTGGTCCATCTGTTGTTGTCAACATCTGGCGGCGGGTTGGCATCGTAGAAGGTTACTCCCTTTGGATAGTTCTCGACGATATTGACGTTTGTCTGTGTGTATGGGGTGTCGTTTGTGACTGTTATTGTGTAAATCAGAAGACTGTCCGGAAGAACTGGGTCTGGGACGCATTTCTTTGTTATCTGGAGTGATGGCACAACCGGGACCTGGAGAATGAAGCCATGCATGTGGCCCCTCTCATCAGAACGTGGGTAATATGGGTTTGGCCAAGGTCCACCGGCTGGCGAACCAGCACAGAAATTATAATTGTTCTCTGTTGTGGGGTCACAATCAGTATAATCATTACCCCATTCTGTCGCCACACAAGGCCCCTGACCATCATCCAGCGAATTGGGATCAGATCCACCAGTGTTGGCGCAAACCAGATATGGCCTGAGCAGGACTGATGAATCTTCACCGGCAAGGTACGTTCTTGTTGGCCTGTGAAGTGCTTTTGTGTCGTAGTCCTGGTTTACATAGTCCCACCATTGGTCAGCTTTCCAGTGGATGGCTGTCTTTGCGGCAACAACCGTGAAATTGCGGTGCCAGAACCATGAGCAGCTGTACTGCTTTGCATTAGAAGCATATCTTGGATTCATTGCTTTCGGGCTCCACAGATAGCCAGCCGGGAAGCCTGGTGGCAATGTTGGAGGGGTTTCTGGGTTAGCATTCGACCCTATCCAGCCATTTGCCCACCATGCGCCGCCCTGGCCTGCTGTTGGGTCGGCCGGTTGCGGATTGAGCCAGAAACGGTCTGTTGGAATCCTGTTGGTGCCACATGCCCAGTAATCCCACTCTGCCCTATACCATCCAAGTTGTGAGCCACAGGTTCCATTATCAGCCGAGTTTCCAATTATTCCAACATAAGCACCTGCATTTGCGCCATCAACAGGCCATGTGGAAGGATCCGGCGGTGTCCTGAAACCGGAGAACATGGTTTGCGAATTTTGCCTGTCATTGTTACAAAGTGTCAAAGCACCGTCTGCAATCATTATCTGGGAGAGTGGAAGAGTGGAATTTTCAAAAATCATTACTATTTCAAAACCGTATAATTGACCATTTCCAGGCTCATATTCTTGAACCAGATTTGTAACATGAATTATATCGTAAGGATCAGCGATATATGGTGTAATATTGAAACGGAATGTTGACTGCATCTGGCCCCAGCCCAAGCATCCACAACTTGGCCTGTAGCCACTGTCGTTGTTTCTTCCAAGGAATGAACCGGTACAAAGAAGAGATTGCGGATTGCCTTCTCTCCCCGGATTTACAAGTATTGGTATATGCTCTCGGACTTCATCACCAGAATCTCGGCGTTGATCAAAAATTGGTTGGCCAAGCCAGCTACCATCAGGATCTTCAATTACCCTTCCAACTGAGTTGGCATACAGATAGCACGCAACAAGCCTGGAGTTGTCCGGTATGTAGTCCGGGCGATATTTCAGACGTGTTATTCCAGCAGCCCCAGGGGACGAATCATGGACAAACTGACAAAAATAGTTTTTACGAATTTGTCCTTCCCCATCACGTGGATGTCCAAAATCGGTTGACTGGGCAATCATTGCGAATCCATATTTTCCAACGAATGGCGGGATGTCCTGATTGAGTCTGTTGAATGATGTTGTGAACTGGTGAACATAGTAGAACCTTCCAGTGTTCACATAATCATATTCCGGATACGGTGCACCAGCGCCAAAATACTGGTAGCCAAGAACCACGCCATCAGTGAAAACGCCTTGCGTTGCTGTTGGCATATTGTTGAATGATGCATCTCCACCAAAACCAGCAAGCGGGGTAAACGGGGAGTTGTCATAAGAGAAAGCTATTCTGTCTCCACCGTTTGTTCCTCCACCAATCATAACACCGCTATGAATAGAGGGGCCAATCTGCTCACGGCTTGCAAAATAAGCTGTGATATTTGCTGTTACAGGTGGGATATTGGCAGAAGAGGCATCAAAATTTATTTGATAGCCGCCTGTTGGAAGGGGCTGGATTGGACCCGCTCCATCAGGATCAAATCTGAAATAGAGAGCGGCCGGATATGCTGCTCCACTGCTAAAAGCAGCAAGTCTTCCATCAGCACCGAACGTAAGTGTCGGGTTTGGTGCAATATTACAAGCAGTCCAGCCTGTTGGTGCACCATTGTAAGCATCATGGAAACCAACCCTTGTTGTGACATCCTGGCCAATTGTTAAGCCACCCTGGCCATGCATGGAAAATGCTGTTATAGTCGCTGTTCCAGCAAGAGGTGTTTCAAAACCACCGGAGAGGGTCTGGTAGAAAATTGGGCCAAAATCAAGTCCAAAATTAAAACTTGCTCCAGCGTAGTTAAAGAGATGGGACCCGATATCACAAATCCCTGTTCTATCATCACCAGCCATATAAGGAATTCCACCATCAGGTGTGACTGGGCCATTTGGAACATACAGTTTACCACCAGTTGAGGTACCAATACCCAATATGTTCTGGGCACCATACCATGTTGTTATGTAATCCTTATTTTCGACATTACTATTGGCTTTGTCAGCGTAGAGAACATCCGAAATAATCTGGTTCAATACAGGAATTTCACCTCTGATTCCTGGGTATCCTGGTGGATATGTAAGGTAGCGATCATAATATTCTGAGTTGAAATCTACAAAGAATGTGCCAGAGCCATAAGTAGCCGTCTGACCATCATTGATGATTCCAGGTGTTGTTTCTCTCCATATCTTATACCAGGCTGAAGCGGCCATCTGATATCTTGTTGGGGCAAGAACCAACATACGCTCGCCAGGAGTGCTTGTGTAGAAGAATCCTCCACCTGGTTGTAGGGCTGTCTGGTTGCAGTTTTCATAAAGAGGAAGCGTTACGGGGGTTCCCCAGCTGAGGTTTGGCCTGTTTGGAGGAGTGTATCCATTGCGTTGGCACCACAGTCTCCTTGCAAGGATTGATTGCATCTCTGTCATTCCTTCAACCCATGCGTGGAAGTAAAGGTTGAGATTGTCATAGTAGGCATGGACCATTTCATGTGTCAGTGCATCAAGCCTTGCTTCTTACGCCATCATGTTCCAGGCTGGTACAAAATAAGCCGGGGGGCGTGCCATGTCCGTTGGCATATCAATGTAACCTATTGTGCCGACACCAGATTGTGTGTACTGGGCAAAAGTGCCAGTTGGAAGGTTATCGTCTCTTCTGAAATAGACCTCAATGGAAAACATCGGGGCGCCAAAAACATCCTGGATACAATTTTTCATTCCAATTGGGAGGCCTGGGCCACCTTCTACAAAGGTCTGGATATTTGGCATTTCAGTCGCACAGTTCCAGTATGAATCAGGAGGTGTAGCACCAGACTGGCATGAACCTGTAAATCGCCAATCTATAATGCCAGAAGGTGCTATTTTTTGGGTTGGCAGTATTGGATTATCATTGCGGTATGTGTTCTGCGGGAGAGGGCTAGTCATTATTTTCCCGTTGTGCTTGTAGAGTACCAATGGATCAAAATTGAATCCGGCAGGAGCTCCCTTTGCAATCTCTTTAAGGGCCCTGTCAGCAATATTCCTAATTTTTTTCTGGTTTTCTCTTGAATAGATCTGGATAAACGGAGCTTTTTCTCCAATGATCGGGGTTACATCAACCACGATCGCTCCAGGGTTCGATTCGTTTACCTTGCCCTTAGCAGTAGTTTTTGTTTCGAAGGCAAACACAGAACCGAAACCAATTTGCACAATGAACAACACAGCTAGCGCCAATGAAATTTTTTTCATGCTAACTCCCCTTTTTTTACGAAAAACAACCGAATGGTCTAGAATAGAAACAGCTTGAAAACGACAAATACGAGCAGTACCAATACGATACAAATTAAGATTATTAACGAACAATTACAATTTATTGATATTGGAATGAATTGTCAAGTGGCCACTCTTGGGATAATTTCCAATGCAAATCTTTCTTTGGCCAAAATTTCCAAACAAATATAAAAAACCACCACAAAATGGTCTATTTGAGATATAATAGCACATTTTTGTATCTCAATGTTACATATGTGCATATCAAATTTATTAAGCTATTCATATACATAAAAATTGGGCAAGAATCATTTATAAAAACATGGAGGTTCTCATTTATTTAGGTTTGGATTTATAAACAATATTTAAATTTATGACTAAAATTAGTAATTTATATATCAAAAATTAATTTAATGCTAAATCGGTAAACAGTACTCATATTTGATATTAATAATTTTTACTGGATTGGAAATAAATCATTCAAACAGTTTGGTATAAACCTATGGAAAAGAAAAAATGCCATAGGTTTGCCAAAAGCACGTTTCTTTTAATTTTAAAAGCGAACAAAAACTTCAAAGATAACTTGACACACAAATCCCCAAAAATATACTACGCATGCATTACAAATTAAGGAGGAACCATGAAACCAACAGTCGACAAAGAGACTTGCATCGGTTGCGGAGTTTGCGCCTCAGTTTGCCCGGACGTTTTTGAAATTGGAAGTGATGGCCTTGCAGGCGTTATCAGTGGCTCGGATTGCGGTGGTTGCGGTTGCTGCGAAGAAGCTGCCGAGAACTGCCCAGTTGCTGCTATTAAACTCTGAGAAAACAGAAACAAAAAGCGGCCCTCTAAGGGGCCGCTTTTTTATTGAATGAAAAAGTTTTTCTAAAGAAGCTCTATTCCCCTGCTCATTTTTGAAACCGACGAGAAACGCGAATCTATACCCGTGATGTCTCGCACCCCAACATTTATCACTTCCATTATTTTTGTAGCCATGTCAAAAAGTTCGTTCGAGTAATAATCGATTTCAACTTGTGTAAACACTTCGTTTGGTCTTGCTTTGTATGTCACCCTATCAATTTTTATTTTGACCTGGTCATTGGGCTGGTCGCTGTAAGAAATAGGATATATACACCTTTCACACTTCAACCTGATAATCTCTGAAAGCCCCATTGATTCAAGGTGTTCCACCACGCCTATGGCCTCCGGACTCGGTGGGCAAAGCTTTTCAGGATGATCCCTGAGAAGTTCGGCAATTATTTCATTTGTTTTCAAGACTGATATTTCATTATCATATATCTCGGCTGGTTTCCCATAGCTTGCCTCGTTGAGTTTCCTGTAGGCTATGAATTCCGCTTCCCTTGATTTTTGTGGCCACACTGATTTTCTGACTCTTATGTAGGCATCCTGGCTGTGCAAGAGAAACAATCCGGAGGGCTGAAGCTGGTCAAAATACCTGTCATAATTGATCATGTCTATTCTTGCCCTGACCGGCCATTTATATTTTTCGATAAGCTCAGAGATAAGAGTGGAAATCTTCGGCGAGGCATCGGCATTAATATCAAGCTTAAGCTCTCTTTCATTGGTTGGATTCATTGTTCTCCTCCGTTATTAAGGCCCAAAAGGAATTTGCTTTTTTGCGATGGCCCCAGGGTTGGATTTTTGTTTTTGACAAACTTTTTCTCGATGGCTTGTCTAAGAGTATCAAGAAAAGCCGGGCCTTCCACTTCTATTTCAGAAAATACGTTGCTGGTTTTTGGAAAAACATAAGTATATGTATCAAAAGCTATTTGGCCACAACCTTTACTGCAGCATATTTCTCTGGTTTTTCTCCCCTTGGTCAAAACAACAACGGGCAAAAGCTTCTCCGGCTCAGAGAGCAATTTTAGCGTAGTCTCGTCTGCTGGGTCCTGGAAGATTGATTTCAATTTCTTGGTCACTTTGCCCATAAGGTCTTTGTAGGTGTTGGACTCCTCCTCAATCCTTATATGGTTTTTTTCATCAAAAGTCTCAAGGGTTTTTAGGGTTATTTTTTTCAAAATGCCACCCTCATAACGGTTTCTCAATGAATATCCAGAGTTTTTCAAAACAAAATCGCAGTCAAGGTAGACGTCAAGCTGATCTACAAACCTGATGTCACCCAGGCTAAATCCAAGTTCAACGGAAATCTTTTCAATGGCCTCTTCGACGGCTTTTTTGTTCTTTAAAACCATATACTTTGATTCGTTTTCGAATTGGACCATTTTTAATGGTAATATAATGCCGCTTTCAGCCAAGTCAACGACTGATGCCTTGATTTGACAGTGATCACAACTAAAATGACCGTTTGTGAATCCAGATTTTGATTACATATCCAAGGGGCTAGCGGGCGTAGAAGAAAACCTGTCAAAAGCCGCTTTATATCCAATAGGGCAAGCATTAGAGCTTGCTATTTCTCTTATTCCACTGGGACTGCCATCGGATTCACGCTTCTGGCTTGAAAAGCTCGCCCAGATGTCAAGAAATAGCCAAAGTTCCGGCAAAAGATTCAGGGCAAAACTGGCTCTTGCATCTTCCCAGGCCATAGGTCTTCCCGTAGACATGGCAATCAACCTTGGCGCTTTCGTAGAAATGATACAGTCCGCAAGCCTCATACACGACGACGTTGTGGACGAGGCATCATTAAGAAGAAATGAACCAACCGTAAACAGCCTCATGGGCAACCGTTTTGCGGTGCTTACCGGCGATTATGTTCTTTCTTTAGCTTTGACAAAATTGGGTGAACTAAAAAACCACAATCTGACAATGCGCTTTTCCGAGGTCGTATCACAAATGACGTTCGGTGAGGCAATGGAAATAGAAATAACGTTTGACCATACAAGAACAATCGCACATTATCTCACCACAATATCGCTCAAAACTGCTTCACTCCTGTCATTCTGCTGTCAAAGCGCCTGCCTGATCGCAAACGTTGATGAGAAAACAATAAACAGCCTTACAGAATTTGGTGCAAATCTCGGAATGGCCTTTCAGCTAATAGACGACACGCTTGATTTTGTGGGCCCTGACGGGAAAGAAAAATGCCAGGATTTTAAGGAAGGCCTTTTAACCCTACCCATTTTATTGTTGGACATACAGGGAAACCCGTTTGATAAAAGCATTGACGAAATACAGGTTCTGATAGCAGAGAAAAACACTCTTACACAAACAATTGACAAGGCCAGGGAATATTCCGTAAAAGCAATAGACTGTCTGGATGGAATAAGGAGCCTGATCCCAGAACACTGCTTGCAAACATTTACCAACATAAATACAAGTATTTATGAAAGACTTCCCAATAATCTCAACCCATTTCCAAGGAGATAAATATGAGCGTAGACGAAATGATCCAGAAAACATGGAACAATAGCAACGGGCTCGACATCAATGTCGGTGTAAGCTCAAGACATATTCATCTGCATGAGGACCATGTCAAAATACTCTTTGGTCATGATCTGACATGCTACAAGGACCTCACTCAGCCAGGGCAATACGCATGCAACGAAAAAGTTGACCTGGTCGGACCTAAGGGAACCATCAAGGGAGTCAGGGTGTTAGGCCCAACTAGAAGGGCAACACAGGTTGAGGTTTCAAAAACCGACTCTATAATACTTGGTCTGGATGTACCACTCAGAATGTCAGATGACATAGAAGGGACTCCCGGAATAAAGCTGGTTGGAGAAAAAGGTGAAATTGTCCTGGACAAAGGAGTCATCGTTGCAAAAAGACATATCCACATGTCACCCGAGGACGCTGAAAAAGCTGGCGTCACCAATGGTGAAATGGTCTGGGTTTCTGCCAATACACCAAGAAAATTGGTAATGGGTGACATCGTGATAAGGGTTTCAAAAACCTTTGCACTCGATTTTCATATTGACACAGATGAGGCAAATGCAGCCTGGCTCAAAAGTGGAGACAAAATCAGGATAGTGAGGTAACTCATGACAAAAGAAAAAATAGAAAACATACAACAAAGCACCGATACTTTTTCCATACAATACGAAAAAAACCAGATTGACAACAAGGGTGTACGCTTTTCAACAATGTTGCTTGCGGCAAAATATGCTGCTATGGGACTCCTTATACTTCTGACCTACATCACCGGTTTCGCAAGATACATAGGCGACTGGGCGATTGCACTTGGCGGAAGTGCCGACAATTTTGTAATATGGTTTGGTTTCGGTTTCGCTTACTCCATTTGCCTTTCGGTACTCGTTTTCCCAATTGACTGGTACAGGGAAGCAGTCGTGCAAGTAAAATCCGGTGTCCATGGAATGCCATGGGTAAATACGCTGGGAAGAATCCTTCGCAGAGATTTCTTCGATGCCCTGCTTTGGGGTGGATTGAATTATTACTTCCTCGTTATGTATTTCTCACTCTCCACAACTGGAAGACAGGGTCCCATGGGTGGCAACACCCCACAATGGTGGATAATTTCAGCTCTCTGGGGTATGCTTTTTGTCCCGGCATTGTTCATAATAATCAATCTTCTCAAATTGATTACTGACAACTCAGTAAAACAGGTTCCAACAGGTCCTGACAGAAGGATAATAAAAGAGCTTGGAAGGAAATTTAGGGTAACCGTCCTCGATGTTTTCTACTACAACCTTGGCGGCGATTTTAATGCTGAAACCAAGCTTGTTGGTCTCTTTGGCGTATACTTCGTTTTCGCTCCAGCAAAGCTCAAAGGCAAAGATGTCATAATTGCGTCCGTTGCAAAAGCAATGGCAAGGGCAGACGTATTGAAAGGCACAGTCATTAACATTGTAAGATGGGTCTTCTTCGTAGCTGGTTCTTACTTGATATATCTCGCTTTCAACTGGGTCTATGTAAATAATGTCTTCTCCTGGTTCTCTGAACAGGCAGGAACCGGTGATCCAGCAGTTGGAATCATAGTAATGTTTATTATTGGCGCCCTCTATCTCATTGCCACTCCGCTCATAAATCTCATATCAAAACGTATGGACATCGGGGCCGACAAGCTCGCGTCAAGGGCAATTGGCAGACCAGAAGTTTATTCGAACTATCTCAAGATGGTGGACACTGGAAAAGCAATCTCCAGCGAAACAGACAACATGACAAAAATGTGTTTGATGGACACATACGATTCTGAAGAAATCGAGAGGCGCTTGGCCACTAAATGAACATAGGCATCATAAGGATTTCAACGAAGGCTGACAGGTACCGCCTAAAGCAGACAATTGAGTCAATTGGCGTTCAGGTGGTACAGACGATTGATAGCGCAAGCATGCCCCCAACAATTGTTTTTGTTGGCACAGAAGACCAGATGCTCATGGCTTTCAAGCAGGCTGAGAATCTTGGGGCCGAATACGCAAAAGTGTTGACACACATAAGGGAAGTGTCGCCCAAGTTGGTAAAAACCCTAAAAGAAGGCCCAAAATTCAAACCGGGGCAACCATTCGGAATTCTTGAAACTGCCGGCCCAGAAGCAATCTTGGCTTGTGCAAATCTCGCAGCAATGTTTGACGGTATCGAACTGGCAGAAATTCAGCTGGCAAGCATGCCAAACGAGAAATCGCTCATGGTCATAACGGGTGATAAGAAATTGATTGAAAATGTTCTTGAGAGTGCAGAAATGATCTGCGAAAAAGCGCATTTTACAGTCCCAGGAAGTAAGCCCTGGCAAAACGACGGAAGGCAAAACTGAAAAATATTTTTACTCCATGGAGAATGGATTTCATCAAATCCAAGAAACCCGAACACTGTGTTTTCTGCAAGGCAGGCACAAACATAGGTGGCGAAGATAAAGATTTCATCGTCTATCGTGGAGAAAAATGTTTTGTAATACTCAATCGCTACCCCTACGCAACAGGCCACATCATGATCATTCCATACAGGCACTGTCAAAAGTTTGAAGATCTGGGCAATGAAGAGCTTTCAGAAATGATGATCTTGGCAAAAAAATTTGTTTCAGTTCTAAAACGTGCATTCACCCCCGATGGATTCAACATGGGAATGAATCTTGGTGCTGCCGCAGGCGCTGGTATTGCTGACCATATCCACTTGCATATAGTGCCAAGGTGGATCGGGGACACAAATTTCATGCCCATTTTTGCCGAAGTTAAAATCCACCCCACTGATTTGGAAGGGGTTTACAAAGCAATCTTGCAAGCCCTTGAAGCTACCGCCTGAAACTTATCGCAAGCCCAAACACAACAAGGGCATAACCAGTTATTCTCACAAGAACAAGCGCAACGCTCAGAATGCTGTTTTCGACTACTGGATATCCAAAAATATTCTCTCCAAATCTCACGGCGTGAGACAGTGCAAAACATAAAAAGGCAATACTTATAATAAGAAAAGCCCTTGCGCCATGTTTTTTATATGCCACTATGCCAAGGGAAACGATCGTGAGGCTGAATATGAGGTTTACTAAGCTCTCAATCCATTGCGGCATGAATATTCAATCTCCTTTCCGGCACGGAACACATGAGATGGTGTCACCATCCTTGAGATCAAGTTTGTTTGCGTCTATTTGGGCAATTACGACCTTCTCGTCAAGGTTTCTCATCTTGATAACACTAAATACAGGTTTGTAATAAATATTTTTGAATTCTACCGAGTCAATTTTTTGTCCCCTTAGTCTCGCATTCCACATATCATACAGATATTCATCAACAAAAACCTGGCCATGCCTAGTATTGCCAACGCTTATTACCAGTTCTTTTTGGTGCGCGATTTTCTGGATACCCAGGGTGTCATAAAATCTGGACATATCAATAACTTTTGAGTATTCGTCGATAACTGAAATTGCATTCTTGAGGCAAAGGATGCACATCATATCAGCAAAATCATCAATTGATAGCGACATGGACTCAAATAAGTCAACAAGCCTGGTGCCAATTGTTATTTTTGAAAGTATCTCAGATTCATTTATACCAAGTTTGGTTTTGGTAACCCTAGGAACCAGGAAGATGTCTTTTTTGATTTCTGCTTTTTTAATGGCTATCATACCCTCGTCAAGCATTTCATTCACAAGTTTTTTGGTTTCTTCCTCTGAAAATGAGAGTGATGAAACAAGATTCGAATATGTAATCCCACTCCCAATGAGTCCCGTGATCAGCCATTTATCGGGATTGATGGCTATTTGACCGCCTTCCTTGAGTGGATTTCTTACAAGCACTGTGCTTTGACAAATCCTGTTTTGAAGATTTATATAAACTGACGCGGCCTTTAAAAGGCTTTCAGTGAGAGTTTTTATGTTGGTTTCAATGGCATAGCCCTGCTCGAAAGTGAACTTAAGTAAGTCTAGCTTTATTATCTCATAGAATGCCTGCTCGGCTATTTTTTCCTGCCATTTTGCAAAAGTTATTTCTCCAGATCTGACCTGAACAGAACCTGATCCGGAAGCATTTGACACTGTTATTGTTCCAGTCTGGTTTTGTGAGAGAAGGAATTTAAATAAATCCAGCAAACCAGTGCCATTTATTTCGCCAGATAGCATGCCAATAAGGTATCATAACGGAAATTATTGTCAATTTCTCAATATTTTTATAATTTTTTAATATTTTGGATAAATATTTACGAATGATCCTTCCAGAACATCGAGCAGTTTTTGATCATTTGGTCTGATGAAAAAAGAATCTCTTGGCATCTTTCCCTTTTCCACAAGAAAACTGACTTTGCCATTTGGGCAAACTATTTCAACAGAATCAATTTTTTTGCCAAAAAGCTGGCTTTCCCACATCCCAATTACAAACTCATCAATAGCCAATGTGTTAGGTCTGACACAAAGTGAGTTGTCTATTCTAAGCTTCAGCAAAATTGGTCTGGCAACTTTTTCAAATCCAAGCGATTTATAAATATACCACGGTGGCATTATCTTCCCGTTGTCATCAGACATGACAACCATTTTTTTGAGAACGAGCGAAACAAGTATGTCTGCAATGGATACAGTTTGGTTCTCATATTGCGCTAGAAATTCACCCAGTGTCATCCCATGTGCTATTGAATTAAAAACTTGCTTTTCTCTCTCAGACAGGTCTATTGGGCTCTCTTTTGGAAACAAGAAAAGTGCATCCACCATAAATTTTGGCTTTATGAAAACTAAACCTTCTTCAACCATCGAGGAGAGTGTTTCCTGAAGGCATGGCAAGGAGAGTTTTGTTGAAATGGCCAACTGGGCAACGCTAAGTGGGGTGAGTAAAGAATTCAAAATGTTTTCTTTTTGGATGGACAATGAAACATTAGGCAAAACTCTCTCGGTTTTTTGCACAATTGTTCTTGGAAGGAAACGTTCATCAGGAGAAAGTTTGTTTATTTTTGATAAATATTTGAATGGTATGGGTTTTTCGCAGTGCTGCTTGTTGAGTCTAGTAAAATTGAATCTCAGCGATCCAATTTTTGATAACGCCATGATCGCATCTTTGCCAGTTAGATCGCCAAATTTGGCCATGGCAATATTGCCTTTATCCACAACAATATCGCCACTGCATGAATCTGTTTCAAAAATAATGGTCCCCGAATGGCCCTGGTTCAAAAAAAATGCAAGAAGATCATACAACTCTCCCCCGACAATCTCGCCTGAGTGCATGACAAATTTATATCGTGATTAAGCTTGTGTGTAAATAGAACATTAAGGGCCTCCAACTATCTATTTGTTGCCATCAAAATCCACCCAAGTTTGCTTGACTTGCGCACGTTCAAGCATAATTTATTGGAGGAGTCGAAGGAGAATAAGATACCTCCCCCGGCAAAAGCTTAACGGACCCACAAGGAGGACTAAATGAAAGCTGTTCAGAAAACTGAACCAAAAATAGGAGCTAAACTTGTTGAGGTGCCAACCCCAACCAATCTCAAACCAGGATGGACCCTCGTCAAAGTTAGGGCAACATCCATTTGTGGAACAGATATCCATATCTGGAACTGGGACCAATGGTCACAGGGGAGAATAGGCGAAAAAGCTCTGCCACAGATACTCGGACATGAATTCTGCGGAGAGGTGGTCGAGTTGGGACCAAACTGCAACAGGATAAAAGTTGGCGATTACGTATCAGCAGAAACACATATATATGATCCAGGAGACCTTACCTCAATGCTCGGGATCTTCCACGTTGGTAACAACATGAAGATTTTGGGTGTTGATACTGACGGTTGTTTTGCAGATTATGTTGCAATCCCAGAAATAGTTCTCTGGAAAAACGATAAAACCATGCCACCAGAATACGCATCTATTCAGGAACCCCTTGGCAATGCCTGCTATGCTGTAATGGGCGAGGACAATGACGTTTATGGCAAAACAATGCTCATAACTGGGGATGGCCCAATATCGCTATTCGCAATCGGCGTCGCAAAAGCTGCCGGTGCGTCAAAAATTATCCAGTTTGGGATGGCACAATACAGCATGGAGATTGGGCGCAAGATGGGCGTCGATATACAGATCGATGTCACAAAAACCACCCCTGATGAAAGATACAAGATAGTTATGGATAACACCGGAGGATGGGGTTGCGACATTGTTTGCGAGATGATAGGCGCCCAGAGCTCTCTTGATGACGCTTTCCGCTGCATCAGAAAAGGCGGAAGGTTCTCGGCATTCGGCATACCTTCAAAATCACCATCACAGATAGACTACACCGATCAGATCGTCTTTAAGGGCATCCAGATACATGGCATCTCCGGAAGAAAGATTTTTGACACCTGGTACCGCAATGGAAACATGCTGGCAAACCGCAAGCTTGACCCAACACCGGTTGTGACCCATCTAATGGCACTTGAGGATTATCAAAAAGCGTTTGAAATGCTTACAGCACCAACAAGGCAGTGTGCAAAAATTGTCATGTTCCCCGACAAACAGGAATTGAATGCGGCCCTGGCCCGCAGAAAATAAGGAGGAAACAAATGGCATACGGAAAGATAAAAGATTTTTTGACAAACGAGCTCAAGGGGATAAGGGATGCCGGGTTATATAAAGAAGAGCGCATCATAGTGACTCCCCAGGCCGCAGACATCAAGGTCCAGTTTCCAGAGAACGCACCAGTCAAAGAAGCACTCAATTTCTGCGCAAACAACTACCTTGGACTCTCCTCGCATCCAGATGTTCTAAAAGCAGCAAAAGAAGGCCTGGAAATGAGAGGCTATGGCCTTTCCTCGGTACGCTTCATCTGCGGAACACAGGACATCCACAAGAAACTGGAGAGGAAACTCTCGGAATTTCTTGGAGTCGAAGATTCGATACTCTATTCATCATGTTTTGATGCAAATGGTGGTCTCTTTGAGGCTATCATGAAAGAAGACGACGCCATTATCACAGAGGAACTCAACCATGCTTCGATAATTGATGGCGTCAGGCTCTCAAAGGCAAAAAGGTACGTCTTCAAACACTCCGACATGAATGACCTCGAGGCAAAATGCAAGGAGGCCAGGGGCGCTGGTGCAAGACACATGATAATTGCCACCGATGGCGTCTTCTCCATGGATGGCGATATTGCCAACCTGAAGGGTATCTGTGATGTTGCAGACAAATATGATGCCCTCGTCATGGTTGATGATTCCCATGCAACCGGCTTCATTGGAAAAACAGGCAGGGGGACCCATGAGCACAATGGCGTTATGGGAAGGATTGATGTAATAACAACCACCCTCGGCAAAGCGCTTGGTGGTGCATCCGGTGGAGCAACCTGTGGAAGAAAGGAAATTATTGAAATCCTCCGCCAGAGATCAAGACCATACCTGTTCTCAAACACCATTCCACCAGTCGTTGCCAGCGCAGCCCTCAGGGTCATGGACATACTCTCGTCGACAACCGAGCGCAGGGACAAGCTCGAAAGAAATACCATGTATTTCAGGGAAAAAATGACATCTGCCGGTTTTGACATAAAACCAGGTGTTCACCCAATTGTTCCAATCATGCTCTACAATGCAAAGCTCAGCCAGGACATGGCAAAAGACCTCTATGAAAAGGGTATATACGTCATAGGGTTCTACTACCCTGTCGTGGCCAAGGGACAGGCAAGAATAAGGGTCCAGATTTCAGCAGGACACGAAATGGGGCACCTTGACAAGGCGATAAAGGCCTTCACAGAGGTTGGAGAAAAATACGGCATCCTCCACAAAAACAAAGACCAGATAATCGAAAAATACGGGTTGTAATCGGCATAATCCCCACAAAAAAAAGGCCACCCTCATGGTGGCCTTTTTTTTGGTTTCAACATCATGTTTTTTGTTATTTGATCACAACTTTTTCAGCAGCTCTCTTTTTGTTTTTTACTTGCTTGTTTTGTTGCTCCATTCCATGTGTATTTTTCTGGATAACTCATCTGCAGAAATTTTGCCATCAGCCAAACTCGAAATATTTTTGAAATCTGTTTTTATAAAAAATTTTCTCGTTCCACCATCAATGCTTGCCTCAATACCAGACAAAAAACATCTCGTGCTTTTCGAGGCAGCCAGAAGCGCGCAACAATACCTGGAAAACTGTTTTTGCCAGTCCTGGCCCTTTATATCAAATTTGGCATTGTTGTTCTCATCAATTGCCAACCCCGAAAACCCCAGTGCCGCGCAAAAAGCAATCATGTCCTGCTTTTTATTGGAGATACCAGGAACATTCAAAGGGTTTGGAGACAAATTGTATATCTTGTTCCAGAAAGACCTGGAGCTCACTGTTCCCGAAAAAATCCCTTCCACAAGCTCTTTCGAAAAAACCTTTACCTCGCTAAAATCACCCGACTCCAAAATAAATCTCACGTTGGAGTAATTAAAGCCAGCCTTTGTGACGCACTGAAAAACATCCCTGGCTTTTGACAAGGAAAGAAGGGCCGCCTCTTCCTCCGTTGCAGGATTGCACTTGAAATACACATCGATGGTATCTTCACTGGATTTGTTCTGGGCTATTCTGCAATCTGGAAGCATTTTCGCAAGCCCTGATAAATCAACCATTTTGTTGCCAAGATACAGCGGCGATTTCCCTAATATTATCCCAATTGTGAAAAAAAATGCTATCCCAAGAAGAATTGACGAGAAAACAAAAATATTCTTTTTGGTTACTACCCCCACTTGTACCTCCCTCCAGAACCTGCGGCTCTTTTTTGCCTTGTCTTTGTTTTACCTTTATTGTGGATTTCACAATTGGTTATAGTATAGGTTATACAAAATTTCTAGGAGGTAGGAAAATGAAGAAATTGGCAGGAATTCTCGCGATTGTTCTTCTTGCAGGGACAATGCTCTCAGCAATACCGACTTCCGCCGCCCCGTCACTGTACGGAGACCTCGGCAGGACATTCTTTTTTAAGCCAACAGCAAAATTTAAACCAAGCAACGATGTCAAAGCTGACAACCATGTCTGGTTCCATTTTACAAACACCGACACCAGAGACCACAAGTTTATTGGCGTCATAACCAACCTTGGACCATCAGATGAGAACAACGATTGGGAAATAGTCCAGTACTGTTTCTCTGATGCTTGCTATCCACCATTGGTCGAGGGCAGGACAAACAGGGAACTCAAACCAGGCGAAAAAGAGGACATGTCAGCCCAGTTTGCTCCGCACGACAAAAAATCCAGGGGCAAATTCGGCATGATGGGAACCGCAAGGGTTGACATCTGGGCAACAGACAACAAAGATCTTCGCGACAAGATGTACATCGGCGAAGTATTCATCCCGTTCACCAGAGCCTCGATGATCATCAACAACAAGACAATGAAGCTTGAGAAATGCCTTGAGTGGGACCCAGCCAACAAAGACAGGACCAAGAGGTATCCGCTCACAGTGACCGATGAAACACTTACTGTTCCACCAGTTCTTCTTGGTGGCTCAACATTCCTCCCGTTCCGTTCAATGGGCGAAAAGCTCCTCGGTGCAAAGGTCGACTGGGACGCAAAGAACAAGGTTGCAATGTATACCATCGGCGATGACAAGGGATACTTCAAGATGATGCTTCCAATCAACAAGAAAGAAGCCACCCTCATCCTCAAGTGCGGCGACGGCACCACCCTCACCGACAAAGTCGCCCTCAAGGTTGCCCCAACAATTTACCAAGGCAGCACCGTTGTCCCGCTCAGGGGCGTAGTTGAGCTCTTTGGTGGATATGTTGAGTGGACCCAGGCTGAAAAAAAGGCCACAATCATTCTCCCGCCACCGGAAAAAGAAGAATAATATAACTCTTCAAAACTACCATCATCGTATATAAAAAGCCGGCCCTTTGGGGCCGGCTTTTTTGTTGTTGTACTCAGAAATTTCAGCTACTTCCTGAAAGGAAAAACAGGGCATCCCTCACACAATGGTTTTGTCCTGCAATGCTCCTTCCCAAGTCTTACGATTAATGCGTGATATTCATTAAACAGTTTTGGGTTTCTCTCAAGCCCTAATTCAAAAATGGCCCTCAAATCGTCATAGTCCTGGTCAGGGTCAATACCAATGCAGCTTGCAAGCCTTCTCGTGTAGGCGTCAACAACAAAAATGGGGTGGCCACCAGCGTAAAGAAGGATCGAGTCCGCAGTCTCCCTGCCTATGCCCTTGAGTGACAGCAATTCGCTCCTGACCTTGAGCGTCTCGCCATCCAGCATCTTTTCTATTTTGCCGTAGCGGTTCTTTACATAAAGCGCAAAATCAATCAATCTGGCAGTTTTCTGATTATAAAACCCAACGGGTCTGACAAGCTCTTTTATGATCTCTGCATCGACGCCGACCATCTCATCGATATCAAGAAGATTACTTTCTTTCAAGGCAGAAATTGCCTTCTCCACATTTTTCCAGGCCACCTGTTGTGTGAGTATTGCACCAACGGCAATCTCCCACGGTGAATCCCCCGGCCACCAGTGCTGCGGGCCAAATCTGTTAAAAAGGGCCTGATAAACAGGCCCAAGTTTTTCATTCATAATATCTGGTTTTTGTCTAAGGTTGCCTTGGCAAGCTCTCGAAAAGATTGATGGTGTTGCCATCAAAATCTTTCAGGACAGCAAAAAATCCCACGCCGGTGATTGGCATCCTGCCTTCCACAATTTCCCAGCCAATCTCCTTCATCTTCGGCAATTCTGCATTGATGTCACCAACAAGGATGTAGATGAACATGTTCTGGTTTGGCATTGGTTTTTGCGATTTCATGATTCCCCCGCCAACACCCTGCTCGTTTGGCGGCATGAAAAGCATGTAGTCTCCACCCCATTCAGTAAACTTCCAGTTGAATGGTGCATAGAACTTCTTGAATTTTTCAAAATCGGTCGTGTAAAACTCCAGATGTACTATATCTCCGGCTGGCATTAGATACCTCCTTTTCAAATTTAGAAAATAGTGATTTTCAAAACTGAAACTGATTCTAATAAAAAAGGGTGCCCCTAGGGGCACCCTCATATTTCTACTTGTTGTCTATCTGCGCCTTCTGGACGTGTCCGGAAAAATCAAAAGTGACCGTTTTCCACTCTGAGAAGGCATCCAGCACCTGCACGCCACCCTCACGATGACCGTTGCCTGTTCCCCTCGTTCCACCAAATGGTGTCGAGACCTCCGCGCCGATTGTCCCGGCATTTATGTAAACAAGACCAGTGGTGATGTCCCTTGCGGCAACCAGTGCATTGTTCACATTGTTTGTGATTATTGCCGAGGAGAGGCCAAAAGCTGTGTTGTTGTTGATCTGGATTGCCTCTTCAAGCGTGTCGAACGGGATTATTGTGGCAACCGGTCCAAAAATCTCTTCCTGGCAGACTCTCATATTTGGAGTGCAATCTGTGAAGAGGGTCGGTTTGTAGAAGGAACCTTTTGCAAGCTCGCCCTCTATGGCATTTTCTCCGCCAACAAGGAGCTTTGCGCCTTCATTTTTGCCAATCTGGACGTACTCATCAATCTTGCGCCTTGCACCCATATTGATGACCGGGCCGACATCCGATTTGAGTCCGTGGCCCAATTTAAGCTTCGAGATGGCCTCAATCATCAATCTCTCAAACTCTGCTTTCACTTTTCTGTGGACAATGAGTCTTGAACAGGCAGTGCAACGCTGGCCAGTGGTTCCGTATGCGGACCAGATCACCGAATCAACTGCAAGGTGCAGGTCGGCATCGTCCATGACGATGATGGCGTTCTTTCCACCCATCTCAAGTGAGCTCCTCTTCAGGGTCTCGCCACAGACAGTAGCAATCCTGCGGCCAACATCAGTCGAGCCAGTGAAGCTTATCATCGAGATGTCCTTGTTGGCAAGGATTGCCTCTCCAACCTCACCGCCGCCGCCAAGAACGAGATTTATGACGCCAGGGTAATCTTTCAGGCCAGCATCAATCAGGGCCTCAAAAATCCTCACCATGCACCTTGGTGTTTCGGTTGCCGGTTTTACAACAACGGTATTTCCACAGACGAGTGCTGGTGCGATCTTCCATGTCGGAATGGCTGTCGGAAAGTTCCAGGGTGTAATAAGACCACAAACGCCGATGGGGTCTCTCACCACATAGATGGTCTTGTTTGGCATCTCAGACGGGACGGTTTCCCCTCTGAGTCTTCTGCCTTCACCACCTATGAGGTTGAACATGTCTATTGCTTCCTGAACGTCGCCTCTTGCTTCGGCTATGACCTTTCCCATTTCACAGGTCAGCTCCCTGGCGATGTCTTCCTTGCGCTCTTCAAGTATTCTCGACGCCTTCATCAATATGTCGCCCCTTACGGGTGCCGGAACAAGTCTCCACTGCTGTTGGGCTTTTTTGGCTGCAGAAACGGCTTCGTTGACATCTGCTGCGCTCGAGAGTGTCACAGTTGCCAGAAGATCACCATTTGCAGGATCATGGTCCTCAAAGGTTCTTCCAGTAACAGAATCCTTCCACACTCCGTTGATGTAATTTTTTAAATGCATCGCACCCTCCTCTTTAGAATTTCATGGTTGAGACAATATTCTCAAGCATTTCTTTATCTGCATTGCCAATTGACCCTGACACGACTGATACAGAATAGAACTGTGTGGCCACAGCATCTGTCAGAGGCCTCTGCTGCCCATAGACAACCCACATGATTGTTTTACCAGAGAACTTCAATACTGGCGAACTGAGGGTGGCCTGGCAAGCTTCATATTTCTTATCCCCTACCTTGTGGGTCATTTTTTGGTAGTCATTAACTTCGCCATCATAAAAAGTCATCCTTGCAAGATCAGTACCCTGGAGGCCATATCTCGTGGTTGAGCCCTTCATGAAGATAACAAGCGTTCTTCCACCAATATTCAAATCCTGGTACCTGTAATCGCCAAGCTGGAGCGCCGGCAGCAAGTCGTCCATCTTCTGGTCTTCTGGCCAGAAAACAACCTCTGTGTTGGCCTTTACAAGATCAAGCGAGCTGTCTCTGAACTTCAATACCTGGGACTTCCAGCCTTTTGGCACAAAAAAGCTGACCTGGTCAATTTTATATGCTTCCATTCCTGGAACACTCTCGGCACCACCAGTAATAATTTCTGTGCCCCTATCATCACCGTTATCTTTTGGCTCGGGACTGGCATTGCCACCACACGATGCAAGCATCAAAACACAAAGAACTATAAGCAATATTTTCTTCAAACTATACCTCCAAAGCTTCTTCAAGCAGTTGCCAAATGTCCTTACTCTTGATCTTTCTTCCAGTTCCCTTTTCCTTCTCTTCTCTGGAACAGGCAAGGGCCGCCCTGAAGAGTGTGGATTCACAAGTTGGGCAAATGGTTGTTATGTAATCGGCGCCAGTGTCCATGGCTTCCCTGATCCTTCTCTTCGCCGTCTCCTTGACCGTGTCGGTCGCTGTGGCCTGAAGGCCACCACCACCTCCGCAACACTGGGAAAATTCCCTGTTGAGCCTCATTTCGACAAGCTCATATCCAAGGGCCTTTATGATGTCCCTTGGCTGGTCAAACATTCTTTCGCCCCTACCAAGATGGCATGGATCATGATAAGTAACTTTGGAGCCAGTCTTTTTTATCTGGGCATTTGGGAGGAGCTCCCTTATCAATTCAGAGGCATGGACCACCTTGGGCAGTTTGTAATATTCGCGGAGCGTTAGTGTACATGATGGGCAAACAGTTATTATAGTATCATTTATATATGGGCCATAAACCTTCATGAAATTTTCTTTGGCTTTTTCAAATTCCTTTGCATAGCCGGTATTGTAAAGGGCGTTTGCACAACAGGTTTCCTCGACTATCCTTGGCTTGATGCCAAGCTTTGTGAGAACTTTAACTATCCTTTCGGTGTCAGTCGGCCTGTCCCTGTATGAACAACCCAGGTAAAGTGTCACTTCGCCCTCAATTTTTGTCTGCCTGCCGGAGCCAAGCGGATCACCTTTTTCTATGATGTTCTTGGCCACAAGGTCATTGCCTGGCATTGTAAAACCTGCCTCCACAAGGGTCTCTCTTAAAGCCTTGAAGATATCAACATTGTGGAGGGCACACTTTGCCTCGCACCAGCCGCACATGGCACAGAAGAAGACTGATTCTGCAAGCTCCTGGGAGAGTTTTATCTCGCCCTCAAGGAGACCTTTTGCCTGCATCATCTTTCCCCTAGAAGCAAAGCTCTCGATGAGCCCATCTCTGTATGTGGGGCATTCCTGGGTGCAGAAACCGCATCTGGTTCTTACACAGGTGTATATGTCGTCTTTGAACTGTTCTAGTTTTTTCATTTTATCCACCTGCTCTCAAACTTTTTTCCAGGGTTCATAATGTTTTTCGGGTCAAACATGTCTTTGAGCTTTTTCATGTACTCAAAGGAGTCGCCATGCTCAATCTGGTTGAAACCACCAAGCCTGTCTCCGTCACCAATATAGGTGCTCATGGTGCCTTCCAGCCTTATTGCCTCGAGAGACATCTCTTTGACAAACTTGTAGAAATTGTCCATGTTTGTCTGGTCGTGGTCATCAACAAAGATGGCAAAAGAGATTGAAGGTGAAATCTTCTGGGGACACTCATTGTAAACAGTCATTCCAAGTATCTTCTGATTGTACTTCTCTGATAAATTTACAAAAGCATCGTGCATCTTTTCCAGGTTCCCTATCGGAACACCAACATCTGCGGCGCCAAACTTTCTTTCTCTCTGGGAATCAGGCCACTTTTGTTTGAATGGCTCAAACTGGAGCGTGTGTTTTGAGGCCCAATAGCCAGTCACAATCTCCTGCTCCTTTACCTCAGAGGCTATGTCCTTCACTTTGTCCCTTATCTTGGCACAGAAGAAATCGACAACATCCTGGTCGCCTGCTACAGAAACAAACATAATCGCTTCTGCCCATTCCGGGACTTCAGGCTCCTTATTGTATTTGACCCTATAAGAGTGCGTATAGAAATGAAGGCGCTGTTTATCGTTGACATGCAGTGATTCAAGCTGGATACCTGACGTCATCAGCTGTTCGCATGCAAAGCATGCATCCTCTATGGTGCGAACATAAAATCCCATTACAGACCTTGTTTTTGGCAGATAGTTTACCCTGAGCTGCGCCTCGGTAACAATACCAAGCGTGGCCTCGGAACCAACAAAAAGATGATGGAGCTTGTACCCAGTAGAAGTCATGCTGGCCTTGCGATGACCAAACTCAATTGCTTCGCCAGTGCCAATAACAACTTTGGCCGATGTTAGGCACTCAAGCATTTTTCCATACTTGATACCGAAGGTCGAATCATTATCACAGCCAATGGCTGCACCGACTGTTGAGGCCTGTTTGGATTCGGGCTGGTGGGGGAGCCACATGCCATGCTTTGCAAGGAATTCATTGAGGTGCCATATTGTAATGCCGGCACCCACCCTGACAGACATGTTTTTTTCATCAAATTCGATGACCTGATCCATACCCTTGGTGTCAACTACTATACCGCCCTTCCAGGCCTGGACACCGCCACCCATTCCGGTCCCTCCAGCAAAAGCAACTACAGGGATGCCAAGATCGTAAGCAACCTTGACGATTTCCTGACACTCTTTTGTGTTCCTTGGAACTGCAACCATCTCCGGGATGTTGTCATCACCATACATCCTTGGGCTCCAATCCCTGCTGTAGCTCATTCTGTGGGCCTCAAGTATGGAAACCCTTTTGCCCAGAATGGGTTTTAGCCGTTTTTCAGCTTCCAAAATTTTGTCCTGCATCAGACCTCCTGTTTGTCGTCGCAAACAACATAGTATGAATGATCATCTTTTTTTACCTTTGGAACAAAATTCATAAGATCTTGCTTTGCGCAAAGCGCAATGTCAGAGGAGAAGCCAAGGGCAGTGAGGTTCCTGCCCGATTCAGAGGCAAGAAGGGCATCTAGCGGGCGCGAGAAGCCCCCATGCACCATTTTTGCGACCCTTGAGGCATCATCAAGATCAAAACCTCTTATCTTGCCTGTCATTATTGATTTATTGATTATAGCGCCAGCGGCATAAAGATCATCGATCACAGGGTTCCCATCAATACCCGAGCACAGCACGGCAATATCTTTTCCGGTTTGTCTGACAAGCCGTGCGATCTCTTCGCAGACAGCAGTCATATTTATTATCGAGCCTACGAGCACTGTTTCGGATTCACATGCCTGGATCATGGCCTTGGTGCCGTTTGTTGTTGTGAGCGCCACTTCCCTGCCCTTTATCTTTGCGGAGAGAGTTTCCGAGGGTGAATTGCCCATCTCGAACCCTTTTATTTTCTCGCAATTCCTCTCGCCAGCAATTGCCATGTTCGGGTAATAAAGCTTTTGTGATTTCGCTTCTTCTTCATCTTCAAAAAGGAACACCTTGGTGGCGCCTCTGTCAAACATCGTCACAACATTGCTTGTGGCCCTCAAAATATCAACCACAACAACAATGTCGTTTTCTATCCCCTTTTGCATTCCTTGAGCCAAAAAAGTTTTTATCTTCACAAAAAACTAGTTTATTATTGTGAAAGTTTAAGTTCAACCACGGACATGAGCAGCTACTTGCCAATCATGAGCCTGACATGCGTCCAGTAAGAAACAGGGCTCTTCTCTCCTGCTTCGGGAACGCCTGTTATTTCAGAGGGAGTTCTCCACGTCCTTCCAAAATCTTCGGAAACAAAAAATCTGAAAGAAGACTCATAATTATTTTCATCAAAATAGGGTCTTATATACCCAGAAAAGATTGGTGGGAGACCCTCAATAGGATCGATCAGCAACTTCCCATTCTCTGTATATGAAGGATTTTTGAGGTTTTCCTGTGTAGAATTGACGGGACCAACTATCATCCAGGCACCGCCACCGATAAACCAGTTTTGTCCTAGATTGTAATGAAGGTATTTCGCATGGTTCGCTGGAATTATCTGTACACCACCCCTCAAATTCTCGTCATCAGTCTTGCCCCTCCATCTTGTGGTGGAAACTTCTAGTACACCTGGATGGGTAGCCCTTACCCTTCCGATATCGGCATATTCTGAACCAATAAACCTGCCAGTTTGGGTTGCCCTCTGGAGAACTCTTCCAATTTGGTACCTTTTCTCGGTTTCGTCCATCACATAGACTCCACCATAATCTTCCATCTGGATACCGTTTACAACATCGCCCTTTGACCAATTTTCGAATTCAATGTACCTGACATTGTCCCTTGGTCTCCTGACATCAATGAACAAAAATTGCGGCGGGACGCGTGTTGGATCTGCAAAATATGAATCAAGCGACACCCAGGAACCTCTGTCCAGGGCGTAAACGGGGTTGCCAACATAAGGCGACCATTCATTGAAAATCCCGTATCCTCCAGGATTGCTTACTACTATATCCCCTGTTCCACCCTCTTCGGTGAATGGGATTATTGAAAGCTCGGACGCGTTCCAGTTTGTCGGTTTCACAGGATCATACTGTCTTTTTGGCCCGCATCTGATATGGATCGCGTTTACTGCAGATGCAATGATTGTTCCTTTGGCACCATTTTGTGCGCAAACATAATGGGATGCCCAGAAACCATCCGAGGCCCTTGTGGCCTGGGTGGCAGGAGTAACAACTTCCCCTATCTCCCTTGAGGTACCTTCAGAATAAACAATTATTTTTCCACCAGCACTGTTGTCAATGAGCACGGAAAAAAGTCTTATCGTAGAAACATCAAACCTTTTGGCCTCTGGCGGGACATTGGCTTTAATGTCGAAAGCCTTCAGCGTTGTGGTCACAGACAAAAGCAGGGCCAGAAGAAGCGCCACTATGTGCATTGGGTAAATCATAACAAGACTCTAGTAATACCTCAAGAAAACATTTAGCCACAATAAATGTTCAGCTTGACAACAAATCAATAGTAAATTAACTTATCTGTTTGCGGAGGTGCGCAATGTATGCCATTACCGGAACTATAGAAAACCTTGATTTAGCAGTAATTCTGCAGACAATGAATATAAGTAAAAAAACCGGTTGCATGGAAGTAAAGACCGGTGAAGAAACCTCCCGCATTTTTTTTGAGCAGGGTGCGATAGTGCATGCGCTCACAAAAAACCTCGAGGGTGAGACGGCTTTTTATGACCTATTGACGGTAGAACAGGGCACATGGGGTTTTATCCCCGACATGACTCCGCCAAAGAGGACAATAAGGAACAAGATTGAGGGGCTACTCCTTAACTGGAGCAACCTCATGGACGAGTGGAATTCAATCAAGGACAAACTCCCCCAGCAAGACGCCATCCTGAGGATGGTGGATGTTCCTGAGGATGAAAGGGAACACCTGGTTTTCAACATGGATGAGTGGGAAGTCCTCGAGCTGATAAAAAGGTATGGTTTGACATCGAAAGTATTCGAAGAAAGCAAGGTAGGAAGATTCAAAACAGGCAAGGCAATCCTGAAGTTTCTCTCAATAGATTTGATAAAGATTGAGAAACAGGACAAAGAGAACATTGAAAAAATCATGAACTTCCTCAATGACGTGGGGAGCGAACTGGGTGAAAGAAACCTGGGCGCAAACCACTTCAGGCGCATAGTTGACAAGTTCACAGTAGAGACGGCAAAGCGCTACAAGTTCATGAACGACTTGAGGCTTGACGAAAACCTTAAATTTACAGGCCTTAAGACAAAAGGACTGCTGAACGAGAATGTTATCGAAGCACTGAAGGACCTGCTCTGGAACATCATTGACTACGTCAACAGCCTGGTTGGAACCCCGCTCGCATTTGACCAGATGTCGAAAGTCATAAGCAGGCACTTCAAGCCAGGGGACGAAATGATGAAGACCCTCAAACTCGATGAATACATTGCCTCGGAAGGAAGAATAAGAAGATGAAGTTTTTTAACACAATGACCAGGACAAAGGAAGACTTTACGCCAGTGCATGACGGTGAGGTAAGACTTTACACTTGCGGGCCAACGGTCTATTCAAGAATACACATAGGCAATTTCAAAACATTTCTCTTTGAGGACATCCTGGTCAGATATTTCATTTATAAGGGATACAAGGTAAAACAGGTGATGAACATCACCGATATCGATGACAAGACCATAAGAACAAGCAGGCAAAGAAATGTGTCCTTAAGAGAAGTAACTGATCCCTACATCGAATTGTTCCACAAGGACAGGAAGACCCTCCATATAATCGATGCAACAAATTACCCAAGAGCGACAGAGCACGTTCCCCAGATGGTGGAAATTGTCCAGAAGCTCATGGACAACGGCCACGCATACAGGGCAGCTGACAACTCGATCTATTATTCAATCTCCTCTTTTAAAGATTATGGCAAACTTGCCCATCTTGAAATAAACACTCTTCAATCGGGAGCATCAGGAAGAGTGGCTTCTGACGAATACGAAAAAGATTCCATCTCTGATTTTGCCTTATGGAAAGCATGGGACGAAAACGACGGGGAAGTATATTGGGAGACCCAGCTTGGGAAGGGACGTCCCGGCTGGCATATAGAGTGCTCTGCGATGTCGATGGAATACCTCGGCGAGACCCTCGACATCCACACAGGTGGCATTGACAACATCTTCCCACACCATCAGAACGAGATTGCACAGTCGGAGGGTTTCACCGGCAAGACGTTCTCAAAATACTGGATGCACTCGTACCATCTCATGGTTGATGGCGCAAAAATGAGCAAATCGCTTGGGAATTTCTACACGCTGGAGGACCTTGAGAAGAAAGGAATATCTCCGGAAACATTCCGCTTCTTCGTTGTAACAAACCACTACAGAACAAGTCTAAATTACACTGATGAGGCCGCAAGGGCCGCTGGAAAGGCAAGAGACAGCCTTATTGAATTTGTCGACAGGGTGAGAAACATACCCGATGGCCCCGATAAATTTGATGTTGGGCCAACAATCGAAGAGATGTTCAGGGAGTTTGAAGCCGGGATGGATGATGACCTGAACACACCGCAGGCAATTGCCGCGGTATTTGACATGACACGCCCTATAAACAGGGCAATAGATGAAGGCAAGATCGGCACACTGGGAAGGGAAAACCTCTTAAAGACCATCGAAAAGGTAAACACCGTCTTTGCATTTATTGAAGGCTCGCAAACCACTATTCCGGAAGAAGTTATAGAGCTGATGAAGCAAAGGGAGCAAGTGAGAAAAGAAAAAAATTGGGCCATGTCGGACCAGCTCAGGGATAAAATACTGGAGCTCGGTTTCATCGTAAAGGATACGCCCCAAGGCCAGCGCGTGACAAAAAAATAAGGCCATACAAGAGCCCCAAAGAGGGCAGAAAGCGAATTTAAAGTGGAAAACGAAAGGAGCCGCGACAGAAAAGGCGGCTTTGGAAAAAGCAATTTCAGGGACAACGGTCCATCAAAAAGATCTTTTGGAGACAGAAAGCCTTTTGGTGAAAGAAAGTCTTTTGGAGACAGAAAGCCATACGGCGATAGGAAACCGTATGGAGAAAACAAGCCTTTTGGTGAAAGAAGATCGTATGGTGATAGAAAACCATACGGTGAAGGCAGACCTTTTGGCGAAAGAAAACCCTATGGAGACAGAAAACCATATGGGGAAAACAAGCCATTCGGTGAGAGAAGATCATATGGCGATAGGAAACCGTATGGAGAAAACAAGCCTTTTGGTGAAAGAAGATCGTATGGTGATAGAAAACCATACGGTGAAGGCAGACCTTTTGGCGAAAGAAAACCCTATGGAGACAGAAAACCATATGGGGAAAACAAGCCATTTGGCGAGAGAAAACCCTACGGTGAAAGAAGATCGTATGGTGATAGAAAACCTTATGGAGACAAACCCTACGAACCAAGGAAAAGATTTGGAGAAGACAGGCCTTTTGGTGAAAGAAAACCCTATGGTGACAGAAAGCCGTACGGAGAAAACAAGCCTTTCGGTGAGAGAAGATCATACGGCGATAGGAAGCCGTATGGTGAAGGCAGGCCTTTTGGCGAGAGAAAACCTTATGAGAGAAGACCACCAAGGGGCGATTCTGATAGTGATGGAAGCCCAAAACTTTCCTGGCAAAAGAAAGAATGGTCAGGCCCATCAGACAGAAGGTTTGGCAGAAGAGATGACGAGGGTGGCCACAGGCCAAGGTTCCCAAGGCAGGATGGCGATGGCGAATTCAGGAGAGAACACATATATGAGAGACCACCATCACGCACAGGAAGCAAGTTTCAAAGAAGACCCTTTGAAGAAAGGGAAGTCCAGGACCTGGAATATGCCGAGGAGCTCCCGTTTGCAAATGAAGTAACCCTGGAAGAGGCAGACAACGCAATCATAGGCAAAAACGCCGTGCTTGAAGCAATCAGGGCAGGCACCAGCATCAACAAGGTCCTCATCAGGAAGACCCTCAAGATCAACACTGTCCTGAAAGCAATCATGGACGAGAGTAAGGACAGAGGCATAAGATACGACCTGGTTTCTGATTTTGAAATCGGCAAATATGGCAGCAGGGACGTGGTTGCCCTCGCCTCGCCAACGCAATACGCTGAAATCGAAGATCTAATTAGTCCAGAGAACACCATATCAATGATCGCTATCCTCGACGGGATCGAAGATCCGCAAAATCTTGGCGCAATCATAAGGTCTTCCGAGTGCTTCGGTGCCACAGGCGTCATAATCCCGAAACATGGCGCCGCACCGGTCACTTCAACTGTGACAAAAACCTCTGCAGGTGCCGCACTCAGGCAAAAAATTGCCAGGGTGGCAAACATCAAGATAGCGATTGAAAAACTCAAAGAAGCAGGATACTGGATTTATGGTTCCTCACCAGATGCCATCTCGGAATCACAATCAGTGGAATTTCCTGACAAGTGCTGCTTCATCATTGGCTCCGAAGGTGATGGCATGCACAAGACAGTTGCAGAACACTGCGACGAGATAATCAAGATCCCCATGAAGGGAAAACTCGGTTCGCTGAATGCTTCAGTTGCTGCAGCAATCCTCATGTACGAGTGGGCAAAAAAACACCCACAGCCAGACGAAAAGGTTGACCAACCCACAATAGAGCATTAGAATCAATCTATGAAAATAGTCTTCGATGTGAAGACGGCAGGTCCGTTTCACTCGATGCCGGAATGGGCGCTTTCTGAAACAAGGAAGGCCCTTCCGGCGCACGAAATATTTTCTGTAACGCGTGATGAGCTCCCAAGTTATGTGGAAAATGCAGATGTTATCGTATGCTATTCATTCCCAAGGGAGCTTTTTCTTCAGGCCCACAATCTCAAAATGCTTGTATTTGCTGTTGATGGCATTGGCCCGCAAAGGCTCTATCCGGAACTGAGAAATTCACAGGTACCTGTCATAAATTCAAAAGGTTGCAGGAGCCAGGCCATTGCAGAACACGCATTTTCACTACTTCTCGCATGCTCCAGAAAAATAGTCCCAATGGGCAAGACGCTCACACCTGAAGGATGGTGGGGGAATGGGGTGACAGAAGGTCACCCACCGATGGAGATCTCAGGGAAAACCATCGGAATACTCGGCCTGGGTCATATCGGCAAGAGGGTTGCAAAAATAGCCAAGAATGGCTTTGACATGAGAGTCCTTGGGATGAGGCACAGCAAAGGGGACGTTGAAAATGTGGACGAGGTTTTTGGGCCAGATGGGCTTGATCACATACTCGAGAAATCCGACGTAATTATATTGTGTCTCCCTGAAACAGAGAACACCCAATGTCTTATTGGGCAAAAAGAATTTGCACTCATGAAGCATGGGGTGATCATCATAAATATTGCCAGGGGCTCCCTCATTGACACGCAGGAGCTGGTGGGTGCCATAAAAAGTGGCAAAGTGGCAGCTGCAGGGCTCGATGTGTTTGAAAAAGAGCCACTGCCTGCAGACTCACCTCTGAGGACACTCCCGCAGATCGTGGCAACTCCACACGCTGCAGGTGTCACACCACATTTCTGGGAAAGGTTCATCAAAATAATCATCGAGAACGTCAAAAGACTTGAGTCTGGGGAGCAACTGCTTAATATTACTGACAAAGTGCTTGGGTATTAAGCCAGGAAAGCGGTGACCATGCTCCTTGACTGGGTTTTCTGCCCCTACAATTCAAAAGGTGCTTTTGCCAGGGAGGCCGAGGCCTGTTTTGATCTGGTCTTGCGCAGATGGGACATAACACAGATAAGGGACGCCTCAATCTCACTGTTGCCAAAACATATTGCCGGTTGCATAAAATCAGTAAGATCAAACAACGAAAGAAAAGAAACCCAGGGTGCCAAACCGTGTTTTTTCCTCGAGGGTGAAGAACTCCCCTGCTACCAGAATATCCATGATTTTTTTGCAGCAATGGAACAAAGAAACATGGCAAGGAGCAGAGAACCTGTCATCAACGAACTGTTTGTTCACCCAAGACTCCCGTGGGAGAGGAGAGACCAGCACGTTCTTGTGTTGCCTGTCACAGCAAAAGATATTGCAGGGTACGGCATTCCAACACCAAGCATGAAGGAAGACGTCAGGTTTGGCGATATCGGAAACCCTGAAACACTCGAATTCATGACGCTCACAACGAGAAATTATGGCAAAATGATGTCCATCGCTTTTATTGGTTCTGATGTTGCCGGATACATAACACATGTGCCAAAACCTCTGGCCAACAGAATGGGCTGCAAATTTGTGGACGAGATACAGGACAAGGGTATCATGCAAATTATTGACCTTTACGTGTATCCGCAATTTAGGGGAGAGGGCGTTGAAAAATCACTGATTGCCAACCTTGCCGAATTTTGCAGAAAAAACAGACATCAAAAGATAGAAGTCTACACACTGGAGACACCTTTGGAAGATTACATGCCATCAACCGGCCACTCGGCAATGTATGATGGTTCAGGGTTCAAGACAAAAAAATCCATAAAACAAAAAAACCAGGAAAACAAAGAATATGACTTTGTCCTGATGACCATGGAGACCTGAGTGGAACGTGAAGAATTTGACCTGATTGTCGAACAATGCTGGAATGAACTGCCAGAAGAATGGAAAAAGGAACTTGAGGAAGCAAACATCTCCTACGAGATAATCGACCTGGCAACAAATGAAATCGCGGCAAAAGCCGGAACGAGTCCATGGAACCTGCTAGGACTATTCTCCGGGGTCCCAAAAACAGTCAGGCACAAGGGTTTTGAGCCAATGGCTTTTCCTGACAGAATAACCGTTTTCAGGTTGCCAATCATGTCAAGAGTTTTTGACATTGAAAATCTCAGGAAGACGATAAAACATGTCCTGTATCACGAAATAGGACACTACTTCGGTCTGTCAGAGGACGAGCTCAGGCAGGCCCAGGGCGACCCGCTGTAAGCATTTTCAAAAGTCTTACCGTCTGGAGCTTGGTTCCAAGCTCCGAATCACCGGCAGGACCAACACATGACGGGCAACCATTCTCGCAAGGACACTTCTGGAGCGTATCGAGTGCAAGCACAAGCGGTGAAATCCCCATATCAAACATGTGCTCCGAAAGACCGACCCCTCCAGCCACCCTTTCATAGATGAAAACGGTTGGCGCCTCAAAATGGGGTGATTTTACCTCAACATACATCCCCAAGTCCCTGGGGTCACACATAAGCGGCAACGGCATGATTCCAATCAGGATGTTCCCAAGCCCTTTTAGTGCCTTTTCAAGATCATTTTTCGAGAATTCCAAAACAATCTTCTCGCCAACAGTCACCCACCATGACATGGTGTCCATCGGCATTTCCGGGAGGTGCACTTCACCATAGCCAAGGTTCTGGTGGGTCGTCAGCTGGATTTTTTTGAACACTGTCGTCAATGCCGTTACGGTGACCTCACCTGCACCAAGCTTGCAGTTTCCAATATCATTATTTTCAGCTTCCGAGAGTACCCTGAGGCTGATCTGCAAATTTGCGTCTGTATACCAGTCAACCGGAACTTTTCTGACAAAAGCTTTTCTCTCTTTGAAGTCAAGCCGGTCAACGTGATATGTGACCCCGTCGTGCATGTAGATTGCCTGGTCATGCACAAGCATTGGTGCAGAAAACAAATCTATTTCACCAATAGTCCTGACGTGCGGGGAGCCTGTAACATCGATTATGGCAACATTCCCTTCGGTCGCATTCCGGAGCGATATTTCATCAGCAGGGTAAGAATCTGTCATCCAGAACCATTTCCCCTGATCGTGATTGACAATCCCCTCCTTTTCAAAGTGCGAAAGGATTGGTTCAATCTCCGCCTTGCCAAAAGATTCTCCATCCACAAAAGGAAGCTCGAATGCTGCACATTTCACATGGGAGACCATAATGTAGAGGTTATCCGGGTTTACCAAACCTGACTCCGGAGGTGTGAACAGCAGGTAATCGGGGTTCTGGGCTATGTACTGGTCAAGCGGATTGCCAGAGAGCACCAGAATGCCAAGGCTGGTCTGCTGTTTTCTCCCAGCCCTGCCTGCCTGTTGTCTCATGCTTGCTATTGTGCCGGGATAGCCGACCATTACTGATGCTTCGAGTCTTCCTATGTCTATTCCAAGCTCAAGGGCATTGGTTGAAACAACGCCCATTATCTTGCCTTCCCTTAGTCCCTTTTCAATCTCCCTGCGCTCAAGGGGCAGATATCCACCCCTGTAACCCCTGATTGAATCAGGATTAAATCCAGCCCTTGAAGCGTGGTCCTTTAGGAGCTTCAATACATTTTCCACGGTGGTCCTCGCCCTGGCAAAAACAATGGTCTGTATGCCCGACTGGACGAGCTGGGAGGCAAACCGTTCGGCCTCAAAAATAGAAGATTTGCGCAGTCCAAGCTGCTTGTCGACAACCGGTGGGTTGTACACCACAAAATATTTGTCGCCGCTTGGAGAACCATCCTCGGTTATTGCCTCAACATCATCCTCGATGATTCTGGATGCAAGATCGGCAGGGTTTGCAATTGTTGCCGAAGACATGATGAAAGTTGGGTGGCTTCCATAAAAAGTGCAAATCCTTTTTAACCTTCTTATAACATTTGCCATGTGTGAACCAAAAACACCCCTGTACTGGTGGAGTTCATCGATGACAACATATTTCAGGTTCTCAAAAAGGTGCACCCATTTTGTGTGGTGTGGCAAAATTCCTGCGTGGAGCATGTCAGGGTTCGTAAGGATTATGGAGCCTTCTACTTTGAGGATTTTTCTTTTGCCCACATCGGTGTCACCGTCATAAGTGTGAAATTTTACACCAAGTCCTGTTGCTTCAACTAGCTCCGAAAGCCCGGTTTGCTGGTCGAATGAAAGTGCCTTGGTCGGGAAAAGATAAATTGCTCTGGCCGCTGGGTCCTTGGAGATTGCAGACAAAACCGGGACATTGTAGCAGAGGGTCTTTCCGGAGGCCGTAGGAGTGGCAACTACAACATTTTTGCCAGACAAAACACCCTCAATCGCTTCTGACTGGTGCGAATAGAGTTTCTCAATGCCAATTTTTCTGAGGCCAGCCGAAACAGTTTCGGGCACACAAAACGGAATGTCTGAAAAAGTCCCTTTTCTTCCCTCAAAATGTATCAGGGTCATCTCTTTTCCGGATTCATTCCTATAAATCTGGGAAACAATCTCTTCTATGGACACGGATGAATTCTAAAACAAGCAAAACCGCGTGTCAACGAACAGGAGGATTTAACTTGTTTTCTCTATTTACTTTTAAGGGTTTTGCAATAGAATTAGTCACTAGTGTCCAATGATGGGCGCAAAATACGATGAGGTGAATGATGGTAGTCTTTGAGTTCGATGAAGAAACGGGAAAAGCCGTGGAGCAACCCCAGGAGAAAAAAGAAGTCCAGCCAGAAGTAGTAAAATCTGAGTCATCTAGGTTGGAAAAAGCTGTCAATGACTTTGAAATGAAGTCTGTCAAAAGAGGACAGCTTGTAAACGCGACAGTGGTGAAGGTCACGTCTGATGGTCTCCTGGTTGATGTCGGCCAGAAGTCAGAGGGATTTATCCCCAGGGCAGAGGCATCTACAAGAGACGACGTAGAGCTTGCATCTACGTTCAAAACAGGAGACGTGATTCAGTGCCGTGTTGTCAAGATTGGCGATGATGATGGCATGATAATACTCTCCAAGAAGCGTGCCGATTTTGAGCTTGTCTGGGACAGGCTAAAAGAGGCAAAGGACAACAAGGAAATCCTCACAACGGTCGCTACAAAGGCCGTCAAGGGTGGACTTCTTGTTGATGTCGGCGTACCGGCTTTCGTGCCGAGGTCACAGATTGACCTTAACCGCAATGCCGATCCGACAAAGTGGGTTGGCAAGGAACTCAAAGTCAGGATCATAGAAGTTGACCGCCCGACAAGGCGCGTTGTTTGTTCCCAAAAGGAAGTCCTGGAAGAAGACCGCGAAAGAAGGCGTGAAGAATTCATCTCTAACCTCAAGGTTGGAGAAATCTATGAAGGCACAGTTGTTGGCCTCGTAGAATTTGGCGCATTTGTTGACCTCGGTGAGGGTGTGGAAGGTCTTATTCACCTTTCAGAGCTTTCCTGGGGTGGAAGAAAGACCCCACAGCAGGTGCTCAAGAAACGCCAGAAAGTCAACGTCAAGGTCATCAAAATCGCAGGAGACGAGGGCAGGATCAGCCTCTCGCTCAGGCAGGCACAGCCACATCCGTGGGAACTTGTTCCATACAAGTACTCGGTTGGCGATGTCGTCGAAGGCACAGTCACCAGACTGCTGAAGTTTGGCGCCGTTGTCGAGCTTGAAGAGGGTGTCTCAGGACTACTTCACATATCCCAGGTCTCAAACCACAGGGTCGAGAGAATTGACACTGAAATTAAAGAGGGACAGACAGTCCAGTGCAAGATTCTGGAAATAAGGGTCCCAGATCGCAAAATAAGGCTTTCCATCAAGGCAACCCTCCCAGAGGAGCCAAGACCGGAGCGCCAGCCAAGAAAGCGCTTTAACGCTTATGAAGATGAAGAAGAGCAGTATCTCAGGGAATTTGCCCAGGAATCGGCAGACCCATCAGTAAGGCTCATCTCGGAGAACGACCTCGAGAGGGAAAACCGCGAAGTCTTCAACGTCAACGAGTGATATAGACACCCAACAAATAAGGAGAAGTTTTGAAATGAAAAAGTATTTAGCAGTGATAGCCATTTTGGCACTTGGAATCACCTTCATGGCCGCTTGCGGTTCAAAAAACGAAGAGACTACCCTACCAACCGAACAAGAAATGAGTAAAGTAACTGACCAGTACAACACCGACAATCAGACAACTGACCAGACCACAACAACCCCGACTGACAACGCAACCGACAAGACTGGCACAGAAA
>ENA-UPSM01000400-UPSM01000400.1-activated-sludge-metagenome-genome-assembly--contig:-NODE-400-length-62723-cov-4.954905_pt1 | contig 62723 bp, 43 predicted proteins | sample MGYA00238181_ERZ773283 | MGnify/ENA primary metagenome ERZ773283 (study PRJEB29023, sample SAMN05720199) | activated sludge metagenome | isolation source: Anaerobic digester | place: Japan... | reverse complement strand
GTGGCCGGCACCGAATACGCCTACACTGTGGTCGGTATCAACGGCACCAAGACCAGCCTCGCTTCCAACGCCGCCGTTGCCGTTCCGCGTGGACAGATTCCGGTTCAGGCCACGGGCCTGGTGGCCACCGCCGGCAACGCGACGGTCGCTTTGGCCTGGTCGGCGGCGACGGGCGCCACTCTCTACAAGGTGGTTCGCGGCACCGACACCCTGGCGCGGATCTCGGCGACGTCCTACACGGACGATGCCGTGGTCAACGGCACGGCGTACAGCTACTCGATCGTGGCCTCCAACGTCTGGGGCGACGCTCCGGTGTCGGCTTCGGTCGTGGCGACTCCCACCGCTCCCACCGCCAATCTCAAGGCCGTGTACAAGGCCGGCACCGTGGGCGCGACCACCAACGGAATCCGCCCGCTCCTGCAGATCGTGAACAGCGGCACCACCCCGGTCGCCCTGTCCAAGGTCACGGCCCGCTACTGGTTCACCAACAACGGAACCCAGGCGGTGACCTACTGGTGCGACTGGGCGCAGATCGGCCAGACCAACCTGACGGGAACCGTCAAGACGGTTTCGCCGGCGCGCGCGGGCGCCGACCGCTACCTGGAAATCGCCTTCAAGACATCCGCCGGCAACCTCGCGGCGGGAGCGTCCACCGGCGAGATCCAGAGCCGGTTCAGCAAGAGCGATTGGACCAACTTCACCCAGACCGACGACTACTCCTACGACGCCACCAAGGCCACCAGCTATGCGGACTGGAACCGGGTGACGGTCTACGTGGACGGCGCGCTGGTCTGGGGCGTGGAGCCGTGATCGACCGTTTCCAAGTCGCGGCCTGAACCGCGACCAGGATCTCCAGGAGCCGCGGTCGGATCGATGTCGAGCCCTGTCGGACGGAATCCGGCAGGGCTTTCCTTTTGGGGACGGAATCCGTCGCAGTACTATCTTGGGTGCAGTTCCTTCCGCAGGAGATCCACCCGTGCAACGTATCCAGCGTACAATCCCACTCGCGTTCCTGGCCATCGCCGTCCTGGCGGGCTGCGAAGACCGTTCGATCGGCTCCAAGGAGCCCCAGCCCCAGGGGACGGTGGCGTTCCGCCTGTCGGAATCGCAATTGTCGCTGCTGGACCCCGAGACGGATTCGGTGAAGCTTTCCGCCACGCGAGTGGGGTTCCGCCTGCGCAGCGCGGCCGGTCCGGTGGGCCAGATGCTGTCGCTGTCCGACCTGGAGCCTGGTGAATGGAACCTCCAGGCGATGGTCTACGACACCGGAGCGCGTCCGCTCTGGCGCGGCGACACGACCGTGCGCATCGTTTCCAGCGCCACGGCCCGGACAGCCATCCGGTTGGTTCCGGTCAACGGTTCGGCGGTGGTCGATCCTGTGTTCGACAGCACATTCAACCGCATGGCGTGGGCCACGAGCTTCCATGCCGAGAACATTGTCGGGGATGGGCCTTCGGCGGAATTGCACTGGTGGAGGGTCGACATGGATTCCAACGGCCTGGTCACCACCTACGATTATTCGGTGCCGTCGTTCGAAACCATCTACGACACGTTCCAGCTTTCGCCAGAACGATTGGATTCGGTGCGCAGATATCTGGCTCGTCCGCAAATCGTGACGGGTGGGGGATCGCCGACCGGATGCTCGCTGCACCCCAATTTCAATGGTTGGAGCGCGTCCATCGGCTATGCCGGTCGCGGGAGTGTTTCTGTTTCCATTCCCGCGAACGTCTATTGCACGGAATCGGTCCCGGGAGCTGGAGAAGTCCTGATCGCCAGATGGTTCATTGGCACCAGGAATCCAACGAATCCGCTGGACCTTGGCGGACTCTGAGGTTCCCTCGAGTCTAGGTCACGTCCACGATCCAGCCGTAGCCGGGCAAGTGGTTCAGGGTGTGGATTCCGCTCTTGCCTTTGGGCGGCGAAATCCGTCCCACGATCGTTTGGAGCCAGGTCGTGGGGGTCAGTTCGTCCAGGCGCAGCAGGAACATTCCCGTTCCGTAGCCCGCACGGCAATCCTGCGTGGGCAGGATCCACGAATCCTGGTGCCGGAACGGCCTGCCGGCGGGGCGCGACCCCGCGACGGAAACCGACAACGGATTCAGGGAGTGCGCCCGCAGCGGTTCGCGCAGCGGATCGCGGGTCCAGAACGCGTGGAGTTCGGCGGAATGGTCCTGCTCGTAGCCGCCGCCGGCGGATACGAACAACCACCATAGATCGCCTTGCCGCAGGAAGATGGGATCGTGCCAAGGGCGACCTTCCAGGAGCACCGCGCGTTTTCGCCACTTGGCTGGGAATTCCACGCATTCCCAGATCGCGACTTCGCCGGATTCGCCGGATTCGGGAAGCAGATGCAGCTTGCCGTCGATTTCCAAGGTGGAAGGCCACGACAGGTGGTGTGGTCGCGGCAGAATCTCGCCGGGCACCACCACCCAGGTGTCGCCCTCGCGCCGCGCCGCGCGCAGACGTCCGCGATCGCCGGGGATCATGTCTTCGAACAGGATCCAGTCCTGGTCGGTCCAGCGCAATGGGAACGGGTCGGCGCGGAGGGTTCCTGGAGCCGGAAACAGTTCAACGATGCGCGAGGGACCACTCTGGAACGGATCGGATTCCAATCGCGCGACCTGCCAAGTGTCCTGCGGACCGAATCGCTTGCGGAGCCGTTGGATTCCGCGGGGCAGGCGGGGGTGTTCGGGTGGCGGCGGCCCGATGCGGTCGAAGTCGGGCGGGAAGGCCGATCGCAAGGCCAGGTTGCGTTGCACCGCCGAGCGGAACGTGGGCAGCAGATGCCTGGGCGAGGTGGGCATCATCGCCTGGAAGGGCCAATCGGGAAGGCCTGGAACGCGGATCACGGCGTCGATGGTGTCGGACTTCATCCACTGAATCAACAGATCCGCAAATCCGAATTCGGCGCCTTTGGGCGTGAGCACCTCGAACGATTCAGGGATCCGTTGCGGTTGGGGGGCGTTGCCTTCCATGTTCCAATGCTAGATCACGAGCCGCATCCTCACCAGTCCGGCGGCGGGCGCCGCCTCGTGCCCGGTGTCGATCGGGAATTCGTCCAACGGGATCGAATCCGCCGTGCCGCGGTTCGGGTGGACGGATGTAGCTTTGTCCCCGAAGGCCTCTACGCATTCCTGCCGCGATCCGGACGGAAGTCATCGTGTTCCCAACTCACCTGAAACATCTTGTGCTCATTTGCGTCGCGGCGTCGATGTCGTTTGCCGATTTCCGACTTGTCGCCGAACGCTGGATTTCGCTGGTGGGCGATGGGCGTTCGAGAACCACGCATTCGTACGAGACTTCGGGGCGGCGCAGCCTGACCCGGATCTTCACCCCCGACACCGCGGAATTCGCCGTTGGCCAAGTGGATTATTCCTACGATGCGCACGGAAATCTGGTTCGGACGGTCACCATCGGCGGACTCGATACCGTCGGGGTGGTGGAGTCCACCTACGATCCGGATGGACGGGTCTTGTCCAGCACGGCGTTCGGACCGAACGGAGCCGTTTCCCACCTCGACAGCTTCGCCTTCCGCGAAGGTGCGCTGGCGCGCACGTGGCGGACCGATGCCGAAGGCCGCTTGTCGTGGGTCCGCATCCACGACTCGGTTCCGGGGCGAAGGATCTCGGACACCTTGTTCGAACCCGAAAGCGGTCGGGGTCTCCAGCCGACCATGATCGAAGTGGATTCGCTGGACACCCAAGGGCGCGTGGTGCTGGAAACCAGGCTTCGGCGCGACGGCGAGGATTGGATCGTGGACGAACTCGGAGTCCTGTCGTACGAAGCGGGGCGCCTGGTGTCGGTCGCCAGCTACCGGACATCCATCGAACCGTCCAATCTCCTCGATTCCATGGTGTTCGCCTACGATATCCAAGGCAACCGCACCGAAGAACGGTGGTTCGACTCCGTCCGTTCCGAGACCGATTTGTTCCAGTATTCCTGGGAAAGCACCACCTCCGGAGTGCGCCGTTTCCAGATGGCCCTGTCGGCCATGCCGCTGCTCGCGGGTGCTCGTCTGGAGCTTCCAGACGGTGCCGTCGAGGTGCAGGTACGCGGTTTGGATGGCCGCCGGATTTGGGCGGCGAATGTCGCGGGTTTGCGGAGCCTGGTGCTCCCTTCGCGGCTCGGACCGCATGGCATCGTCACCATTTCGGCACGTTCGAAACCGTCCATCAGGGTCGGGCGAGCGTTCCTTGCGCGTTGATCGGGAGAACAAAACAACATGATCTCGAGATTCCTCACCTTGATCCTTCTGGCGGCCGCGCTGGTTCGGGCCGCCGCGAGCGACACCGCCTACCAGTCCGTCAAGGACGGGTTCGCCTATCTGAACGCCTACACCGGCACATCGAACGTCCTGCTGGTGTCGAGCAATCCCACCAGTTCGTCGATCGGCTGGTTGGCGTTCCAACCAACCGACTTCGCCAACGTGAAGACCGCCGAACTCAAACTGTTCGTGCGCTCGCTGTCGTACCCCGGAAGGCTGGAGGTCCGCCGACTGACCGCGCCGCTGCCGGTGTCGGAATCCGGCGTACCCTATTCCAGCATCGTCTACGACGCATCGAACGTCCTGGCCAGCCATCCCGTCACGTCCACCCAGGTGGGAACAACCATCACCCTCGACCTTTCGTCGCTGGCGGGTGCGACAAGTCCTGTCTACGGCTTCGCGCTGCTGTACAACAGCGGACTGATCGCGAGGTTCGATTCGCGCGAAGGCGCCAATCCTCCGCAGTTGCACATGGTCTACCATCCCGAATCCACCCCTCTGCAGTTCAAGGGGGAGTGGTCCGAACTGGGCGTCTATGTCCGCAACGACGCCGTGACCTACGCGGGCGGCCTGTACGCGGCCTTGGGCGCCTTCCAAGGAATCGCTCCGACGGATGTATCCAGGTGGATCCGTGTCGTGGCGCCGGGACGGGACGGGTTGGATGGCTTGCCCGGCGAGGCGGGTCCCGCAGGCCCCAAGGGTGACAGCGGTGAGCCTGGGCTCCCAGGGCCGCAGGGTGAACGTGGCGAGGCGGGCCCGCAAGGTTTGCCGGGCGAACGCGGCGAAGTCGGCCCGATGGGGCCAATGGGATTGAAGGGCGACAAGGGCGATACCGGCGCGGTGGGGCCGCAAGGTCCACAAGGTGTCCAAGGCGAACGCGGCGAGGTTGGTCCGCAGGGCTTGGCGGGCGAACGCGGCGAAGTCGGCCCGATGGGTCCGATGGGTATGAAGGGTGACAAGGGCGATACCGGTGCGGTGGGGCCGCAAGGTCCACAAGGGGATAGCGGTGCGCCGGGTCCGCAAGGTCCGCAAGGTCCGCGAGGCGAGCGTGGCGAGGCGGGCGTGATGGGCCCCCAGGGCCCGCAAGGAATCCAGGGCGAGATGGGTCCGGTTGGTCCTCAAGGTGTTCAAGGCGAACGCGGCGAGGTTGGTCCGCAGGGCTTGGCGGGCGAACGCGGCGAAGTCGGCCCGATGGGACCTATGGGATTGAAAGGCGACAAGGGCGATTCCGGTGCGGTTGGTCCTCAGGGCCCCAAAGGCGACAGCGGTGCCCAGGGTCCTGCAGGACCGCAGGGTGAACGCGGGGAGATGGGTCCGGTTGGTCCGCAAGGCCCGCAGGGAATCCAAGGCGAGATGGGTCCGGTTGGTGCACAAGGTCCGCAAGGTTTGCCCGGCGAGACCGGTCCGATGGGTCCGATGGGCATGAAGGGCGACAAGGGTGACTCCGGGGCGGTGGGTCCTCAGGGCCCTCAGGGCCTGCAAGGCGAGATGGGTCCGGTCGGTCCACAAGGCCCGCAGGGTCTCCAGGGCGAGCGCGGCGAGGTTGGTCCGCAGGGGCCGGCTGGTGCGAGCGTTCTTACCGCAGGGGCCATCCAATTCGAGCACCTCGCTCCTTCGGCGCTGGACTCCCTGTTCGAACTGTTCCTCCGGAAGATGGCCTCCACAAAAATTGTCCAAGTGGCCGCGGGCGGCCACCACAGCCTGTTCGTGTCGTCGGGGCGCAAGGTCTGGGCGACGGGCTGGAACGAGTTCGGCCAGCTTGGCGACAACACGGTCGTTTCGCGTTCGCTGCCGGTTCCGGTTCTGGAAAACGGAACCCAGATCGCCAATGTCCAACGCGTCGCGGTCGGGAGCGGTCATTCCATGTTCCTCAAGTACGACGGCACGGTGTCGGCGGTGGGCTGGAACGCCTACGGACAACTGGGAACGGGCGGAACCGACGACGTGCTTTCCATGGTCAAATTGCGGCGTGACGGAGAAACGATCTCCGGTGTCCGCCAGGTCGCGGCCGGGCGTTACCACAGCCTGCTCCTTCTTTCCGACGGCACGGTGCTGACGACGGGACGCAACGGCGGCGGCCAGCTGGGAGTGGGGAACACCGCGACGCAGTACGCCTGGAGCGAGGCGCGCACGGAAACCGAAACGGTGACCAACGCCGTCGCGATCGCCGGTGGGATGGAACATTCTTTGATTCTCCTGGCCGACGGAACCGTGCTCGCCGCGGGCAGCAACGATCTGGGGCAGCTCGGCATCGCCGGAGGTGGCTCGAGCCCTTGGTTCCGGACCGTCCAGAGGAACGGCGCGCCGTTGGTCGGCGTCAAGGCGATCGCCGCCGGGTTCCACCACTCCGTGTTCCTTCTGGTGGACGGCACGGTCCTGGCGGTGGGCGACAATTCCTACAAGCAGTTCGGTCTCGTCGGTGGCGATCTCGTCGTCGATCCGATCCAGGTCGGGACGGATGTCGAGACGATCCGTGCCGGTGGCGACCAGACCTTCTTGAAGAGTCCCTCTGGCGGCATCCTTTCCAGCGGCGGGGAACAGTCCGCTCTTGGCGGCCCCGGCAACGGCTGGAGGCCGATGCTCCGCGACGGAGTCGCCATTTCCAACGTCGTCGATTTCGCGGCCGGATTGTGGCACACGATGGTGGTCACGGAAGACGGCTGGGTTGGCGGCACGGGCAACAACAGCTTCGGGGCGCTGGGAGACGGAACGGAAGACACCCGCTCGAACCTCGTGCCGATTTCCGTCGGCCAGTGACGGGGCTCGTGGCCCGGGGACATGACGGAAACCGTCATGTGCTGCGCATGTGCCGGAAATAATGGTATGATTCCAGGTTGAGCCAGTCGTGTTGGTCCAGGAGGGTTTCCTTCTGGACGAAGGCCGAACCGATCCAGGTGCGGCCGACCCACGAACTGCGGAGGTCCAGTGATGAAAACCCCACATCTGATCCGAGCCGCTTTGGGCGTTTTGGTCGTATTCTTCGGGGGAAGCGCATCCGCGGCCGCTCCTGACACCCTGATCCGTCTGCGCGGCGACTTCGTTCCGTTCGGGATGTGCATGGGAGGAATGTCGCCGCAGGCCCAGGTCGACTCGGCCATGAAGATCGGGTTCCGGGGACTTGGACTTCAGGACATGAACAAGTCCACGTTCCAGAAGTTCCAGAAGGTCCCCGCCGTGGCTTCGGGCGAATTCAAGATCCACAGCGCGATGTGGTGGACCAACGTGAAGGACACGGCGATCGACACCGTCGCGCTGGACGGAATGCTCGACGAGGCCAAGAAACTTGGACTGACGATCTGGATGGTCCTGGACGGCAGCGACAAGACGAACTTGTCCAAGTCCAAGGCGGTTTCCATGATCGTCAAGGCCGCTCGTCGCTGCAAGGCGAAGGGAGTCAAGCTGGCGCTGTACCCCCACGGCGGGTGCGTGATCTCCTCGGCCGAAGAAGGACTCCAGATCATCGACAGCCTCAAGAAGCGCGGCACCACCAATGTCCGGCTCACCATCCATCTTTGCCATGAACTCAAGGCCGGGAACCGCTCGCGTCTGCCGCAGGTGGTCGCAAAGGTGGCTTCCTACCTGGACTTCGCGACCGTGAGCGGGGCCGATTCCAACACCTACGGCAAGGACGACGACAACTGGGCTTCGGCGATCAAGCCCTTGGACCAGGGGACCTTCGACGCCACCGTCTTCCTGAAGGCGCTGGCCGCGGTCAACTACGCGGGCCCGATCGAACTGCACACCTACAACCTCAAGAGTCCCGCCGCGGCCGATTACGACGGTCATCTGGAGCGTTCCCTGGAATGGTGGAAGCAACGGGTCACGCCTCCGGAACGGGGGACATCGGGGATCCAGATTCCGCTGCCGTCCCTGGCGATGGAGCGGCTTCCCAACGGAGGGGTGCGCTTGACGGGAATCCCCGACGGATCGCGGGTGCGCATGTACGATCTGGACGGGAAGGAACATCCCGAAATCCACCCGGTCGCCGGTGTCTGGGAATACACGGGTGCCGGTTCCATGGCCGCGCGGGTCGTGCGGGTGCAAGGCGGTCGCGCGGAGCGTTCCATGGTGGTTTTTTAAGCGGTCGCGCATCGATCGTGCCTAGGAAGTCCTTGAGCCCGGACCGCCAGGAGGGGAACTCCGGCTGGTCGCTCCGAACCGCCACGATCCTGATTCTGGTGGCGTTCGCGATTTCCGTCGACGAAGGACCGGTACCGCGATTGGAGCCGCCGATCGCTTTGGCGGGGCCGTTCGTTCCGTTCGGGATGTGCATGGGCGGCATGAAACCGTCCGAGCAGGTGGCCTATTGCCGCAAGATCGGATTTTCCGGTCTTGGTCTGCAGGACATGGGCGGCAGGGTGCTGGGGGAGTTCGCCGGGCTTCCGGAAGTCGCTTCCGGGGAGTTCAAGATCCACAGCGCGCTGTGGTGGACCAAGGTGACGGAACCCGTCATCGACACGCATTGGTTCGATTCCACGCTGGACCAGGCCCGCAGGATGGACATGGCGATCTGGATGGTCCTGGATGGCCCCGACAAATCGGAGCGTTCCCGGTCCACGGCCGTCTCCATGGCCGCCAAGGCGGCGTTGCGCTGCAGAGCCAAAGGGGTTCGCCTGGTGCTGTATCCGCATGGTGGTTGCGTGGTGTCGTCCGCCGAAGAAGGCCTTGCGCTCTTGGACAGCCTCGATCGCCTAGGCATTCCCGAGGTGGGTCTGTCGATCCATCTTTGCCACGAGCTCAAGGCCGGGAACCGGGATCGCCTGCCCCAAGTGGTGCGCAAGGTGGCGCATCGGCTCGAGCTGGCTTCCGTGAGCGGCGCCGACAGCGACACCTACGGCAAGGACGACGACAACTGGGCTTCGGCGATCATGCCGCTGGATCGCGGCTCGTTCGACTCCAGGATCTTCCTGCGCGCCCTGTCCGAGGCCGGTTACGCCGGCCCGATCCAGCTGCACACCTACAACCTGAAATCCCCCGCCGCGCCGGATTACGACGGTCATCTGGAACGCTCGTGGGGCTGGTGGCAGTCGGCGGTCGTGCGTCGCTGAGGTTTGCTCGGACTCGCAAAGATTGTTTTGTAGGTGATCCAATTATCTGAGGTGGACTTATATTCCTGTTTCGCGTAGTTCGACCCGACTGGCACGGGTCGATCCATTTCCACATGGTTCGGGAGGTTTTTATGGGGTTCCGACCTTCGTTTGTTGCATATTTGCTTCTGTGTTTGGGACTGGTTTCTTGCGATTCGAATACGAATGCGCGTTTGGTGAGTTCGGGCGATTCGCCGGCCACTGAAGCCACGGGGCAAGAAGTTGGTTCGGTCCAACTTAGGGTGGAGCTGGGGGCCCCGGGGTTTCTAGCGCGAGCACAGGCTGTTCGTCAATACCGGATCGAGCGTCTGGTCTTTCGGCTACTTAAGTCTGGGGATACCCTGCCCACGGAACACGATACGATAGATGTATCTGATCCCTTTTATTTTTCGCACAGCATGGAGTTGGATATTCGCTTCCAGTGGAGAGTCGAACTGCAGGCATTAGATTCTTCAGGGAGAGTGAGATATGAAGGTGGGGAATCGTTCCAGCCGAAATTAAAGGAATCGACATCGCTTGATGTCACTCTCCATCCGAAGGAATATGAACTACGCTTGATGTTGTTGGCCTTTGAAGGAATTAGCCGAGTAGAGGTTTCGGTGGGAGATAATGATGATTTTGCATGGAGTATAGATTCCACTGTTCGCACTGGAGATACGATTATTCTTTCGCAAGAGCTTTTTTATTCCTACTCATATCGTCTTCCTAGTGCTTCTAGATGGGTGAGAGTTTCCGTTTACGGGTCATATTTTGGCGCTCAAAAGGAACTCTTTTCTTGTGATACAAATCTGTATATTCGATATGGGCAAGATTCGATCGCACGGCTCAAACTGAAATGGGTTGGAGGTGAATCAGGGCTCAATCCTTCGCAATATACGTATGTGCGCTCCGTTGTGCCAAACCAGCCATTGTATCTTGAAGTGGGATACCCAAGGGGTTTTTTACCGATTGGCGATTCTGGCGTCTTTGTAGATGTTCGCGACGGTGAACTGTATGGGTTCAAAAGGTTTGGTGATCTCACGTGGATGACAGAGAATCTACGCTACAAGTGCGAAAACTGCGATGCATCCGGAGCCAAGATTTTTAATCCGGAATATGCTGTGGTTGCGTGCCCGGTTGGATGGCGAATCCCACAAGAATCTGACTGGCAAAATTTGATTGAATATGCATCGTTGGGTGGAGGTTCTGAAAAGGGGGTGATCCATCTAATGACTAATTATTGGTATTCGGCAGAGAGAATGTGTGGCTATGAAGACCCTATGAATTACCCTGAAGATGCACCTTTGGTGTGGTCTTGTGGAGAACCCACAGAGCCTTGGTTTTGGGGCGACAATGTTCAAGGTGATGATTCGATTGGATTCCACTTGTTGCCGACTGCCCGGAGCAATTGGACCCCTGGGCATGTGAGCGAATCATACGACTATAGTGAAATGTGGTCGCGTTGGTCGGGTGGAATGTCTATTGTCTCCTTTGTAAAAGGTAGGCACTCGTTCAGTCGCAATACCATGGGTATTGTGACTGCTCCAGCGATCCGTTGTGTAGCTGACTGATGGAGAAATTGTGGTGTCATTGATGTATCGGGATCAACCGAACGACGAGGTACGCCTCGCAGGGTGCGGGCCGTCGCCTGGGTGGCCAGGAGCCCTTCGGGATCGACCAGCGGACGGCATCTGATCGCGCGTTGAGCGCGTCGGGCGGGTGCGCTCAGGAATCGGTTGACGCCTTGTGGAATTGGGCTTAATATTTCCCCTCCCAAGGCATCAATGGAGCGTTCGTCTAGCGGTTAGGACACCGCCCTCTCACGGCGGTAGCAGGGGTTCGATTCCCCTACGCTCTACTTCAACGGAAATGCCATCTGCATCGCAGGTGGCGTTTCTGTTTCTTGGGTTTGCCCGTTCCGACTTCGGGGCGCGCGATCGTCGGAGCGATGTCCCGGATTTCGTCGACTGCGGCTTCGCGGACCGCTCTCTGCGCTCGAACATCACCCCACGCGCCCGTCGCGGCCCCGACAAGCGGGGGAGTCGCACTGCTGGCTTCGCGAGCTCCGTCTGGGCCTGCGAAACCGCAGCCGCCGAGTACGACGGATCTCCCTGGCCTCTGCAGCGATTCACATCTCTTCCAGTTCCTTGCCTTTTGTCTCTTGCACCACCTTGACCACGAAGACGATGCTCGCGAACGCGAAGAACGCGTACAGTCCGTAGGCGCCGCCCAGCCCGATTCCCGTCGCCAGCGGCGGGAAGGTGGTGCTCACCAGGAAATTGGCCATCCACTGCGCCAGGCCCGCCACGGCCAAGGCGCTGCCGCGGATGCGGTTGTTGAACATTTCGCCCAGCATCACCCACATGACCGGTCCCCAGCTCATCCCGAAGAACACGATGTAGAGGTTGGCCGCACCCAGTCCCGCGTAGGCGGCAAGGCCGGTCAAGGAAGGCTGGCCCGCCACCACCGGCGCCGTCGCGAACACCACGGCCATGGTGGCCAGGGTGGCGAACATGCCCACGCTCCCGATCAACAGCAGCGGCTTGCGTCCGAATTTGTCCACCGTGGCGATCGCCACCAGCGTGGTGGCGATGTTCACGATGCTGGACACCACGTTCAGCAGCAACGCGTCGCTTTCGGAAAATCCCACCGACCGCCACAAGGCGCTTCCGTAGTAGAAGATCACGTTGATGCCCACGAACTGCTGCAGGACGGCAAGGCCCAATCCCGCCCATACGATCGGCCGCAGGCGCCGAGCTCCGGTCGCGGCGTTTTCCCAAAGCTCGGCCAGGCGCGTGGGTCTCGTTCACGAGAGTGTCCCTGATATCCTGGATCTTGCGGGGGATGTCGGTGGCGATTAGCTTTTCCAGCACGCGGGAGGCTTCTTCCAGCCTGTGGTGTCCAACCAGGAATCGGGGGCTTTCGGGGATCAGCAACGCGAAGATCCCGTAGAGCGCGGCGGGGATGGCCTCGATCCAGAACATCCACTGCCAGGCCTTGAAGCCCCCCAGGAAAACGTTTTCGGCCGAACCGGCGACGGCCACGATCATGTAGTTGCTCAGAAGCGCCGCGAAGATCCCGGTCACGATCGCCAGCTGCTGCAGGCTTCCCATGCGGCCGCGCAGATGGGCCGGCGATGTTTCGGCGATGTAGGCGGGCGCGATCACGCTGGCCGCGCCAACCCCGACACCTCCCACCAGGCGCCAGAAGATGAAATCGAAGATGGTGAACGGCATTCCCGATCCGATCGCGCTCACGAAGAACAGGACGCTGGCCCCCACCATGCACTTGACGCGCCCGAACCGGTCGGCCAGTTGGCCCGCGAAGAACGCGCCTCCGGCCGCGCCCAGCAGGGCCAGGGAGACCGACAAACCGATCTCCCAGTCGCCGGCGCCGAAATTCGTCTTGAGGGCCAGCACCGCGCCGTTGATGACGGCGGTGTCGAACCCGAACAGGAATCCTCCCAGGGCCGCGGCGCTGGCGATGAGGATGGTGTAGGCGAGCGAGGGTTTGTTCGTGGACATGGTTTCTCCGAACGATCCAGGATTCCCGCGAAGGTGCGCGGGCGGTGGCGCGATGGTGCGTTCATGTTACCAATTCGCGGACCGCGGTGCATTCCTCGTGGGCGGAGAGGTCGCGGCGACAAAAAGCGGATGAACAAACATCACACCCCGTTCCTTTGTAGTTTCGCGCCGGAAATGGACGACACGACCAAACCAGCCGAACCTCAGGCCTGGAAGCGCACGCTGGTGTTCTTCCTGTCGAGCCAGACTCTCAGCCTGGTGGGCACCTCCCTGGTGCAATACGCCATCCTTTGGCACATCACGCTCACCGCGCGCTCGGGCGTGGTCCAGACCATCGCGATCCTGGCGGGTTTTTTGCCCAACTTCCTGCTCTCGCCGTTCGCGGGGGTCTGGGCCGACCGCTACGACCGGCGCCGCCTGATGATGCTCGCCGATGGCGGCATCGCGCTGGTCACTCTGGGGCTCGCGTTGGCGTTCCAGGCGGGCCACCGGGACCTTTGGTTGTTCTTTGCGGCCTCGGCGCTGCGATCGCTGGGCACCGCGGTCCAGACTCCGGCCGTGGCGGCGTTGCTGCCCCAGTTCGTCCCGGCCGACCAGTTGACCCGGGTCAACGGGATCCACCAATCCATCCAGGCAGCCACCATGTTGCTGTCGCCAGTGGCGGCTGCCTTCCTGCTCACGGCCTTCCCCTTGCAGACCATCTTCTACATCGACGTCGCCACCGCCGCGGTGGCCATCGCGGTGCTGGGATTGGCCGTGCGGGTGCCGGCCCATTCGCGGGCCCTCGCTCCTGCCGGGACGAGCCATTTCCACGACCTGCGGGAAGGCATCCGGTACGTGCGAAGCCACAGCTACGTGCTGCGGTTCTTCGCCTACTGCACCATCTTCTTCGTCATGGCCGCACCCGCCGCGTTCCTGACGCCGCTGCAGGTGGCCCGCAGCTTCGGGCCCGAAGTCTGGAGGCTCAGCGCGATCGAGGTGGCGTTCTTCCTGGGCATGACGATCGGCGGGCTCGGCATCGCCGCGTGGGGTGGGTTCCAGAATCGCGTCTGGACCATGGTGCTGGCGACCGCCTTGTTCGGGGTCACCACCGTGGGCATGGGTCTGGTGCCGTGGTTCTGGGCCTATCTGGTCGTCATGGGGTTCTGCGGATTGGGCATCCCCCTGTTCAACACGCCGTCCACCGTCATGCTGCAGGAACAGGTGGAACCCGAATTCCTGGGCCGCGTCTTCGGGGTGATGGGCATGCTGGGAAGTTCCATGATGCCCATGGGCATGCTGTTGTTCGGGCCGTTGGCCGACGTCGTGCGGATCGAGTGGCTCCTGGTCGCCACCGGTGTGTTGCTGGGCCTGGAAGCCGTCGCGATGGGCCTGGACCGGACCTTGGTGGCCCACGGCGTGCCAAGACCCGAGCAGACGGATTCCGCCAATCCCGACGCGCCGGAACCGATGCGGAACGCATCGTAGGGGCGATTCACGAATCGCCCCTGCAAGGCGCAACAGCGAAAAAAAAACGCCCCGGTCCTGCGAAGGACCGAGGCGTTGAGACGGAATCCGTCAGGATTCGATCAGGCAGCGCCCTTGGCGATGCCGATGAAGTCCTCCGCCTTGAGGGCCGCGCCGCCGATGAGGCCGCCGTCGATGTCCTTCTGCGCGAGCAGGCCCTGGGCGTTGTCGGGCTTCATGGAGCCGCCGTACTGGATGGGGATGATCTCGGCCACGGCCGCGCCGTAGAGGTCGGTCATGACCTTGCGGATGTAGGCCTGGGCTTCCTGGGCCTGTTCCACCGTCGCGACCTTGCCGGTGCCGATCGCCCAGACGGGTTCGTAGGCGATCACGGTCTTGGCGGCGTCTTCGGCCGAAATGCCCGCGTAGGCGCCCTTGAGCTGGCGCTCGTTGACTTCGTTGGTCTTCGCGGCTTCGCGTTCGGCCAACAGCTCGCCCACGCACACGATGGGGATCAGGTTGTGCTTGAGGGCCTGACGCGTCTTCTTGTTCACGGTCTCGTCGGTTTCACCAAAGTATTGGCGCTGTTCGGAGTGGCCCAGGATCACGTACTTGACGCCGGCGCTCACGAGCATGGCGGCCGAGATCTTGCCGGTGAAGGCGCCCGATTCTTCCCAGTGCATGTCCTGCGCGCCCAGGGCGACGCGGGTGCCGGCCACGACCTTGGCGACTTCGGTGAGGCACACGTAGGTGGGGGACACGATCAGGTCCACGTTCGCCGGGGCTTCGGAGGCCTTGGCGACCACGGCCTTGGCCAGTTCCACTGCCTCGGAAACGGTCTTGTTCATCTTCCAGTTGCCGGCGATGACGATGCGACGAGCCATGCTGTATTCTCCTGAGGGACCGTCGATTGCGGTCCGGGACGATGGATGGGTTGGTGGACGAGTGGGCCCGAAAAGATACCTACGCCCGGTCCGGATCGAGTCCGCCGGGATGCAGGCCGGTGGCCGGAACCATCGAGCGGGTCGCAGGCGCGTTCCGTCGTCGGCGACGGCCGCCGCCGCGATACCGGATCTTGTCGCCACAGGGGCGTTGTCCACCGGTGCCGGTACCTATCTTGGGTGCCTATGGAATCACGTGCCGCGATCTGGATCGATTTCGCGCCTCCGGGCGACCTTGAACTGGCTTCCTCCGACCTCTTCGAGATGGGTGCCATGGGTTTGGAGGAACTGGACGGAGGCGTGCTGCGCGCCTGGCTCCCGCTGGATTGGAACCGCGGCCAGATTCCGTCCGACTGGAAGGTCGTGGGCGACGGCGAGGTGGAAGCCAAGGACTGGGACCTGTCGTGGCGCCTGCAGCAGGAACCCCTGCGCGTGACCGACCGCCTGGTGGTGGTGCCGCCGTGGGTGGACAAACCCGCCGATGCCGAAATCTGTCTGCGCATGGAAGCCAAGCAGGCGTTCGGGACCGGCGGGCACGAGAGCACGCGCTTGGCGTCCAGGCTCCTGGAAGGACTGCCGCTTTCCGGCAAGTCGGTGTTCGACATCGGCGCGGGGACCGGGATCCTGGGGTTCTACTGCCGCATCCTGGGGGCGGGGCGCATCGAGTTGTGCGACATCGACCCCGATTCGATCCCCTGCCTGGAGGAAAACGCCCAGCTCAACGGGATCGAAGGCGACTGGAGCGCCTGGGCGGGCAGCCTCGACAGGATTCCGTCCGGAACGAAGTTCGACGTGCTGCTGGCCAACATGCTGCGCACGGAATTCTTCCCGATGCGCGAACAGGCCCTGGCGCTCATGCCGGCGGGTGGACTGCTCGTGCTTTCCGGGTATCTTGCCAAGGAACGGGAATTGGTCTTGGATTGGTTCGCCAAGGACGGGCTGGAGCTCGTTTCCGAAGCGACCGAAGGTGATTGGTGGGCCTGCGCGGGCCGGAGGATCGTTTGATGGATGCCATGGAACTCATGAAGGGACGCTATTCCTGCCGGGCCTACCAGCCCGAGCTCCCGACCCGCAAGAAGGTGCTGGAGGCCGTCGAGGCCGCCTCCTTCGCGGCGTCTTCCAAGAACACGCAGCCCTGGAAGCTGCACATCGGGATCGGCGAGAGCTGCGACAAGGTCCGCGCTTCGCTCACCGAGGCGTTCGACACCGGCGCTCCCGCCGGGGCCGACTACAAGTACGCTCCGGATTCGCTGCCCCAGGAGATGATGGACCGCGCCCGCACCTGCGGATTCGCGCTGTTCCAGCACAAGGGGATCGGCCGCGACGACAAGGCCGCCCGCAAGGCCCACGACCGCGAGAACTTCAAGCTGTTCGGCGCGCCCGCGGTGGCGGTGCTCTCGCTTCCCGCCGCGGCGGAAAAGGGCAACTTCCTGGACGCCGGACAATTTTTGGGATACTTCATGCTGGCCCTGCGCGAAGCGGGGTACGAGTCGGTGCCCATGTTCTCGGTGGCAAACTACCCGCGCGCGCTGCGCGCTCCGCTGGGCATTCCCGACGACCGCATCGTGGTGTGCGCCGTGGCGTTCGGGGTTCCCGACGCCGAAGCCCACGTGAACGCCTTCCGCACCACCCGCGAGAGCGCGGAAAGCCTCGTCTCGTGGGCCTAGCCGAATCGCCCTTCCTGCAGGCCTGCGCTGGACGGATTCCGTCGCGCACCCCGGTGTGGATCCTGCGCCAAGCCGGGCGCTACCTGCCCGAATACCGGGCGGTGCGCTCGCGCTTTCCCGATTTCCTGAGCTTCATCCGCACCCCCGAAGCCTGCGCGCAGGTCACCTGCCAGCCGGTGGACATCCTGGGCGTGGACGCCGCCATCCTCTTTTCCGACATCCTCACGGTGCTTCCGCCGCTGGGGTTCGACCTCGCCTTCCGCGAGGGCGAAGGACCGCGCATCTCCAATCCGCTGCGTTCGGGCGACGGACGGGAATTGCCGTTGTTCGATCCGGTGGCCGAACTGGGCTACGTGCACGACGCCGTGCGCGCCTGCCGCGCGGCGCTGCCACCCCGAACGCCCCTGATCGGGTTCGCGGGGGCCCCTTGGACCGTCGCCTGCTACGCGGTGGACGGCGGCGGCGGCAAGGAATTCTCCAGGACCCGCGCCTGGCTGCATTCCGATCCTTCGGGGTTCGCCAAGGTGCTCGAGCGGATCGCCGACGTCACGGCCGACCACCTGGCCGCGCAGGCCCAGGCCGGTTGCCAGGCCCTGCAGATCTTCGAGTCGTGGGGCGGGATCGTGGCTCCGTCCGACTACCGCCGGGTGATCCTGCCTTCGGTCGAACGGCTGATCGCGCGCCTGCGGGAACGCACCGATATCCCCGTGATCTTCTATTGCAACGGGGCGTCCACCTTGCTGGGTGTGCTCGACGGCCTGCCGGCCGACGTGATGGCCATCGACTGGCGCATGTCGCTTTCCGTCGCCCGCGCCCACGTCGGGCCAAGACCCCTGCAGGGGAACTTCGACCCGTGCCTTCTGCACGCGCCCCACGACGCCATCCGCAAGGCGGTGTCGCTGGCGCACGCGCAGGCCGCGGGCGGCCCCTGGATCGCCAACCTGGGCCACGGGATCATGCCCGACGCGCCGGTCGCGGGTCTCAAGGCCCTGGTGGACGCCGTCCACGCGCTGCCCCCCGTGGTCGCGGAAATCGAGGACTGAGATGGTGCAGAACGTCCGCATCGCCGTCGTCGGCGCCGGGATCACGGGGTTGTCCACCCATTATTTCCTGGAACGCGAGGCCCGCCGCCAGGGGCTCGCGGTCCATGTGGAAACGTGGGATCCCCGTCCGGTACCCGGCGGGAACGTGCGGACCGCGACGGAAAACGGCTGGCAGTGCGAAGAGGCCGCGGAAAGCATCCTGAACTCCCGGCAGGAGACCATGGAGTTGGCCCTGGAGCTCGGGTTGGCCGACCGCATCGTGCAGGCGTCCCCGCTTGCCAGAAAACGGTTCATCGTCTGGAAGGGCCGTTTGCGGCCCATGGGTCCCAATTCCGTGCTCGGGGCGTTCCCCACCTGGGGGGCCAAGCTGCGCGCGCTGTGGGAGCCCTTCGTGTCGCGCGGGCCCCAGGACGAATCGGTGGCGGAATTCGGCGCCCGGCGTCTGGGGCGCGGCATCATGGAGCAGATCATGGACCCCATGGTCACCGGGGTGTACGCGGCTTCCCCGGAGCGGCTTTCGGTGAGGTCGGCCTTCCCGCGCATCAAGACCATGGAAATGGCCCACGGCTCGCTGTGCGCCGGATTGTGGGCGGCCCACAGGGAGCGCAAGGCCGAAGGCCGCAAGCACCCTTCGGGATCCTACACCTTCAGGGGCGGCATGGCCGAACTGGGAAGGACGATCGCTTCCAATGTGGCCGGTCCGGTGCACCAGAAGCGACAAATCCTGTCGATCGCGCGCGATGGCCAGCGCTGGACGCTCGGGGCCGCCGACGGTTCGCGCAGCGAATTCGACCACGTGGTCCTGGCGATCCCCACCTTCGACGTCGCGCGCATCGACGGATTCCCAGCCGACCTCATGCCGGATCTGGGCTTGCTGCGCTACAATCCCGTGTGCGTGGTCGCGCTGGGGTTCGATCGATCGCAGGTGGACCACCCCCTGGACGGGTTCGGATTCCTGGTACCCAAGCTGGAAAACCGCAAGATCCTGGGAACCCTCTTTTCCAGCACCCTGTGGCCCCACACGGTGCCTGCGGGCAAGGTGCTCTTGCGCACCATGGTGGGCGGTGGACGCCAGCCCATCCTGGCCGAATACACCGAACCCGATCTGGTGGAAATGGTCCGCGGCGAGCTGTCCGAGCTTTTGGGCGTGCGCGGCGATCCGGAATTCGTCCACATCGCCCGGTACGCCCGGGGGATTCCCGAATACCCGGTGGGGCACCACGACACCGTTCGGCGCCTCAAGACCCAGCTCGAAGGCACCGGACTGCACCTGGCCGGCAACGCCTGGGACGGGATCGGCGTGAACGACTGCGTGGCCGCCGCCCTGCCCCGGGCGCGGGCCATCCTCGAGTCGTTGTAGGATTCCGTCCGGTGCCGCCGCCGGCGGGTGGGGTGTGTGGCGGAATCCGGCAAAAAACGGAGATGGCGGTTCTTGTCGCGGGAATGGGATAATCCTGGCTGCGTCGATGCCGGTGCCGACGAAGGCGGAAAACCGTCCTGTCGGACACGCGCGCGAGGCATTACTTTACGGTTCAGCACGGAGGTCGTTTCCATCGCCAAGCTCTTCCCGATCCGTCTGTTCGCGCTCCTGGTCGCAGGTACGTTCGCCGCCGAAGGCGGTCCGACGGCGGCGTTGCTTCCGCTGCGCGCGCGCGGGGTGGATTCGGCTTCCACGAGCGTCCTGGAATCGGCGCTCCACGAACGCCTGGTCCGCGTGAGCGGCATGCGGATCCTGACGCTGGAATACGTTCGCTCCAGGGTTTCGGAAGCCTGCGACGGCATGGAATGCGCTTCCCGGCTTGGCCAAGGCCTGGGTGTCGAGCGCAGCGTGGTGGTCGCGGCCGAGCCGTCTAATTCCGGAGTTCGGCTCGACGTCAAGCTGGTGGATGTCAAGTCGGGAATCGTCTTGTCGCAAAGCCACCAGTCCATGGACGGTCCGGTGGCCACCACGGCGCCGCAACTGGCCCAACGCGTGGTCTCCGATCTTGTCCACGGGATCCAGGGAGCCCAAGCTCGACCGGTTTCCGGTGCGCCCGCGAAGGAACAGAAATCCCGTTCGTGGGTCGCGACGGTGGGTTGGGTCGCCGCGGGCGCCGCGGTGGTGGCCGGCGGAGTGGGCGCGGCCTTCCTGTTCGTCGACATGGCCAAGAAAGATCGAGGTTCCGACGATCCCGCACCGGGTCCGGGACCGGGACCCGGGCCGGACTCCGACGGATCGGTGACGTTCACATGGGAATGAGGCTCCAGATCCCGTCGCGGTCCAGACCATGGTCGGCGATCGCCCTGCTCGCTTCCTTGTTCGCCTGCGACATCCACGACGATGCCGCGCGTGGGGACGTCCGTCCCGGCGCCACCGGCGTGGGGACGCTGACCCCGCGCATCCAGGCCGTGACGGGCGCGTTGGCTCCCTGCGATTCGGTCCACCTCCGGCTCCGGTTGACGGATGAACAAAAAACGCCCGAACTCGCGGCGTCCGCCGACGTGCCTTGGAGCGCGAAATCCGCGACCTTGACAGGGGTTCCCCTGAACCGCAAGTGGCGACTGGAAGTGTGGGGGACGACAGGTTCCGACACCCTTTGGTACGGCACCGACACCGGAACCCTGCTGGAAGCCGGGAATCTCTCGCGCAACACGTCTTCGCCTTCGGTGGTGGTCAAGAACTTCGCCAAGGCCCCGGCGGTGTTCTGGAAAGGCCGGCCGTTGGAAAACGGGGCCATGGTGCTGATCGGCGACACCATTCTGGTCAAGTCTCCCGATTCGACGGCTCTGGGGATCGGATCCGACGGTGCCAGGCCCGATTGTTTCCCGGCCGACCCGGGCGAATTCCGTCTGGTGATGGCCTGGGAAGGTTCCTACAACATCACAGCCGTGGCCTGTGGGGACGATCTATGGGATTCGCGCATGCTGGAAGTGGGTTGGACCGCCCAGGTCCGGGATTCGATCTCCCTGCTCACGCGTCTGGATCCCGTGCACGGCACCTGGAGGGATTGGACCTCGCCGGTGCGGATGGCCACGAGCAACGGTTTGCCGGTGGTGTGGCGCGCGATCGCTTCGGGAGACACCTCCACGCCGCAGGATGCCGATTGGTCCGCGCTGGACGCGTCGTCGGCGCCACGGCGCGAAGGATCGGAAATCGATTCCAACCTGGTTCGATCTCTGGTGGATTCCGCCCTCGCTTCCACCGATTCCACCGGACGGATTCTGGTCAAGGCCTGGGCCGTGCGCGGGGACGCGCCGGTCGATTCGATCCGGTTCTGGTGGAAGCTCCACCTGCCGTCGGTGCGTCGACCGGTGGTGACCCACACCAGGGGATTCGGGAACGTCCGGTTCTCGTGGGTGAAGTCCGACGCGCGCGAGATCCGCGCCTGGATCGGTCTGGGTGGTACCTGGACTCCGGCCGCGATCCAAACCGACGGCCCCTACGGCTACTGCCTCGCCTCGGGGCTTGGCTCCGGCCAGCTCGCGCGCCTGCGATTGGTCGCCGTGGATCCGACGAGCGGAAGGACCTCCGACACCCTCTTCGATTCGGCGATGTCCAGGAATCCGCCTCCGGTGCCCCGGTTCACGGTCGTCAATTCCCGGACCGACAGCGCCTACGTGACCTTGACCCTGGGAGCCCACTCCGGATCGATCGAAGGCGTGTCCTGGTCGGTGGCGTTCGGGCGCTCGTACTCCCAACAGATGTCCTTCACGCAGGTCGCCGATCTCGCGACCACTCCGTGGACCCGCCAGGTCGGCGAAGGAACGTTCGTGTTCGCGGTCCGCGCGATCCGCGACGATTCCGCCACGGTCGACACGCAATGGTGCGAGGTGGCGGGGCTGGCCGCGAATCGGCCCCAGATGCCGCAGAACCTGCGTCTGGTCCGCAGGACCACCGACTCCCTGTATTGGGAGTGGGACGCCAATCCCGATCGGGGCTACCTGGTCCACTGGGGCAGCGATCCGGGGCAGGAGATCGTGCAAGCCAACGGCGCCGACCTCGAACCCGGGACGGGACGGTTCGCGCGCAGGCTCGGACCTGGCGATTCCAGTTGGATCGCCGTGTTCGCCAAACCGGGCGGCGATTCCACGGCGGGAGTCTCGCTGGGGGCGTTCTCGGGAACGGCCAGAACGCGCAGCGTCCCCGCTCCTGTGACGGATTTTGGCGTCGCGGTCGGGTTCGGGGCGGACTTCGGCGTCGAGCTCGTCGCGAAGTGGACGGCGCTCCCCGGGTTGCGCTACGTGGTGTACGATTCCACCTCGGCGCTCGACACCACCGTCGTGGGCCAGGAATCCCTGCGCTGGAGCCTTTCCGACACGTCCCGGTCGGGGTGCGACATTTCCATCCGCGCCTTGAATTCCGACTCGACCCTTTCCGATCCGGTCTCGGTTGCCGTTTCGATCCCCAGGGTCCGCGGGTTCGACCCGGCCGCCTGGTCCACATGGGTCGGGAGCCGCAGCGTCAATTTCCGTCTGGAATCCGCGGTTCCGGGAGATCCCGATTCGTTGCGGATCGTGGCGCCCTGGACCTTGGACGGCGCCAGGCTCGACACCGTGGTGGCGTTCCCACAGGTGGGTGGTTCGCGCGTGCTGGAACACGATTCGGTCCGGTTGCGCACGAGCCCATCGCTCCAGTTGCAGTACCTGTGGAAGAACGGCGATCGCTCGCCGCTGGGCGCGCTCGCGCTGGATTTCCAGCCTCCGGCGTTGGGAATGCGGTTCGACGTGGCCTCGGGTGCGGGTGTCGACACCGTGCTGGTCGCCCATTCGGATCCTCCTCCGGGGTGGAGCCTGGACTACCTGATCCACAGCCTGGCCAAGGGGTGGGAGTCCCGTACCACGACAGGCAGGTACGGTTCGGGGGTCGATTCGATCCGCTGGAGGCTCGTACGCGACCAGACCACGGGTCCCGTCGACGCGACGGCCTACGCGACCGCCGGCGTCGACCATCGCAAGCGCGTCGAGGTCGTGCACCGCGACGGAAGCCGCGCCGAGATCTGGACCACCTGCATCGGGGGGCGGACCTGGATGTCCCAGAATCTGTCCTACGACATCCCAGGCGATTCGCTGGACATGTGCTTTTCCACCGATCCCGCCAAGTGCACCATCGAAGGCCGGAGGTATTCCGTCTCGCAGATCTTCGGCGCACCGGGCGGCTCAGCATGCGACACCGTCGATTGGGATGGCCGGACGACACCCGGTTGCCAGATCGCAACGCCTTCGATTTGTCCGGTCGGCTGGAGACTTCCCGACAATTTCGATTGGGAAGCCCTGAGAGGCGTCGCGAGCGGAATCGCAACACCGTCCCTGCGGGCGGGAAAATGGCCGATCCAGTCGCGCGATCAGGTCGATCCCTTTGGATTCCATGCGACCTGGCCGACTTGGTGCTACCGTCAGGGCGGCGAGTTCGGTTGCTACGACACCAGCTTGGGAACCGCCTATCCTTCCAGCGATCCAGGGTTTCCCGGGACGATCCATGTCGCGTATTTCGATACCGACGCATCCACGCCTTTCTCCGTCGCCTTGGTGGCCTACTACAACGCGACCGACGTCCCGCGCGCCCCGTCCTACTTCCCGGTGCGCTGCGTGAAGGAATAGCGAAGGCCGATTCCCGGTTCCGGCCCGACGCGCGTATCCAGCGTTGTCGATTTCCGACCGGCCGATCGCCGTCGCCACCCGCCGGAATCGCTAGATTTCCAGACAATGCTCCAGCTTTCCGTTCGCGCAGGTTGCCTCGGCATCCTGCTATTCTCCATTTTCGCTCCAGCTTCCCGCGCCGCGGAACGGATCGCCACCGTGGCGGTCCTGCCGTTCCAGTCGCGGGGTCTGGATTCCAATTCCACGCGCATCCTGGAAGACGCGCTGTCCGACCGGCTCGCCGGGTCGGGTCGCCTGCGCCTCCTGGAGCGCAGCCAGATCAAGACGGTTCTTGTCGAACAGGGGTTCCAGCAAAGCGGCGCCTGCGAAGGTTCGGAATGCGCCGTCCAGATCGGACGGCTCCTTGGCGTGGAACGCGGGATCGTGGGTTCGGTGGGGCGGCTCGGCCGGACCTACGTCCTGAACGCGCGCCTGATCGACATCGGGACGGGCGAGGTGGTTTCCAGCAGCCAGCGGTCGCTGGCGGGCAGGATCGACGACGCCTTGACGGATCTTGTCCCCCTGGTGGCGGCCGACCTCCTGCGCTCCAGGGCCGGGCGCGGTGAACGGGCCAAGGGCGGATCGGGTGCGGGATGGTGGGTCGCCGGTGCGGCGGTGGTCGCCGGCGGCGCCGCGGTGGCGTACCTGTTCCTGGATGCCGCTTCGCCCGGGGCGCCCGACGCTCCCGCGCGGCGGTCGGAAGAACCGAATCCTCCCACCGGTTCGCTGACCTTCGTATGGGACTGACGCCCGTGTCCCCGCGCGGGATCCTGTCGGTGGGTCTGGCCGCCGCCGTCGTGACGTTTTTTGTCTCCTGCGAGCCAGGTCGGGGGCTTGGGGTCCTGGAACCGGATGCCGGTTCCGGGCGGAGCGTCTCCATGAGTCCCCGCCTGAAGTCGGCCTCGGGCCTGCTGGGGAAGGTCGATTCCGTGCATCTGCGTCTGCGTCTGGACAGCGTCGGCAAGGCCAACGTGTTCGCCGCCTCGTCGCTTCCCTGGAGCGCGAAATCCGCCACGTTGCCAGGGATTCCCGTCGGGCGCAAATGGTTCCTGGAAGTGTGGGGGACCACCGGCCCCGACACGATCTGGTACGGAAGCGACACGGGCCGGTTCGAGGACACCGGTTCGCTGACCCGCGACGCGCTGTCGCCTTCGGTGGTCGTGAAGGGGTTCGCGGGAGTCCCCTCCATCTCCTGGCGCGGGAAACCCCTGTCCGAGGCGGACACGCCAAAGCTCCTGGTGGGGGATTCCGTGGTCGTGGAGGCTCCGGATTCGGCGCACCTGGGGATCTCCCTCGACGGTTCGGTCCCCTCGTGCGCCACGACGGATTCCGGTCGACGCGTCCTGGTGGCCCAGGCCGTGGGCGAATTCCGTCTGGCGGCGGTCGCCTGCGACGAGGATCGCTGGACCGGGCGCGTCGCCAAGGCTCGATGGAACGTCGGCGTGCGCGATTCTCTGGCGGTGGCCGGATCGTTCGACACACTCGACGGCACCTGGCGCGATTGGCTCGTGCCCGCGCATCTGGCGGCCAGCAACGAACTCTCTATCGTCTGGCGGGCGCTGGCGCAGCCCGACACGGCGCCTCCGGTCGCGTCGGACTGGAAGCCGCTTTCCGAACGGACGGGGTACGACGGGATCACCGGCGAGATCGATTCCGCCGCGCTGCGCGACCTCGTGTCCCGGGGACTCGAACCCCGCGACACGGCGGGACGGATGCTGGTCGCGGCGTGGGCGCGACGGGGGAGCGTGGTGGTGGATTCGGTCCGGTTCTGGTGGAAGCTGCGGCTGCCCAAGGTGGACCCCTTCGCCCCGACCCACGAACGCGGCCACGGACGGGTCCGGTTTTCCTGGGAAGGTTCGTCGGTTTCCGGCAACGCCAAGGCCTGGACGGAAATCGACGGATCCTGGAAGCCCGCGACGGTCGTGGAAACCGATTCCACCGACATGGTCGTCGTGGACGGCCTGCGTGGAGGCGCGATCGTGCGGTTCAAGCTGGTCGCGCTGGATCCCGCCACGGGCCGCGAATCGGACACTGCGTTCGATTCCGCCACCGCCCGCAATCCGCCGCCGTGGCCCGCGTTCGACGTCGTCAACACCCGCGAGGACAGCGCTTACGCGACCCTGACCCTGGCCCCTTCGACGATTCCTGTCGAGGGCACCACCTGGAGCGTGGCCTACGGCCGCTCCTTGGACGAGGCCACCTCGTTCACGCAGCGCGCCGACCTGGCCGACAAGCCTTGGACGTTCCAGGTGTCGGCCGGGACCTGGCTGTTCGTGGTGCGCGCCGCCCGGGACGATTCGACGGTGGTCGACACCCAATGGTGCGTGGTCAAGGGGACCGCCGCCAACCGTCCGAGCATGCCCCGGAACCTGCGGCTGGAGCGGCGCGACACCGACTCGCTGGTCTGGGTCTGGGATGCGGTTGCCGCCCGGTCCTACACGGTGTACTGGGGCGGCGACGCCCAGCAGACGCTGGACGAGGGGCGCAGCTCCGCGTTGGAAGCCGGTACCGGGAGGTTCGCCCTGGGGTTGGGGGCGGGCGATTCGGCTTGGATCGCGGTGTTCGCCGAACCCGGTGGCGATTCCACCGGCGGCAGGTCGGACGGAGCGTATTCGGGCACCGCCAGGACTCGACGGATTCCGACCAAGGTCGAAGGCTTGACCGCCAGCTTGGCGTTCGATTCCCGAGGCGCGCCCATCCTGGTCCAGTTGTCGTGGAAGGGCCAATCCGGAACACGGTACGTCGTGTCGGATTCGCTCGGCGCCACCGACACCACCATGGCCGGGCGCGGCGGAACCCAGGCGGATGTGCTCGATCCGTCGCGGACCGACTACGTCTTCCATGTCCGCTCCCTGAACGCCGATTCCTTGTTGTCGGATCCTGTCCGGATCGGCATCCACGTGCCCCAGGCGCGGGCGTTCGATGTCGGAGACTGGAAGACCTGGATCCGCGGCACATCCGTCAAGACACGGCTTCCGGCCACGACCTCGGGGGCGCCCGATTCGTTGCGGGTCCTGGCTCCCTGGGCGATGGACGCCTCGTGGCGGGACACCACCATGGAGTTCCCCGTGGATGGCGGACTGCAGGTGCTGGAGTTCGACACCGCGGCCATGCGTCGTTCGCCCGGGATGGTCGTGCAAGGCCGGTGGCGCAACGGCGACACGAGCGCACCGAGGACGATCGCCTTGAACCACGTGGTCCCGACGCTTCCCGCCAGCTACGACGTGGGATCGGGCCCCGCGGGCGACACGCTCGCGATCGGCCCCTGGCAGCTTCCCGCCGGGTGGCGGGTGGAATACGAGGTCCACAGCCTGGAACGGGGCTGGGAGGCGGTTTCGCCCTCCGGAATCCACGGATCCGGGGTGGATTCGATCCGAGGACGCCTGGTCCGGCTCGCGGCCGACGAGCCCACCGATACGACGTATTCCGTCGTCGGCCCGATCGACCACCGCAAGCGGGAGAGGGTGGTGTTCCGCGACGGCGGGGTCGACAGCCTCTGGACCACCCGCATCGCGGGCCGCGTCTGGATGGCCCGGAACCTTGCCCGCTCCGTGCCCGGCGACACCTCGGCGATCTGCACCGATCTCGACAGGATCGATTGCGCCGCCAAGGGACGGTTGTATCCGCCGTCGTCGATCTTTTCCTTCGCGGGAGGCGGGGCCTGCGATACCCTGGACTGGACAAAATCCGGCACGACGGACTGCCGGGTGGATCCGGTGGGAGCCTGCCCGACGGGTTGGAGGCTTCCGAATCGCGCCGACTGGCTGTCGTTGGGAACCATCCGGGCCGGCACGCCGCAACAGCCCACGTACCGATCCGGTTATTGGCCGGGTTCGGGCAAGACCTACCGAGATCCCTACGGGTTCGACGTCGTCTGGGCGACCTGGTGTTCCAAGACCCTGGACGGCAAGGTCAATTTCGATCCCGAAGCCGGCGTCTCGTACCTGTCGGCCGAGCATGCCGCCGACCAGGCCGTCTACGGGACCTACTTCTACGTCGCCGACGAATTTCCCGAGCTCGACAGGAAGGTCTGGTACTTCAATCCCGCCGAATCGCCCAGGTCCACCGCCTACTTCCCCGTGAGGTGCGTCAAGGAATAGGCCGGGTTGCGCAGTTGCGCCCGCCGCACGGGGGGGGAGCGTGGTCGCGCCACCAGGCAAGGCGACCTGGTGACAAGTTCGTGGACATTCCGGAACCGGTTTCATCCGTGTCGGACTGTCAGCGGGCAGCGGGGGAATGGGCTGGAGCGCTAAACTAGAGGAATGCTAGCCCTCACTCTGCTGGTCCTGGTCGCCGGCATGGATCTCTCGGACTCCGCCGCTGTCCAAATGCCATGGGAAGAGGGCGGCCCGACCAGAATGGTCCGTCACCGCGGTTGGGAAGATCCTCGGGCCAGACAGACCTTCGTGGTGGGCACCCGCGATTCGATCGCCTTGAACCGGTGGCTGGCGCAGCGTTCCTGGAAGTCGCGCAGTCTGGGGCGCGGCTTGTTCGAGGTGGATCTTCCCCCCGACAGCCTGGAGGCGTTGTCCCTGTTGCCGGGCATCGACCGTGTCGAATCGCCTCCGCGCCGCACCCGCCATGCCCTGGATGCGTCCAGGCAGCGCATCCAGGCCGAACCGGTCCATTCGGGGACAGGCCTCGCACATGCGCATCGGGGGACCAAGGCGCTGGTCGGGATCGTCGACATCGGGTTCGATCTCAACCATTACGCCTTCCAGGATTCGTCGGGGCGCTCGCGCATCGTGCGGGTCTGGGACATGGCCAACACCACCGGCAAACCGCCTTCGGGCTTCACCACGGGCACGCTTTTTTCCACGCCGCAGAGCATTCGCGACCTGGGGCGCACCAAGACGGTCTCCAATCACGGCACCCATGTGGCGGGATTGGCGGCGGGGCGGGAATGGACTCCTGCGGGCGAGTGGTGGGGCGTCGCCGACGACGCGCGCATCGCGCTGGTGGACTGCGGCGAGGGCTGCAAACGACTCAACGACGGAATCAAGTACCTGTTCCAGCTGGGCGACAGCCTGGGGCTTCCGGTGGCGGTCAACATGAGCTGGGGCACGCTCAACGGGCCGCGCAACGGCACCAGCTCGGATTGCATCCTGGCCAAGGGGATGGTCGGTCCGGGCAAGATCCTCGTGGCTTCCGCAGGCAATTCCGGTGGCAAGAAGGGGCACGTTTCGCGCAGCTTCCGTGGCGACACGGCACGCTTCGCCCTCCAGGTTTCGGCCGGCACCCAGACCTTGTCCAGCGGACAGGTCCGCAGCATGTTCTTCAACGAAGTGGAGTTCTGGGGCGATTCGGGCCGCACCTACCAGGCCTGGGTGGAACTCCTGGACGAGTCGGATTCCGTCTTGGCCGCCACCACGCCTCTGAACGTGGGTTCCAGCCGCGGCACCTGGGTGACCGTGAACGATCGCAAGATCTTCGGGAGCGACACGGTGTGGACGGTGGGCAACCTGGAACGCCGTTCGGGCCAAGGAGGCTTGCGTTTGTCGGTGAGCACCAACCGACCCAATTCCCAATTGCGGATGGTCGTGACCGCCGCCACCGGCACCATCCACGGCTGGATCTGGGAAGAAGGCCTGGAATTCGTTTCGCCGGGAGCCGCGCGTTGCCCCACCTGCGTGGTGCCCGACAATGTGAACACGATCTCCGACAAGGCCACCTGTCCCGCGGTGATCGCCGTCGCCGCGACCAGCGGCAGGACCGGATCCATCGCGAGCTTCAGTTCGCGCGGACCGGGGCTCGCCAAGGTGGTCAAACCCGACCTGGCGGCGCCCGGAGTGGACATCGTGTCGTCGCTGAACTCGGGCGGCCCGGCCTCCTCGGTGACGGTGCGTTCGGGCACCTACGCCTGGGGACCCATGTCGGGAACCTCCATGTCGGCCCCGCTGGTCACGGGAGCCGTGGCCCTGTTGCTGGAACATGCTCCGCGGCTTACGTCCGACAGCGTTCTGGCGCTCCTCAAGCGTTCGGGACCGAGCCACAGCCCCGATACCGGCTGGGCGGGCCTGAATGTCCTGAAATTGTTCCAGCAAATCGATCCCGTCACGGCGTCGGTGACTTTTTCCGCCTCGGTACCCGCAGGGCGCGGTCCTGTCGCGCGGGCCTGGATCACTCCCGACGGACGGCGCATCCAGGTGCCCGCGGGCGCCCTGGAACGCGAATTCCACCCCGGCGGCATCGCCTGGCTCCAGATCTGCCAGGACGGCCGCTGCACCACCCGAGGCACGATCGGGCCCTGACGACGGGAGCGCTCCGAGGCTGGATAGGATCTGAAATTCAATAAACCATGAAACCAGGGAGTCCGGCTTCCAATTTTCGGGGATTATTCTGCTTCCACTCACTTCCCCTCGAATCCGTGGATCCCCACCCAGTGCGCGAGCATGGCGGGGTCTTCGGCGGCGCGGGTCTCCAGTTTGCGGCAGCGGGCCAGGAAGAATTCCAGGGCCGGATCCAGCGGGTGGCCCGGTTGCAGGAGGTGCGGGCCGCTGGCGCGGACCAGTTCCTCGTAGATGTGGCGGGATTCGGCGAACAGGCCGGCGGCGTAGAGTTCCCAGGCCTCCTCCATGAGGATCTGGTGGCGGGCCTTGGCGTCGCGCACGCGCGCCGGTTCGTGGTCGTAGATCTCGTGGATGCGGATGGGCTCCTCGCGTCCCTTCACGCGGATCGTGTCCAGGAACCGGATGCAGAATCTGTCGGGAAGCTGGTCGCGGACCTCGTCGGTGACCAGGATCGCGTTGCCGTAGTGGCGCGTGAGGCCTTCCAGGCGCGAGGCCACGTTCACGACGTCGCCGATCAGGGTGTGGTCGAGCTTGTAGTCGGATCCGATGTTCCCCGTGACGACCGGACCGAAGGCGATCCCGATTCCGTTGTCGATGCGCGGGAAATGGTCGCCCGGATCGGCGTTGCGCACGTGCCATTCCCAACGCTCGCGGTTGTAGGCCTGCAGTTCCAGACGGATTTCGATCGCGGCCTGGACGGCCCGCACGGTCATCGGTTCCAGCGTCTTCCCGTCGTTGAAGACCGCCATGACGCCGTCGCCCATGATCTTGTCGATCTCCCCGCGGTGGCGGAAGATCGGGCGGTTGAGGCGATTGAAATACGAATTGAGGAACGAGACCGTTTCTTCCGGTCCCAGGCGTGCCGATGTCAGGGTGAAATCCCGCAGATCGCAGAACAGGATGGCCATGTCCTGGCGGAAGGGCTTGTCGTCGCGCGGGTCCTCGCCGCGGTCGATCCGTTCCACCAGCGAACGACGGGCGTAGGTCTGGAAGATCGACGATTTTCGTTCCGAATCGATGCGCTGCCGGTTGGCCTCCATGGCTTCCGCCTTGGCGGCCTCGATCTCCTTGCGCAGGGCTTCGGCCGACACCACGATCCGGTTGTGCGCGCTTCCGATGGTTTCCACGAAGCTTTCCCAGAGCGAACGCTCGGTCCACCGGACCGTGAAGCGGCTGTACGGGGCGCCGTAGAGTTCGCCTTTGTCCACCACCAGCTCGCCGCCCGCCTCGAGTCGCTTGGTCACCAGCCAGACCTTGCACGCCAGATTCCGTTCCAGCAGGTCGGACAGTTCGTGCGGTTGGAACTCCTCGAACTCCTTGGGATCCGGGTGGAACAGATCCTCGCCCTTGGGGCGGGAATCGAGCGCGATGCTCTCGCGCACCAGGATGGCCTCGTGGGCGTATTCGTCGCCTTCCACGAACCAGCGTCGTCGCGAGATCCCGTGGTAGGTCCATTCGGATCTCACCCCGTGGTCGCGGATGCGCAGCCAGGCGTATTCGCGGTCCAGGAGCCGTTCCAGGGGGAACAACGAGTAGTCCACCGTCCCGATGGCCGCCGGAAGGCCGCGACGGAGCGGGAATCCGGTGTAGATGCCCAGCGCCCACCAGTCCATGTCGATCAAGGCCATGGGGGTCACGTACTGGGCGTATTTCGAGGCGAGCACGATCTCGCCGTGCGCCTGCCGGATGGATCTCACGAACTGGCCGTTGTTGAACAGGCGTCCGTATTCGCTGGCCAGCCACATCACCTTGCGCAGCGGAAGGAAGTTCGACACCGCGTCGATCCCGGCGCCCATGGTCTGCCAGCGATGCGCGAACCGGCCCACTTCCAGGAATTTGCGTGGATTGCGGCTTCCCAGGACGCGGCGGGTCAGTTCGAACAGCTTGAGGCTTTCCTCGTAGCTCACCCACTTGTGCGGGTCCTTGAGGTGGCTTGCCGGCAGCTTCGCGCCGACGTCCTTGAGACGCGGCCCCATGTCCGATCCCGTCAGGTGTTCCAGGTAGTGCAGGATGGAAAGCGTGTTGCGGCACGACACTTCGCTTTCGTGCGGGATGCCTTCGACTTCGATCGGCAAGGAGAGATCCAGTTCCCGCTCGACGCAACGGGCAAGATCCGTCACCACCTGGACGCCGTCCCGCAAGTGCCAGTTCTTGTTCAAGCTTCGCACCTGCCGGAACCGATCGATCCTGGTATGGGATCCATGGTGCGATTTTCCCATAGCACCACGCGAACCGTCCAGGGTTTCCGGAACGCTCCCGGCGTTGGTCGGGCCATGACCGGGCGAGGTTCCTGGCAACGGTCGCTGTCCAGAGGTTGAACAATCCGCCGACAAAGTGTATTCAAGGAAGGAGGATATCCGAACGGCAAAAAGCGGGAACGAGCATGCAGCACAGCATTCCGTTGATCACCACGCTGGCGGCGGGATTCGGCATCGCCTTGGTGCTGGGGTTCCTGGCGGTGCGCATCAAGCTGCCGGCGCTGGTCGGGTACCTGCTGGCGGGAATCCTGTTGGGCCCCGCCACGCCGGGGTTCGTGGCCGACCAGTCGATCGCCGCCGAACTCTCGGAAGTGGGCGTGATGCTCCTGATGTTCGGGGTGGGGCTGCATTTCTCGCTGGCCGACCTGATGGCCGTCAAGCGCATCGCCTTGCCGGGGGCGATCGTCCAGATGAGCTGCGCCACCCTGCTCGGGATGTTCGCCTCGTGGATGTGGGGTTGGAACCTGGGGACGGGACTGATCTTCGGGCTCACCTTGTCGTGCGCGAGCACGGTGGTGCTGTTGAAGGCGATGGAGGCCCGCAACCTGCTGGACACCATGAACGGCAAGATCGCGGTGGGCTGGCTGATCGTGGAAGACCTCGCCTGCGTGCTGGTCCTGGTGCTGATGCCGCCCCTGGCGGGGTTGCTGGGCGGTGGCGCCACCTCGACCGGCGACCAGGGATCGATCTGGCTCGTGGTGGGGCGCACGTTGCTCCAGGTGGCGGCTTTCGTGGCGATCATGCTCGTGTTCGGCCGCAAGTTCCTTCCGTGGATCCTGTGGCAGGTGGCCAAGACGGGTTCGCGCGAGCTGTTCACGCTCACGGTGGTCGCCGCCGCGATCGGCATCGCCTACGGGGCGTCGGTGCTGTTCAACGTGTCGTTCGCGCTGGGGGCGTTCTTCGCGGGCATGATGATGCGCGAATCGGAATTCAGCCACCGCGCGGCGGAAGAATCGCTTCCGTTGCGCGACGCGTTCTCGGTCCTGTTCTTCGTGTCGGTGGGCATGCTGTTCGATCCGGCCATCCTGCTCCAGGAGCCCTGGAAGGTGCTGGTGGTGGTGCTGATCGTGGTGGTGGGCAAGACCCTGGCGGCCTTCGGCCTGGTGGTGGCGTTCAAGTACCCGCTGAACACGGCCCTGACCGTGGCCGCGAGCCTTGCGCAGATCGGCGAGTTTTCGTTCATCCTCGCCGCCTTGGGCGTGTCGCTGGCGCTTCTGCCCCAGGAGGGCATGAACCTGGTGGTGGCGGGATCCCTGATCTCCATGGCCTTGAACCCGTTCTTGTTCCTGCTCGAGTCGCCGGTGCGCAAATGGCTCTTGAAACGCTCGCAACTGGCGCGGGAGTTCGATTCGCGGATCGACCCCACTGCCATGTTGCCACCCACCACAGATCGCCGCTATCTGCAGGGGCAGGTGGTGATCGTGGGCTACGGGCGGTTGGGACGCCGTCTGGCCCAAGGCCTGGACGAGCGCGGGGTCGCCTGGGTGGTGGCCGAACAGAACCGCGAGCTGGTCGACGACCTGCGGCGCGAGGGCAAGGCGGCGGTCTGGGGCGACGCGACGGATCCCGGCGTGCTGATCCAGGCCCACATCGCGCACGCCGCCATGCTGGTGGTGGCCACGTCGGATTCCGTCGACGTGCGCAGGATGGCCGACACCTCGCGCACCCTCAATCCCGGAATCGAGATCGTCCTGCGCGTGGGCGGCGAAGACGAGGCGGGATTGTTGGAACGCGAGAAGATCGGGGCCGTCTTCTACGGCCAGGAAGAACTCGCGAAGTCCCTCACCCGCCACGTCGTGGAGCGCTTCGCGCCCAAGGCCGGATAGGCTCCAAGGCCGCGCGCATGGCGTGGATCACGCCAAGGCGCGCGTCATCAACGGGTTCCGCCCCGAATGCCCGGTGCGAGGCCCAGGCGACAAAAAGCCCCTGTCCCGCATTCGGGAACAGGGGCTGATTTCTGGCGGTCATCCGACGACCGCGCGCACGGCGTACCGGTTGGTTGTAAGGGCGAGGCATGCCTCGCCCCTACAACGGGGTGGGTCACGCCAAGGCGCGCGCCATCAACGGCCCGATGTCGGCGGCGGTTTCGGCCACCAGGGCGCCGGCGGCCTTGAGGGCCTCCTTCTTCGCCTGGGCGGTGCCGCTCTTGCCTTCCACGATCGCGCCCGCATGGCCCATGCGCTTGCCCGCAGGGGCCGCCGCACCGGCGATGAAAGCCACGACGGGCTTCTTGACGTGTTCCTTGATGTACTTGGCCGCGTTCTGTTCGTCGGGGCCGCCGATTTCGCCGATGAGCACGATGCCTTCGGTCTCGGGGTCGGCGTTGAAGCGCTTGAGCACGTCCACGTGGTTCAAGCCGTGGACCGGGTCGCCGCCGATCCCCACCGCGGTGGATTGGCCCAGGCCCAGCGTGGTGGTCTGGTAGACCGCCTCGTAGGTCAGGGTGCCGGAACGCGACACGATGCCCACCTTGCCGCGCTTGTGGATGAATCCCGGGACGATGCCGATCTTGCACTCGCCGGGGGTCACGATGCCTGGGCAGTTGGGTCCCAGCAAGGTGACGCCGCGGGCGTCCACTTCCTTGCGCGCCCACACCATGTCCAGCACCGGGATGCCTTCGGTGATGGCCACGATGAACGGGATGCCCGCGTCGGCCGATCCCACGATCGCGTCGGCGGCGCCCGGGGGCGGCACGAAGATCAGGGCGCAATCGGCTCCGGTCTCCTTGACGGCCTCGTGGACGGTGTTGAACACGGGGATGCCGTCGTGGATGATCCCGCCCTTGCCCGGCGTGACGCCTGCGACAATTTGTGTCCCGTAGGCCTTGCACTGGGCGGCGTGGAACGAACCCGCCTTGCCTGTGAGACCGATGACCACGACCTTGGTGTCTTTGTTGACGAAGATGCTCATGCGTTCACCCCTTTGGCGGCTTCGGCAACCTTCTTCGCCGCGTCGTCCAGTCCATCGGCCGTGATGAGAGCGAGTCCCGATTCGGCCAGCAGCTTCTTGCCCTGTTCCACGTTGGTTCCCTGCAGGCGCACCACGATGGGCACCTTGACGCCCAGCTTGCGCGCGGCGTTGATCACGCCTTGGGCGATGATGTCGCACTTCATGATGCCGCCGAAGATGTTGACCAGGATCACCTGGACCTTGTCGTCGGTGAGCACGATCTCGAACGCCTTGGTCACGGCCTCTTCGTTGGCCGATCCACCGACGTCGAGGAAGTTGGCGGGCATGAGGCCCACCGAGGCGATCAGGTCCAGCGTGGCCATGGCCAGGCCCGCGCCGTTGACCATGCAGCCCACGGTGCCGTCCAGCGACACGTAGGAAAGCCCGTACTTGGCCGATTCGATCTCGGCGGCGGTCTTGTCGGCGTCGGCGTCGCCAAGGCCCTTCTGGCGGTATTCGGCGTTGTCGTCCACGATGAACTTGCAGTCCAGCAGGACCACGTGTCCGTCCTTGTCGATCACCAGGGGGTTGATCTCCAAGAGCGACGCGTCGTACTGCTGGTAGACCTTCCACAGCTGGTTCAACACGGTCGCGAATTCCTTCGCGGTGTCTCCGGCGATGGACAGGAAGTTGCAAGCGCGCAGGACCTGGAACGACCAGAGGTCGTGGCCCACCGGAGGGTGCATCTTCAGGATCTTTTCCGGCTGCGTCTCGGCGATCTCCTCGATCTCCATGCCGCCTTCGGCGGAAAGCACCAGGACCGGAGCGTTGGCTTCGCGGTCCAGAAGGATCGAGCAGTAGATCTCGCGGGCGATGGCGGTCTTGCTCTCCAGGAGCAGGCTTCCGACCTTTTCGCCGGCGGGACCGGTCTGGTGGGTGACCAGGGTGGCCCCGATCAACTTCTTGACGATTTCCGCGCCCTCGGCGGCTCCGCTGAAGAGCTTGACGCCGCCGGCCTTGCCGCGGCCGCCCGTGAAGACCTGGGCCTTCAGGACGCCTTCGGTGAGACCTAGTTCGGTCAAGGCCGGTCCGACCTCATCGGGAGATCGGACGACCTTTCCCGTCGGGACGGCCATTCCGCATTTCCGCAGAACGGCCTTCGCTTCGTGTTCCAAGAGTTTCACGGGGTTTCCTTTCGTGGTTTTATGCGAGTAGGGACTTGCCAGTGGATTTAAGGTCGTCGCAGGCCTGACTGACACGTTTTGCCATGCCGGTCTCGGCGGCCTTCAGGTACGACCTCGGGTCGTAGACCTTCTTGTTGCCGACATCCCCTTCGATCTTGAGGACGCCGTCGTAGTTCTTGAGCATCCAGTCCACCAGAGGGCGCGTGAACGCGTACTGGGTGTCGGTGTCGATGTTCATCTTGACCACGCCGTATTCCAGCGTTTCGTGGATCTCGTGCAGCTCCGATCCCGATCCGCCGTGGAACACGAGGTCCAGGGGGTTGGATCCGGTGCCGAACTTGGACTGCACCGCGGCCTGGCCGTCGCGCAGGATCTTGGGGGTGAGCTTCACGTTGCCCGGCTTGTAGACGCCGTGCACGTTCCCGAAGGTGGCGGCCAGCAGGAACCGGCCGATCTTGGACAGACGATCGTACGCCATCTGCATGTCTTCGGGGGTGGTGTAGAGCTTGTCGTTGGCGACGCCCGAGGTGTCGTGGCCGTCTTCTTCGCCGCCGACCACGCCGGTCTCGATTTCCAGGATGATCTCGTTCTTCGCGCACAGCTTCAGGAGCTCTTCGGAAATCTCGATGTTCTTGTCCATCGGGAGTTCCGAACCGTCGAACATGTGGCTGTTGAACAGGTTGGGGAGTCCCGCGGCGCGACGTTTTTCGGTTTCCGCGATCAGCGGCTTCACGAACTTGTCGAGCTTGGACGGATGGCAGTGGTCGGTGTGCAAGGCCACCAGGATGTTGTAGCGGCTGGCCACGTTGTGCACGTGCTGCGCGATGGAGATGGCGCCCAGGGCCATGTCCTTGACGTTCTGGCCCGACGCGAATTCGCCGCCGCCGGTGCTCACCTGGATGATGCCGTCGGATTTCGACGCGGCAAGTCCCTGGAGGACCGCGTTGGCGGTCTCGGTGCTCGTGACGTTGAACGCGGGGAAGGCGTAGCCGCCCTTCTTGGCGCTGTCCAGCATCTTGCAGTACTGCTCGTAATTGGCAACTGACATGATTGTCCTCCGTCTCTTTCTTTTCGTTCAAGTTCGTGAAGACACGATGAAATCTAGGCGTTCAGGCGGTTCGCGGCAATCGGAGAAGTTTGTCCGAAATTGATCGATAGAAAGATCAATAGATGGCAAAATCCGACTTTGCACCGTAACTTCCTTGGTTTGCATGCAAAACACGGGCCGAAATTCGCGATTTTCGCCAATTTCGAGGACGCGGCGAAGGTCGATGCCCGTTGTGGCGCTTGGCGTTGGTAAATTTCCGCCCCTCTATGCCAGCCGATCTGTCCGACATCCGAAGCCGACTCGACGCCCTCCATGGTTACTTGGACCTCGATGCCAAGGCCCGCGAGCGCGAAGAGCTAGAAATGGTCTCTTCCCAGCCCGGATTCTGGGACAAGGCCGACGCCGCCCAGGCCACGCTCAAGAAGATGAACATGCTCAAGAGCTGGATCGATCTGTGGGATGGCTTGTCGGGTCGACAGAAAGACCTGGTGGAACTGGGCGAGATGGCCGCCATGGAAGGCGACGAGTCGCTTTTGAACAGCTTGGCGGCCGATGCCGAAGCGTTGGAAGCAGATCTTCGCAAGCTCGAGCTCAAGAAGATGCTCGACGGCGAAGACGACGGTCGCGATGCGATTCTTTCCGTCACGCCGGGCGCGGGCGGCACGGAGGCCCAGGACTGGGCCATGATGCTCATGCGCCAGTACCAGCGCTGGATGGAACGTCGCGGATTCACCTGCAACGTCCTGGACCTGCAGGACGGCGAAGAAGCCGGCATCAAGGGCGTGACCTTCGAAGTGAAGGGCGAATACGCCTACGGATTCCTGCGTCCGGAAATCGGTGTCCACCGCCTGGTGCGGATCAGTCCCTACGACTCCAACGCCCGTCGCCACACGAGCTTCGCTTCGGTGTACGCCTACCCGGTGGTGGAAGACGTGGAAATTCCGGGTCTGAAGATGGAAGACGTGCGCGTGGATACCTATCGTGCCCAGGGCGCGGGTGGGCAGCACGTGAACAAGACGGAATCCGCCGTGCGCATGACGCACATTCCCACGAACATCATCGTGGCCTGCCAGACCGAGCGCTCGCAGATCCAGAACCGCGAGAACTGCTTGAAGATGCTGCGTGCCAAGCTCTACCAGCACTACCGCGAAGAAGAAGCCAAGAAGCGCGAAGACAAGAAGCAGAAGAAGCTCAAGATCGAGTGGGGGAGCCAGATCCGCTCCTACGTGCTCGACGACCGTCGGGTCAAGGACCTGCGCACGGGCGTGGAGACCTCCGACACCGATGCGGTGCTGGACGGCGACATCGACGACTTCATCAACGCCTACCTTCTCATGGAAGCGGAAAAAGCGAAGGAAGCGTGATCACCGCTTCCATGAGAAGCTTCGGTCACTTGGCTTCCGGTACGGACGCCAAGTGCTCCTGTCCGGACTGCGGGGACTCAGGGGCGGCCAGCCCCTGGATACGCGCAGCAGCGGAGAAGGCCAAGGAAGCGTAGGGTCCCCCGGATGGACTCCATCGCCGCCGTCTGCTGGTTGCGGCGCGATCTGCGCCTTTCCGACAACGGCGCCTTGGCGGCGGCGCTTTCGCACGCGCGCGGACATGGCGGGAAGGTCGCGGCGGTGTTCGTTTTCGATACGGACATTTTGGACGCGTTGCCCGATCGCGACGACCGGCGGGTGGGTTTCATCGTCGATTCGGTGGTGGAACTGGACCGGACCTTGCGCGCGACGGGAGGTTCGCTGCAGGTCCTGCACGGGTCGGCGCGGCGCGAGATTCCCGCGTTCGCGGCGGCTCTCGGGCGGCCCGTGGTGTTCGCGTCCGGCGACCACGAACCGTTCGGGGCGGCCAGGGACGCGCAGGTCGGACGGGAATTGTCCGCATTCGGGTCGGCCTTGCGGATCGTCCACGACCACGCCATCTTCGCGCCGCAACGGATCCTCACCGGGAGCGGGACGCCGTTCCGGGTGTTCACCCCCTACTTCCGGGCCTGGACAGCGGCGCTGGAGCGGGAACCGGAATCCGTCCTGGCCGCGCGCGATTCGCGCCCTCGGGCGGGCGAGATCCGGTTTGTGGACCAACCGGCGCAGGATGCCCAGGCCCTGCTGGCGCGGATCGGTTTTTCGCGCGGCGCTCCGGTCCCGGTGGGCGGCGAATCGGGTGCGCGCTCGCGCCTGCAACGATTCCTGACGCACGTGGACCGCTACGGGACCGAACGCGACCAGCCGTCGGTGGAGGGCACGAGCCGCTTGTCCGTGGACCTGCGCTTCGGGACAATTTCTGTGCGCGAGCTGGTCCGCGCCGGACGGAACCGACCGGGAGAGGGCGCCGCCAAATGGGTCAGTGAGATCGCCTGGCGCGACTTCTACCAGGCGGTGCTGGCGCATTTCCCGCGCACCGTGGATCATGCGTTCCAGGAGCGCCTGGAGGGCGTGGTCTGGGACGATCCCGATACCGATTCCGTCGCCAAGGAGCGGTTCGCCGCCTGGTGCGAAGGCCGCACCGGCTATCCGTTCGTGGATGCCGCCATGCGCGAACTGCGCGCCACCGGCTGGATGCACAACCGCTGCCGCATGGTGGTGGCTTCGTTTTTGACCAAGGATCTGCATATCCACTGGAAGCGGGGCGAGCGGTGGTTCGCCAGGTGGCTCCTGGACGTGGAGCTTGCCTCCAACGTGGGCGGTTGGCAGTGGTCGGCGGGCACCGGAGCCGACGCCCAGCCGTGGTTTCGGATCTTCAATCCGGTGGAACAGGGAAAGCGTTGGGATTCTTCGGGGAGCTGGATCCGCAAGTGGTGCCCCGAGCTGGCGCGACTGCCAGACAAGTGGATCCACGCCCCATGGCTCGCGCCCACCGGGGTGTTGCGCGAGGCCGGCGTGGAGCTGGACAAGAATTGGCCCAAGCCGGTGGTGGACCACGCCGCGGAACGCGCCGAGACCCTGGAGAGGTTCGGACGCGTCTCGGGCGGTGCCTGAACCTCAGGCCGCCGCCGCGTCCAGTCCGTAGTCCTGCCGCACACACTTTTCCATGGCTTCGGCCGACAGCAGCACTCCCGGCACGCCCGCGCCGGGGTGCGTTCCGGCGCCCACCAGGTACAGGTTGTCGACGTCCTCGCTGCGGTTGTGGGGGCGCAGGAAGCCGGTCTGCAACAGCGACGGCGTCAGCCCGAAGGCGTTGCCGTCCAGGCTGTTGAGCCCGTGCTGGAAGTCGTCGGGCGTGACCACCTTGAGCACGTCCAGGTTTTCGCGCAGCCCTTCCAGGCCCCAGGATTCCAGGGATGACAAGATCCGTTCGGTCATGACGGGGGCCAGCGTCTTCCAGTCAACGCCGCTCCTGTTGTTGGCCACCGGCGCCAGCACGTAGATGCTTTCGCATCCATCCGGGGCGAGGGACGGATCGGTGCGGGTGGGCGTGTGCAGGTACAGGCTGAAGTCCTCGGGGACGACCTTGCGGTCGAAGATGTCGCGCACCAGTTCCTTGTAGCGCTCCGACAGGATCAAGGTGTGGTGCTCGAGCTTGTCGTACTTCTTCTTGACACCCAGGTACAGAAGGAAGCAGCTCATGCTCTGGTCGAACTTCGCGACCTTGGCGTCGGTGTACTTGCGACGGTTCCTGGCGTCGATCAGGTCGCGGTAGGTGTGTCCCACATCGGCGTTGCTGACCACCAGGTCGCAGGGGAATTCGGACGAATCGGTCTTGACGGAAACCGCCCGGCCGTCGCGGACATCGATGCGGCGGACTTCCTGGCCGTAGCGGATGGTGCCGCCCATTTCCACGAACAGGTCGGCGTAGGCGGCCACCAGCGAATGCATGCCTCCGGGCGTGAACCACACGCCTTCGGCCTTTTCCAGGTACGAGATCATCATGTAGATGGACGGCGAGGTGAACGGATTCCCCCCGATGAACAGCGGATGGAAGCTGAACAGGAACCGGTGGCGGAAGTCGCGGAAGTACCGCGAGACGTTCAGGTACAGCGGAATCACGGCCTTCAGACGGATCGCCTTGGGGATGAATTTGAGCATCCCAAGCGCCGAATCGAACGGCGAAGCCCCCAACCCGTCGAGCATGACCGCCTTGTGGATGGGCTTGGCGTCGGCGATGAACTTGTCGTAGGCGTCGGCGTCGCGCGGCTCGAACTTGCGCATCTGGGCCTTCATGGCCTCGGTGTCGCCGCTGTAGTCGAACCAGGTTCCGTCGTGGAAGTGGACCCGGTAGTAGGGATCCAGCGGAACCAGCTTCAACCGTTCGGCCAGGGTGGTGCCGCCTGCGCGGAACACGGAATCCAGGACCGACGGCGCGGTGATCAGCGACGGACCGGCGTCGAAGACGTAGCCCTTTTCGCGGATCTGCCTGGCGCGTCCGCCGGGCTGGTCGTGCTTTTCCAGGATGGTGGTGGCAAATCCCATGGATTGCAGACGGATGGCGGCGGCCAAGCCTCCGAATCCGCTTCCGATCACGACGGCGTTGCGAGGGTGCGACACGGCAGACGTCCTTTCCAGGCCACGGGCCAGATGGGAGAGAGGGCAGACCGGATCCCGATCGCCAGGATCAGGACCGAACCGACCGGATGCCAGAACACGGAAGCGGGGGGGCGGCGCCAGAGGGCGGCGGCGCCAAGCCGGAGCGCCACCAGGAGCGCCAAGGCGGCCAGTGACAGAAATTGTCCGGACGGCGCCAGAAGCCACGGGAGCAGGAACGCCAAGGTGGCCGGAATCTGCACCACGGCGAATCCGCCCAGGCCGCCACCGCCGGCGTTGGAGATGTTCTTGGAAAAGCCGCGCCAAAGCTCGGCGAAATCGCGGTACATGGCCACGCGCAGGACGTCGTGGGCCAGGGCCGGCACCAGCCGCATCCCGGAACGCTTCACCAGCGTCGCGAGCGAAACGTCTTCCACCACATGGCCGCGCACCGCCGCGTGACCGCCGATTCGTTGGTAGGCATCGCTGCGGAACAGGAACCATTGGCCCACGGCTGCCGCCAACGACGGCTCGGGACGCGACACGGCAAGGCGCATGGGAAGGAACCCGGCCAACGGGATCTCCATCACCAGGGGCACCACCGCGCGGCTGGACCAATGCGAGGTGTTCTGGTGCCCGAAGCCCGACAGCGCATCGGCCTGCTCGCGCTCCAGCAGCGCCACCGAGGCCGCCAGCGCCTGCGGCGACGGTGTCACGTCGGCGTCGGCGAACAGCAGCAGTTCGCCCGTGGCGGCTTCCGACAATTGCTGACAGGCCCAGTTTTTTCCCAGCCATCCGCCGGGCAGGTCGCGTCCGCGCAGGACGCGAAGATGGGGGTTGGTCGCCGTGGCGGCTTCCAGGAGTCGCGGAGTCTCGTCGGTGGAATGGTCGTCCAGGACCACAAGCTCCCAGTCGGGGTAGTCCACGCGTTCCCATGCCGCCAGGACGCCGGGAAGATTGACCGCCTCGTCGCGGGCCGGGATCAGCACGCTGACGCGCGGGTGCCGAACGGGGCGATCGGAAGCGACCAGGCGCGGCGCGGTGCGGGCGTTCACGGCCAGCACCACCAGCGACATGGCCAGCAACGCCACCGAGAGCGCGGACAGGACGTCGATCGCGTTCACGACGCGACTCCCTTGGCCGCCGATTCGCCCAGTCGTTCCAAACGCCCAGCCAGATCGTCCATCGTGGCTTGCACCAGGGATTCCAGTTCGCGGGTGGTCGGTACGGCGCGGCCCGGTTCGATCCGCATGGGATCGCCCGCCAGCACGAAGGCGTGCGGGGACATCGTGTTCAGCGGTTCGATCCGCAGGGCCACGGGCACCACCTGCACCGGCGCCAGGCGTTCCAGCACCCTGACAATTCCCGTCCGGAACCCCAGGGGGCGGCGCGTGGCGGGCCAGATCCGCCCTTGCGGGAAGAACGAAAGGCAGAACCCCGGATCCGTCCCACGGCGGGAAGCCACCGCGTCGATCGCACGGTCCAGGGATCCCGGTTTTCCCGGTTCGATCCCCACGCATCCCAGGAGCCGGAAATAGGGGTGCTTGCGCAGCTCCCGTTCCAGCATGATGGTGAAGAATCCCGCACGCGGTCGGAGCTTGCGGTGGAGAGCCCGCAGCAGGAACCCGTCCCACCACGACATGTGGTTGGACACGAACACCACCGGGAGCGACTCGTCGAGCGGGGTCGATGGCCCCACGAGATGCAGCTTGGCCAGGCGCGTGGCCAAAAACGGCAGGAACAAGGCTTCGAACACGGCCACCGCGGGACGGAAAAAGTTCGCCTTCACGAGGCGGTACCCGATTCCGATGCCTTTCGGAGCGAGGCTTCGTGGGTGGCTTGCAGCTTGGCTTTCTGGGTGGGAGTCAGGGACCCGTGCTTGTCGAGCACGAACTTGGACACCGTGGCCAGAAGCCCCGGCGGGAGCGTAGCCCCCGCGGTGGGGAGCAGGCGGGCCAGGGCCTCGAAATCGCTCTTGACCGACCACGACCTCCCGAAGAAGAACGGCAGGTAGTAGCAGCTCATCAGGCGCAGGTAGCGGACCTCGATGTCGTCGGGGGAGCGTGCGGCGGCGCTGTCCAGGAGCGGTTCGGCGCGTTTCAGGAAATCGAGCTTGGCGGGCGGCCACAGCGCGTGCTTGGCCCGCACGACGTCGAAGGCTCCCTTGTAGGCGTTGCGGAGGTCGGATCCGATCGCGTTCCTGCGTTCCAGCCACGACAGGGATTGTCCGGCCGGAGCGAGCCATTCGTCGTCGGCCACGGAAAGGAAGTAGAGGTTCCGAAGCCTCTCGTGGCGCAGGAGCGCGTTCCCGGTGTCGCGCGCGATGCGCCGGTCCAGGTCGGCCAGGTGCGCGCGCCCTTGCCGGAACATGGGATCTCCCGAACCCGGAGCCTTGGGAGGATCGGCCGCCAGGGAGCCGGCGGCGAGGATCGCCACCGCGGCGAGGATGCTCGCGAGGTTCATTTTCCCTGCACCAGCGCGGGTTCCAGCGCGGGACGCACGGCGTGGGCTCGCAGCAGCAGCAGCAGCCCCGCAGCCGCCAACACGGCCTTGCGCGGGGTCCCCACCACCGCCCGCTTGCGGAAATTGTCGTAACCGTTGGCCCGGATCGACGCGTGGATGCCCCGGTACACGGACCCCGCCACGGCCACGGCCAGCCGCAGCGAAAGCGGCAGCTGCGGCATGCCTTCGTAGGCGAACCGGTAGTCTTCGTCGGCGCGGTCCATCAGACGTTCCACCAGGGCCTTCCAGGCCGCGTCCACGGGCCGGGTTCCGGATGCGTAGGCGACCAGATCGGCCTCTGCCAGCCCCGCCTCTTCCAGGTCCTGTTCGGGGATGTACACCCGGCCCATGCGCAGGTCGTCGCCCACGTCCCGCAGGATGTTGGTCAACTGCATCGCGTGGCCCAGGGCTTCGGCGCGTTCCAGGACCCACGGATCCTTGACGCCGGTGGTGCGGGTGAGCCAGACGCCGATCACGGATGCCACCCGGTAGCTGTAGGTGCGCAGGTCGCCGGCGGTGCGGTACCGGCGCGGCTCGATGTCCATGCGCAGGCCTTCCAGAAGGTCGTGCGCGTAGTCGAACGGCACCTTGCGCGCGGCCATGGTCCCGAACACCTCGTCCACCAGAGGGATGCCGCAGGGGCGGCCGCGGTAGGCCATCTTCGCGAGGTCCTCCCACGCTTCCAGGCGAACGCGGATTTCTTCGGGCGTCGCGTCCCGCGCCTCGTCGACCAGGTCGTCGGATACGCGGCACCAGCCGTACACTCCGGCCACGATCCTCTGGAGCTCGTCGGACAGGAACGCCGAAGCGAACCGGAAGGATTTCGAGTTCTTGGCCAGGAATGCCAGATTCTGGCTGGAGTCGGAAGGAAGATCCGAGCCGTCGGCCCGCTTGAGGCGGCCGCCGATGGAATAGAGCGTGATCGAGGCGACCACCACCGAGGCGATCGCGGCGCTCAGCATGCCTTCGGTGGCGACCATCGCCACCGGCGTTGCCGCCTGCAGCGCGAGGAACCCTGCAAGCCAGCGCAGATCGGAGCTCCGGGCGATCCTCTCGGTCCGGAACGCCTCCAGGATGGCGGCGAAGACCAGGCCCGACAGGTACCATCCGACCAGGTTGGACACCGGAACGCCGTACCAGGCGCCGTCGCGCGCCCAGGTCCAGAACCCGTTGATGGTGCTCATGGCGGGGTCCAGGGACAGATCCCACGCCAGCAGCAGGAACGAGGTCGCCAGGACGCGACCAAGACGGAATCCGGCACCGGGGCGCAAGGTGCACGCCACCAGATGGAACGCCAACGTCGCGGTGAGCCAGCTCAGGGGGATGGTCCAGGGCGTGCCGCCTGGCAGGAATTGTCCGATCGCCGACGAATAGGAATACGATCCGAACGGGACGCCGCTGGCGACGCCGATCGTTTCCACCAGCCAGCTCGCGCAGAACACCAGCGCCATGGGGATCGCGATGGCGCGCAAGCGGTCCATGCCAAGCCGGCGGGCCAGCAGCACGGCGGCCAGGGCGATCGTCACCTGCGCGAACCCGCTGCGCAGGATCGCCAAGGCGTCCGGCGAAACGGACTCCGGGAGAGGGGGCGCCCCGGTGCGCACGAACGCGAACCAGCCCGCGAACGACGCCACGGTCAAGGCGGCGTACGCGACCAGATCCAAGGCCGGTTTCCGGGATGGAAGGCTCACGCGGATCGGCGACATGGGGCGTTGCAAGATTCAACCTCCGTTTTCGAGGATGATACAAAGACTCGTTCCGAAAGTGTCGCGTTCAAACGCATCTCCGAGGCGGGAATCGTCGCTTCTCGTTCCTTGTTCGATCGGATGGGATCGGATGTCGCACGGGATGACACCGACCGAATATAGCTGATCGTCGTCTCGGTTCCGGCCTTTGGGCAGGATCGCGCCAAACCGGTTTTGGGGCCCAAGGGCCGGTACGGGAGCCTCAGTTGTTTTCGTAGGCGCGACGCAGCACGACCTTCACCCAGGCCTGCTCCCATTCCTTGGCGGCCTTGCGCGCGCGCGAAGTGAGCTCGGCGACCGATCGTTCGTCGTCGGATTCCGGCGCGACGCTTCCGTTGCCGATCGCTTCGAGCAAGGCGCCCCATTGTTCCAGGAATTCGGTTTCCCAGAACTTGAACGAGCTGGCCGAACAGCCAAGCTCGAAGGGTCTCCCTTTCCAGTCGGAGTGCGATTCGCCGGGAGCGAAATCGGCGATGGTCCGTTTCTGGGTATGCGCGGAATGCAGGGTCACCGGAGGCGAATCGCGCCGCACGGCCACGTGCGCGCCGGCCGGTTCGGAATGGTGGTGCCGGGCTCGCGCGTGCGGAGTCCTGGATGCGGACGAGGAACGGCTGACATGTTCCGTCTCTTCGTGGCGCTTGGCCGAACGCGGCCGTTCGTCTTCGGTGGGACGGCGCTGGCACAGCGCGAGCAGGTCTTCGCCGTACTGCGCGAACAGGGGAGCGGTCAGCAGCCGCAGATCTTCCAGCGCGTAGATGTCCTTGGGGTCGTGCAGGAGCATGCGCCGGAACACCCATTCGTCCAGCACCTGCTCGGGCTTCACCAGTCCGGCTTCCAGCGCCTTGCGACGACGCCAGGCGAGGAATGCGGTGAGACGATCGTCGGACGGCGTGGTGTTCAAGTTGGACTCCTGTTCGGATGCGAGGGACGCAATTTAGGTAACCTCGGCCAGGGTTCCCTCGATTAACTCGCGCGTGATCCCGAACATGGCCAACCCGGACCCCAAGCCGGGGATTCCACCCGTCTTCCCCGAATCGGCGGGAACGGATCGACAGGGGAGCGGCACCCGACGGAAATCGACGCTCCGACCGCCGTGATCCGATGTGGTTTTCAGTTCAGGGAGCGCACGCCTTCGGCGATGGTCTCCACGCTGGAGCGAAGGCTCTTTTCGCAAGCGGCGCCTTCGTAGATGCGCGCCATCACCGCCGACAGCGGGATGTAGAGCGATTTGCCCAGCACGCACAAAAGCGAGGTTCCGAACACCTCGGGGATCGCTTCCTTGAGCGACGGATTGGCCTCCATGAGGGCTTCCCAAGGAACCCACACGGCATCCAGCGACACCTGCGAACCCGCGACCTTGCCCAGGTAGAACCCCGTGAAATACAGGAAGTTCTGGTGTTCTTCCGAGTCCAGATCGATCTCGTCGGCGAACCCCTGCTTGTGCAGTTCCAGCAGGAACGCGTCCAGCCGGTCCAGGCTTTCCATGGTCCCGTCCAACGACAGATTCCGCAGCTCCTCGAACTTGGCCATGCCGCCCTGCGGCGTTTCGCCCGCAGCGAAGGCTTCCAGATACTGACGCGCGGTTTCGGTGAAGGTCATGGAACGCTCCTTTGGATGAGCCGGGAAACGTAGCAGCCCGATCGCCATTCCTGTGCCGCCACAAGGGCCGTTTCCTCCGGCAATCCCCAAGCCACAAAAAAGCCCCACCGCCAAAGGCAGGTGGGGCAAGAATCGAACACCGATTCACAATACGTGCGAAGGCGTAGACGGAGGATGCAATTGAAGCCAAGCCGGGAATTCAACCCCCAAGAAACGAAAAACCCTCACCGCCGAAGGCTGGTGAGGGTCAGAATCGGTCACAAATCGAACTGATGCCTGGATGAGGGATGCAGACGAAGGGATCCGAACCCGAAGGCGTCCGCGTCGGGACGCCGAGCGGTGATGATCACAAGTATGCGCCCTCAGACGGGTATCAGAGCTTGTGGAAGATGGCTTTGGCGCCGAGCTCTTCTTCGATGCGGATGAGCTGGTTGTACTTGGCGATACGGTCGGTGCGCGAGAGCGAACCGGTCTTGATCTGGCCCGCGCCGGTGCCCACCGCGAGGTCCGCGATGAACGCGTCTTCGGTTTCGCCCGAACGGTGCGACGAGATCACGCCGTAGCCGGCCTTCTGCGCCATCTTGATGGCGTCCAGAGTTTCGGTGACGGTGCCGATCTGGTTGACCTTGATCAGGATCGCGTTGGCGGCGTTCATCTTGATGCCCTTGGCCAGACGAACCGGGTTGGTCACGAAGAAATCGTCGCCGACGATCTGGATCTTCTTGCCCAGAGCCTTGGTGAAGGAGACGTAGCCTTCCCAGTCGTTCTGGTCCAAGCCGTCTTCGATCGAGTAGATGGGGTACTTCTTGACCCACTCGGTGTACTTCGCCACGATGTCCTTGGTGGAGTACAGCTTGTTGGGCTCGGACTTCCAGAACTTGTAGCCCTTGCGGTCGCCTTCGTCGAACAGTTCCGACGAAGCGCAGTCCAGGGCGATCTTGATCTGGGTGCCGGCCTTGTAGCCAGCGGCCGCGATGGCCTCCATGATCACTTCCAGGGCCTGGTCGTTGGTCAGGTTGGGAGCGAAGCCGCCTTCGTCGCCGACGGCGGTGATGTGCTTACCCTTCTTGAGGATCGCCTTGAGGGCGTGGAAGATGTCGGTGATCCAGCGCAGACCTTCCGAGTAGCTCTTGGCGCCCACGGGAGCGATCATGAATTCCTGGAAGTCGATCATGTTGTCGGCGTGCTTGCCGCCGTTGATGATGTTGGCCATGGGCACAGGCAAGGTGAAGTTCTTGTTCTTGTGCAGCTTGCCGATGTACTTCCAGAGGGGCATTCCCTTGGAGGCGGCGGCGGCGCGAGCCACGGCCATGGACACGGCCAGGATGCCGTTGGCGCCCAGCTTGGCCTTGTTTTCGGTGCCGTCGAGGGCGATCATGCACTTGTCGATGCCCTTCTGGTCTTCGACGTCCATGCCCTTGAGAGCCTTGGCGATCGGGCCGTTGACGGCGGCGATGGTCTTCAAGACGCCCTTGCCGCCGTAGATCTTCTTGTCGCCGTCGCGCAGTTCGACGGCTTCGTATTCGCCGGTGGAGGCGCCCGAGGGCACCGCGGCGCGACCGACGGTGCCGTCGTCGAGGGTGACGTCGGCTTCGACGGTGGGGTTGCCGCGGGAGTCGAGGATCTGGCGAGCGAAGATCTTCTTGATTGTGGGCATTCGTGTGTCTCCGATGAGTGGTAGGACGGATTCTGTCACCCCGTCGCGACGACGGAGAAACGCTTGGTTGGAATTGTAGATGCGCGAGAGCCCGCCGGGCAAGGGTTTCGGAGCCGGACGTCCACTTTTCAAGTGGAATCTTTCGCGACCCTGCCCGGCGACCGGAGCGGCGCCGGACGATGGGATGGATGCGACCCGTCCGCGGTTCCCGCCCTGCCGAACGGGTCGAGCGGCGCCTTGCCGCGCCAGGATCCCGATCCCGCCGGAAGGCGCGTTGCCGGAAAATGGTCAGCCCAGTTCCAGCCCCGGTTCCACGCCGCCTCGCAGCGGTTCGAGGTCGCCGCGTTCCAGGCGCCACATGGCGGCCCCGGCGATCATGGCGCCGTTGTCTGTGCAGAGATCGGGAGACGGGAATCGGGCCCAGGCGCCGTTGCGATCGGCCATGGACGCCATGCGTTCGCGCAGGTGGCGATTGGCCGAAACTCCTCCGCACACGGCGACCCCCGGCAGATTCCGTTCGCGCAGGGCGAGCATGGCCTTGCCCACCAACGCTTCCACGATCGCCGATTCGAGGCTGGCGCAGAGATCGGCGGTCCGGGCCTTGGCCTGTTCCGGGCCCAGTTCCTTGACCAATCGCGAGACCGCGGTCTTCAGTCCGGAAAAGGAAAAGTCCAATCCCTCGCCGCGCAGTCCGATGGGCAGCGCGAAGGCCTTGCGGTCGCCTTCGGCGGCCAGCCTGGAGATCAGCGGGCCGGCGGGATAGCCCAGGCCCATGATCTTCCCGCACTTGTCGAAGGCTTCGCCCGCGGCGTCGTCGCGGGTGTTCCCGATGGGAAGGAACTCTCCGTCGGGAGCCACTTCCGTGAGTTCCGTGTGCCCGCCGGAAACCGTCAGGCACAAAAACGGAGGTTTCAGGTCGGGAAAGGTCAGGCGCACCGCGGCCAGATGGCCTTCCAGATGGTTGGCGCCCCAGAGCGGTTTGCCGGCATCCATGGCCAGGGCGCGCGCGAACGATGCCCCCACCAGCAGCGGTCCCGCCAGTCCCGGGCCGCGCGTGTACGCGATCCCGTCGAGATCGTCGACCGAAACCTTCGCGACGTCCAGGGCTTCGCGGACGATTCCCGGCAACAGGCGCAGGTGTTCGCGCGAAGCGATCTCGGGGACCACTCCGCCGAACTCCTCGTGGACGGTCTGGGTCTTGAGCACGTTGGAAAGCACGGTCCAGTCGCGGACCACGGCGGCGGCGGTCTCGTCGCAGGAGGTTTCGATACCCAGTAGAAGCATAGGATCAGGAAGGTAGAACCACCGGTCCGGTGCGCCCAAGAAACGAAAAAGCCCTCCGGTCTAAATTCCGAAAGGCCTCATCACCTTGCGCGGGTGATGGATTGAATATAACCTCACCGGTCTCCTCGCGCTCCAACAAATCGCCGCGAATTGGAGATGCAGCCATAGGGAAACTTCCTTGCGTGTCTCGTTTTCCGGATCGGAGGGCCAGAATCGCGTCGTGCCGAAGTTCCCCGATGTTCGCGAACCTACCGCCAGATCCCCCCGAGATCCATCCACCCCGACAAATTCCGGCCCTGCCGTCCAAGCGCATCGACGGAGGTCCGGTCCGTCCGGGGGCCTGTCCTGTGGGTGTGCTGCGGACCGACCGCGGTCGTGGCCGCTGTCGACAGTTCCCACTCCTGCGTCGCCGAAGTCGCGTCCACCAGGTCTTGCACCAAGGTGGTGCCTCGGGCTTCGAGCGCCAGGTTGCTGTGTTGCATCCGGAATCGGACGGAGTTGCCTTCGGCCAAGGTCCCGCCGACCAGCACTCTCTGGTTGGTACCGCCGTTCCAGCCGTACAAGCCCAGGACCAGTCCGGCGGTGGTCGATTGGTTGGGGGCGTCCAGCACCCGATCGCCGAACTCCAACCGGTAGGACGTTCCGGTCTTGCCCAACGCGACGATGCTCACGAGCGAACTGGAATCGGTGCAGTTTCCCAGGACCAGGGCGGTTCCGCCGCGGGCCATGCAGAGGTCCGACGATCTGGACCGCAGGCGTCCCTGGAAGACGATCGCTTCCTGGAACAGATCCTGGTGGATGCCCTGGACGATCTTGCAATGGTTCACCAGCGTGGCCAATCCCTTCACTTCGCTTTCGAAGTTGATGCCGTAGGGCCAGAAATGCTGGGCGTCGCCCTTGAGGACCGCGGTGGGGCCGTCGATTTGCTTGAGCACGCTCGTGGCTTGCTTGCCTGTGTACACACCGTCGACGATCAAGGCCTTGTATTCGGAGGTGGTCCCGATCCCGATCGTGTGCGCGATCTCGTGCATGGCGGTTCCCACCTGCATGTACGACCGGTTGGCTCCGAACCGGATGTTCCCGCCAAAGCTGGCGTCGGCCGTCGCGACCCCGGTGTTGTACTGCACCGTGAGCGTCTTGCGCAGGTTCGTATGGGTGTTGTAGTGCCAAATGGCCGAGTCCATGGCCTTTTGGATCCTGGCGTAGGCGTCGAGCTCGTCGGCGGTGGGCGATGCCGATCTTTGGAGCGTGTAGGTCACCGCGCCGTTCTGGGCGACGGCAAGCGCGGGGAACACCAAGAAGCATGCGGTCAACAGGACTGCTTTTTGCATGGAACTCCAGATGTCGGACGACGGACGGTCGGATCTTCGGGGGGTGAGCCCCTTATGCTCGGTGGGCCGGTTTCCGTTTCCGGACCGACAGCTCAAGGCTGGAATCTATGGGCAAGCCCGGCTCGCGCGAAGCCCGATCCTCCCGAATCTGTTGAATATGTGGTGCCCCGAGTGTCAACACTGCCATCCATTTGCGACACCCCGGAGGATGTTTCTCCAAATCAAAAAGCCCTCGCCGCAAGGTCGAGGGCCAAAACCGAATGGAACAGGGAAACGTTAACGAGAGGGATGAGCGATGCAGACGACTCAACACAACCCCGACGGCGTACGTGCAGGGTACGCCGAGGGGGTGTGGGGAGGAGTATGCGCGCTCAGACCCGAGTCAGCACTGCGAGTGGCCGCAAGATGTGCAATGCATGCACCCTTCTTCCCGGATGAACGTCGCTTCGCCGCAGTTGGGGCAGAGGTCGGCGTGGATCTTGGGCTTGAAGTCCAGCTGCACCTGGGTCGCGGCGACCGCCACGGGAGCGTCCTCCGCGTCGGGTGCGTCCGGAGTGCGCGCCTTGAGCACCTCGTCGATGGCCAGCGCGATGGCGTCGGGCAGCGAACGGACGGTGTTCTTGCCGAACCCGTGCTGGCGCGATCCGCCGATCCCGCCCAGCTGGTTCTGGATCTCGCGCAGACGCTCCATGGGAGACAGCGGCGACGAGATGCGCAGCACCAGGGACATGAGGCGTCCCATGGCCTCGCCCAGGGCGGTGATGTCGGAGCCCGCCTTGCCGGCGGTCAGGAAGATCTCCAGGGGTTCGCCCTGCTCGTCGTCGTTGACGGTGACAAAAACCGACCCCAACGGCGAAGGCTTCTGGACGGTCATGCCGCGGCTCACCTTGGGGCGAGGACGGATCTTGGGCTGGTTCCAGAGGTTGGCGTTCCCGCTGTGCAGGTCCTTGAGCGCCTTGGCTTCGGTCGCGGCCTTGGCGTCGGCGGATTCCTTTTCCGCTTCGGCGAGTCCCTTGACGTCTTCCTTCTTGCGGTGCAGGACCTGTTCGTCGCGCGAGCCGTCGCGGTAGATCGTGCCGCCCTTGCAGCCGGCCTTGTACATGTATTCGTACAGGTCGCGGGTCTGGTCGACGGTGTATTCCTGCGGCACGTTGCAGGTCTTGGAGATCGCCGAGTCGATCCAGCGCTGCAGAGCGGCCTGCACCCGCACGTGTTCCATGGGGGTCAGTTCCATGGCGTTCACGAACCAGTCGGGCAGGGGCTGTCCGGGGTTTTCGTTCTCCCATTCCTGGGCGACGGCCACCTTCTCTTCGTGCACGCCCAGGCGCGACTTGCGGAAGTAGCTCCACGAGAAGTAGGGTTCCACGCCGGTGGAGGTGTTCACCATGGTGCCGGTGGTGCCGGTGGGGGCCACCGTGAGCAGCGTGACGTTGCGAAGGCCGTTCTTGCGGACCGCTTCGCGGACGAATTCCGGCATGCCCTGCATGAACCCCGATTGCAGGAGTTTTTCGGTGTCCAGGAGCGGGAACGATCCCTTTTCCGAGGCGTTGTCGGCGCTGGCCAGGTAGGATTCGGTCGCGATGAACTGGCCGACCTTGTCGATGAACTCGATGCTTTCGTCCGATCCGTAGCGCACGCGGCAGCGCACCAGGAGTTCGGCCAGGCCCATGATCCCCAGGCCCACGCGGCGTTCGGCCTGCTGCTGGCGCTGGTTTTCCTCGAAGAAGTAAGGGGTGGCGTCGATGACGTTGTCCAAAAAGCGCACCGAATAGCGGATCGCCTGGCGCAGGTCGTCCCAGGCGACTTCGCCGGAATCCGTCGCGAACCGGCCCAGGTTGATGGCGCCCAGGTTGCAGATGCCCCAGCCCGGGAGCGGCTGCTCGCCGCAGGGGTTGGTGCAGATCAGCTGGCTGAAGTACCAGCTGTTGGACTGCTTGTTGGCGCGGTCGATGAAGAACACGCCGGGTTCGGCGGACGTCCAGGCCGATTCGATGATGCGGTTCCAGACGGCGCGGGCCTTCACGATCTTGTGGACGATCACGGGGCGCCCGGCGGACTTCCATTTCTCCAGGTCGCCGTCCCACTCGGTGTTGTACGAGGGGTGCATGGGGTCGGGGAAGATCAGGGGCCAGTCGGCGTCCTTGTCGACCGCTTCCATGAAGGCGTCGGTGATGCCCACCGAGATGTTGGCGTTGGTGATCTTGACGGCTTCGCGCTTGGCGTCGATGAAATCCAGGACGTCGGGATGCCAGACGTTGGTGATCAGCATGAGGGCGCCGCGACGGCTGCCGCCCTGCTCGATCAGTCCGGTCACGAACGAATACAGGCCGCCCCAGGAGGTGGAACCCGAAGAACGTCCGTTCACGCCCTTCACGTAGGCGTGATGCGGGCGCAAGGAAGAGAGGTTGATCCCCACGCCGCCGCCGCGGCTCATGATCTCCATCATCTGCTGGAGGGTTTCCACGATTCCCTTGCGGCTGTCCTTGGGGGAGGGGACCACGTAGCAGTTGAAGAACGTCAATTTCTGGTCGGTGCCGGCCGCGTTCAGGATGCGTCCGCCCGGAACGAACCGCCAATCGTCCAGCAACCACTTGAAGTTGGCTTCCCATTCCTTCTTGAGGTCGGGGGTGGCTTCCATGGCGGCGATGCCGCGGGCCACGCGGGCCATCATCTGGTGGGGGTGGGTTTCCAGGGGCTTGTCCACGTCCTCCATGCCCTGTTCGGTCATGGTCCCGTCGCGCAGTTCGATCTCGACCCGATCCCCCTTGATCGCCTTGACGTTCCCCACTTCGCGCTGCCGGGTCTTCTGGTTCACGCAGACGATCACCATGTCGCCGATGCCCAGCGACTTCTTGGTCATGTCCTTGAGCGCGTAGCGATCCAGGAAGATCATTTCGCCGAGTTCGTTCAGAAGCGGCTTGGACGCGGTACGGGAGAGGGATGAATCGGAAGCCACCATGGATATCCTCGTAGCGATGGATTGGGAAGAGCGAAGCTCGTGGGTCTGGCATTGAACCACATGCGCGGGAAGACAGCCGCTGTGGTGTCGAAGATTGAAGAAACAGAATAGGCGGCGGAAAAGATCGCGTCAATGGTTTATGTGAAAAGAAAATTGAGGCTAAACTCGGGGGTGGTTACTGGCAAGACAGAAAATTCATCAATTTGTTGCGTTGATGCCGTGGTGACCCCCTAGATCTTGTGGGTTGCTGCTCGTGGTCTGTGCAGGTTTTCGCCACAACTTTTCCACAAATTATCCACTATTGCGATTTTGGGAGTGGGTGATCTGGCAAATGAATGGAATGGAAATGGGGGAGACGATAGATTCGGATTATTTAGTCTGATTATTCGGTTATTGATGGTTGTATTGAATGCGAATGGTGCCTGAATGGATTTTGATTTGCCGTATGGTATTGGGGCGCGCGTTCGGAATCTGGTCCAACTTGTTGTCATGTCGAGGCTTCGGAGGCTGCCGACCATCGGGCGCGCGCGACGTGGAAGGTGTCCGAACCGGATTCGGGATGCATTTTTCATTGCTTGAGTGGTCCACCGGGGGTGTGTAAGCAAGGAGGGAAGAACATCTTGTTCCCTGCTTTGTGCCCGGAGGGATCGATTTCGCATCCATAAGGAGAAATTCATGTCCATCGGCATTGGCATCATCGGCGTGGGAACTGTGGGCTCGGGAGTCGTGGAACTCCTCCGGACTCGGACCACCGATCTGACCACCGCCGCCGGGACGGATTTCCGGATCGCCAAGATCTGCGCGCGTCTGGAATCGGAAGTCGCGCCCTACGCCCAGGACGGGATTCTCACCACCACGGACGCCCAGGATCTGCTGAACGACCCGGCCGTGCATGTCGTGGTGGAACTGGCCGGCGGCTACGATCTCCCCAAGTCGTGGGTGTCGCAGGCGCTCTCCAACGGCAAGGCCGTCGTGACCGCGAACAAGGCCATGATCGCCAAGCATGGCGGGGAGCTCTTCCCGCTGGCGGCGAACAACGGCACCGAAATCCGATTCGAAGCATCCGTCGGCGGGGCGATCCCCATCATCCGGGCCCTGCGCGACGCGTTCGTCGCATCGGACGCCCGCAGCCTCGCCTGCATCATCAACGGGACCTCCAACTTCATCCTCACCCGCATGGCGGAAGAAGGGATGGGATTCCAGCAGGCGCTCGCCGAAGCCCAGGCCCTGGGCTACGCCGAAGCCGACCCCACCTTCGACGTGGAAGGCATCGACGCCGCCCACAAGGTGGCGATCCTGGCCAGCCTGTGCAGCCGCAAACGGGTGGATTTCCAGAAGATGCACGTGGAAGGCATCACCCGCATCACCGCCGCCGACGTCGCGGGCGCCAAGGAGATGGGCTGCGTGATCCGTCTGCTGGGCCAGGTGGAACTCCACGAAGACGGTGTGGACGCCAGGGTGCATCCGTGCCTGGTGCCCAAGCGGCACCCGTTGGCCGGTGTGAACGGCGCGTTCAACGCGGTGTTCATCGACGGTTCCACCACCGGTCCCAGCTTGCTCTACGGCAAAGGGGCAGGGCGCCTTCCCACCGCCAGCGCCGTGGTCGCCGACATCGTCGACGCCGTCCGCAGGCTGCACCAGAAATCGCCCATCGTGGACTTGTCGTGGTTCGGAGGCCAGGAGGCGGCCATCCGTCCGCTGGCGCTGGCCGAAGGCCGCTACTACCTGCGGTTCGAGGTCGCCGACCGGCCCGGCGTGCTCGGGCGCGTGGCCACCATCCTGGGCGCCAAGGGCGTGTCGGTGGCGTCCATGGTCCAGCGCGAAAGCCACTCCGGAACCACCTCCATGGTCCTGGCCACGCACGTGGCCAGCGAGGCGTCCATCCAGGCGGCGGTGACGGAAATCGGCAAGATGACCGAAATGTCGGCTCCCGCCGTCGTGCTGCGCCACTACGACAGGGGCTTTTCCGAGTGACGTCGCTTCGCGCCACCGAACGTGCCGCGTTCGTCGCGGCCGACTTCCTGGGCGGCGTGGTCGCGTTCTTCGGCGTGTTCTGGGTCCGCTACCTGAGCGGCTGGATCCCCGCCGAGTTCGATCCCGACGCCCGCATCGACAACGTCTTCGCGCCGGCGGTCATCCTGACCCTGGCGTGGATGCTGTGGTTCCTGCTCAACGGCATGTACCGCGACTGGTTCATCGAAAGCCGGTCCAAGCAGATGGTCGTGCTGGTCAAGTGCAGCCTGACCGGTTCGCTCGGCCTGTTGCTTCTGCTGGCCGGTTCCGACCTCGTGGCCATGGTGCCCAAGGGCGAATGGACGCAGGCGTTCACGCGCTCGCGCCTGGTCACCGTGGCGAGCTACGGCGCGTTCATCGTGCTGTTTCCGGGGCTTCTGCGATTGTCCATCCAGTCCTTCGTGCGTTCGCTCCTTCGCGCGGGCAAGGGGCAGGAGCCCACGCTGCTGCTGGGGGCCAACGAGCAGGGAGCCTCCACGGCGGCCCGGCTGCTCGCGCGTCCCGTCCTGGGCATGAAACCGGTGGCGTTCCTGGACGAAGACAAAAAACGCCACGGTTCGGAATTCGCGGGGTTGCGGATCCTGGGCAAGTACGTGGATCTCCCCAGGGCGATCGACGAGACCGGCGCGGCCCACGTGGTCATCTGCCATTCCACCAGTTCCCACAACGAGATCCTGCGGATCCTGTCGCACCTGGAAGACCGCAACGTCACGGTCTACGTGGTTCCCGACCTCTACGACGTCCTGTCGGGCCACCTGCGCACCATGAACCACCACCAGGCCGACCTCCTGGTGCTCCTGCAGCACCATCTGCCGGGGTGGCAGGCGGGGCTCAAGCGCGCCATGGACATCGCGTTCTCGTTCGGGATCCTGGCGGCGGCGTTCCCGGCCTTGCTCCTGGCCATGATCGCGATCAAGCTCGATTCGCCCGGTCCCATCTTCTACAGCCAGGAGCGCATCGGCCAGTACGGCAGGCGGTTCCGGGTCTGGAAGCTGCGCACCATGCGCACCGACGCGGAAATGGCCGGGCCGCAGTGGGCGGGCAAGAAGGACAACCGCATCACGCGCTCGGGCAGGATCCTGCGCAAGAGCCGCCTGGACGAAGTCCCGCAGCTGTGGTGCGTGCTCAAGGGCGACATGGCCCTGGTGGGGCCGCGTCCGGAGCGCGAGTTCTTCATCGAGAAGCTGCGCGACCAGGTTCCGCTGTACATGCGCCGCCTGAAGATGAAGCCCGGCCTGACCGGCTGGGCGCAGGTGACGCTGGGCTACGACAACTCGATCGAAGACGTGAAGAAGAAGGTCATGGCCGACCTCTGGTACTTCGAGAACCTTTCGCTCGCCCTGGATCTCCAGATCCTGTTCCGCACCATCTGGGTGGTGCTCACCGGCAAAGGCGCGAATTGACGTGAAACGGCTGGTGGCGGTCCCATTCCTGTTCGTGGCCTTGCTGGTGGGGGGGCTCGGCTGCGCGGCGGCGGCGTTCCACCTGCGGTCCCGCTAGGCGATCCTGGACCAGGAATTGTCCCATGCGTGGCAGGATCTGGCGCTGGGGTTGCGCGAGGCCGGCGTGCGGCTCGGCGAACCGGTCGCCCCGGAGCTGGATCCGCGCCGGTTGGCGGGCATCCTCTCCGACACCGCCGCGCAGTCCAGGCTGGACGCGATCGGCTCGCGGCTGGACAGCATCTGCCGTATCCGGTCGGATGCCGCCGCGGTGGCCGGCGGGCTCGATTCGCTGCGCGAGGCCGTGCGTCGCGACCGCGAACGGCTGGGTCTGGCGCTGGCGCGCTACCGCGAGGAACGGCGTTCGTTCCTGGGCAGACGGCTCCTGGCGGGATTCCCCGACCGATAGGCGCCGAGCGCGCGGGAAGACGCGCGAGCGCGAAAATTGTAGGGTGCATGGAAATCGTGGACCGCGGGTGCGCACCCGGTCGGGTCCCGGTCGGGAGGAAATTCGATGAACATCCGCAACAGCTTCACCGGGGGCGGCGCCCTCGCCATGGCGCTCTGTGCCGCGCCGGGCCCGGAAGTGACCATCTACAACCAGGATCTGGCGCTGGTGAAGGACCATCGGTCCATCGACCTGTCCAAGGGGCGCCAGGAGTACGCCTGGGAAGGCGTCGCCCAGACGCTGGACGCCACGTCGGCCTCGTTCGGCAGTCCCGGAGCCTGGGCCCTGGAGCAGAACTACCGGTTCGATCTCGTCAGCCGAGGAGTCCTCCTTTCCAAGTACCTGGGCAAGGACGTGCAGATCGTGCAGGACAACGTGGCCCAGGACGGCAAGACCGTCTCCACGACCCTCTCGGGAAGGATCCTGTCGGTGGAAGGCGAGCGCATCACCTCCCTGGAATCGGATGGCAAGGTCTACCTGGATCCTCCGGGAAGGGTGATCCTGCCGGCCCTCCCCAAAGGATTGCTGGTGAAGCCCTCGCTGGTGCTGGACCTGGAAAGCCCCAAAGGAGGCCGCACCGAGGCCGAGCTGCGCTACCTGTGCACCGGGTTCTCGTGGTCGGCCGACTATGTGGCTGTGCTGGACAGCGCGGGCAAGGCGGTGGATCTGGAAGGGCTCGTGACGCTCCAGAACCGCTCGGGCACCGCGTTCAAGGACGCCAAACTCAAGCTGGTGGCCGGCGACGTGAACCGCATCCAGGAACGGGTGCGGCACGACTACTCGGACGGATTCCTGGCCGAGGCTTCCATGGCTCCCCGCATGGCCAAGGCGGCGCCCGCTCCGCCGCAGTTCCAGGAGCAGGGCCTGTTCGAATACCATCTCTACGAATTGCAGCGTCCCACCGACCTGTTGGACAAGGAACAGAAGCAGGTGAATTTCCTGACCGCCCAGGGTGCCAAGGCCGTCACCCGCTACGTGTTCGACGAGAGCCTGTACCAGCGCTACTGGTGGTGGAGCCGCGACAACGACAGCCGCGACGGCCTGAAATGCGGCGTGCTCCTGGACGTGCCCAACCGCGAAGAGAACCGGTTGGGGATGCCTCTGCCCAAGGGCAAGGTCCGGGTCTACAAGGAGGACAAGGGCGGTAGCCTGCAGTTCGTTGGCGAAGACAAGATCGACCACACCCCGCGCGGCGACACCCTGCACCTGTCGCTGGGGCAGGCCTTCGAGCTGCGCGGCAGGCGCTCGGTGGAGTCGTCCGACCAGAAGGACCAGCAGAAGACGGAAACCGTCCGCGTGGACCTGCGCAACGCCAAGGACCAGGACGTGGTCGTGGAGGTCGTGGAACGCCAGAGCTGGCCCACCTGGAAGATCAAGGAAAGCACGCTGCAGTACGAAAAGCGCGACGCTTCCACCGTGGTGTTCAAGGTGAAGGTGCCCAAGCGCGGCCAAGCCAGCGTCAAGTACACCTACTGGGCCAGCTGGAAATAGCGCCAGCCACCCGCAGGGCCGCCGCAGGCGGGTGCCGACCGATGTAGGGGCGGGGCATGACCCGCCCTGAAAACGAAAGGCACCGCAGGGCGAATGCCCGAAGCCCGCAGGACGGCGGCCCCGGCCGAGTTCGTAGTTCGCAGGGGTCAGGCACTCGTGGTGAGCGGAGCCGAACCATGCCTGACCCGCGAACCGGGAAGGCCGGGGAGGCGCCCAGAAAATGTCCGGAACAGAAGGCGCCCTAAGGCGCCATCACGCCGGATTTGTTGCGGTTGTGGGCGGCCTGGTTCTTGAACCGCACGTGCTGGTTCAGGTCGCGGCCAAAGTAATGTTCCCGCGAGCCGTCGTCCTTGGCCACGAAGTAAAGCCACCCTCCTTGGGTGTCGGGTCGGAAGGCCGCCTTGAGCGCTTCGCGTCCGGGGTTGGCGATGGGGCCGGGCGGCAGACCCGCGTAGAGACGGCTGTTGTAGGGGGAGTTCAAGGCGAGATCGGATTTGGTGAGCGATCCGGTGAACTTGCCCAGCGCGTAGCGGACGGTGGGATCGGCGCCCAGCGGGATCTGCTGCTGCAGACGCAGCCAGAACACCCCGGCGATGCGGGGGGCTTCGGAGCGGACCGCGGCTTCGCGTTCCACGATGCTGGCCAACGTCACGGTGCCGTGCCAGCCCAGCGATCGCACCACCGGGCTCAGGCTGTCGGCGACCTCCGACATCACCTGCTGGTGGCGCCGGTACATGGCCCTGGCGACGTCGATGGGCTTTTCGGTTCCGTCGAACAGGTAGGTGTCGGGGAACAGGTAGCCTTCCAGGCCGGTGGATCCCGGGATGCCCAGCCGGCGCGCGACCGCGGTGTCCTTGCACAGGGCGGCGAACGAGGCGGAATCCGCCACCTGCGCCCGCTGCAGGATGCCCGACAGATCCTGGCAGGTGCGGCCTTCGGGGAGCGTGGCCTTCAGTCCCGGGCGGGCCGGACCGGTCAGGATCCCGACCGCGGTCCACACGGACATGCGTTCGTGCAGGCGGTAGAATCCGGGGCGCAGCCGCTTGTCCAGTCCGCGCACGCGCGAGACGATCCGGAACGCCGCGGGGCTCCAGGACGGAATCCGTCCTTCGCGGGCCAGGCGGACCGAAACGCCGCGCACCGTTTCGCCGGGCGTCAGGCGCCAGACGGAGACGGGACCCGACGCGGCGGGGGTGGTGACGGCGTACCCGGCGACGCCCGAGGCGACCAGGGCGGCGGCGATCGTGGTCGCGAGCGCGCGCTTCATGTCAGAAGAGGCTCGGGCCCTTGCGGACCGGCGCGTTGGATGTGGAGTCGAGCCTGGGGCCGACGCCGGGTTTTGTCGCCGCCGGGGGCGCCGCCATGCCGGCGGAAAACCGCAGCATGCGGGCCCGCGTGGCGGAATCCATGTTCACCTGGTCCAGGTTGGGGTTGCCCGCGACGCCGAACTCCATGCGCTGCTGGGCGCAGGTGCCGTCGGCCTGCGGCTTGGCGCATGCGGTGAAGCTCACCACCCGCCAAGGCCGTGCCCATTCCACGGTCTGCTTGCCGCGGTGCGCGGCCTTCATGACGTCGATCCAGATGGGGAGCGCCACCTTGCCGCCGGTGAACCCCGACCCGAGCTTCTTCTTCTGGTCGAATCCCATCCAGACGCCGCAGGTGTACAGCGGGGTGAACCCGATGTACCAGGCGTCGGTGTAGTCGTTGGTGGTGCCGGTCTTGCCGCCCGAAGGGAAGGTGAACCCGTTGGCCACCACCCCGTAGGCGGTGCCGTGGCGGACCACGTCGCGCAGCATGTCGACCAGCACGTAGGCGTTGGCGCTGTCCATGACCTTGTTGGATACGGGGTGGGTGCGTTCCATCACCGCGCCGTCCTGCGAGCTGATGGAATCCCACATGCGCGGTTCGTACCTGGTGCCCAGGGTCGCGAACGAGGAATACGCCGAGGTCATCTCGAGCAGTTTCACGTCGGCCGAACCCAGCGACAGGGAATAGACCTTGGGCAGCGGCGACTGGATCCCGGCGCGTCGGGCCAGGTCCACGACGCCGTCGATGCCGTAGCGGATCGCGGTCTGGACCGCGGGCATGTTCTTGGACAGCATGAGGGCGCGGCGAAGCGTGATGGGCCCTTCGTAGGTGTTGTCGTAGTTGTGGGGCGCCCAGAGGTTGCCCGTCCCGTCGTCGATGGCCACGGTGTCGTCGAGCATGATGTCGGAAGGCAGCGCGCCCTTTTCGATCGCCGCGCCGTAGACGAACGGCTTGAAGGTGGACCCCGCCTGGCGCTGGGCCTGCACGGCGCGATTGAACTTGAAGTTGTCGAAGTTCTTGCCGCCGACCAGCGTGCGCACCTGGCCCGTCTTGTTCTCGATGAGCACCACGGCGGCCTGCACCGGGTAGTATTCCAGAGTGTCGGCGTATTCCACCGAGTCCTTCCAGGTCTTCTTGCCCTTTTCGTCCAGGTACAACCGGAACAGCGAGTCCAGCTTGACCGAGGCGATGGAATCCCGCATCCCGTATTTCTTGCCCAGCTTGAGCTTGTTCACCACGCGGCGGTTCACCAGG